>Ga0316204_10000819_pt1 | contig 100491 bp, 92 predicted proteins | sample 6monrhotite_MG_2_FD_205661 | JGI IMG/M metagenome (GOLD analysis project Ga0316204, IMG submission 205661) | Microbial mat bacterial communities from mineral coupon in-situ incubated in ocean water Damariscotta River, Maine, United States -... | ecosystem: Environmental > Aquatic > Marine >... | reverse complement strand
AAACCAATCGACTAATTGAAGAACGCCGTCAAATAAAAGAAATTTCCCTTAATGAAGCAACACGACGTGCTGAAAAGAAACAACTGGAAGACGCACAGGTGACATTAGAGAACAATCGTCGTAAGGCACACGGACTGGAACTGATTAGCAGCATAAAAGAACTTGAAGATAATATAGATGATTCAGGCGAAGGTGATATTGCTGACGAAAAAGATAAAAAGAAAGACGGCGAACCCACACCATTACTAACTGAAACGGGCAACATTCTAATTGATTTTATAAATTCTAATTACCCTAAGATTGCACGTAAGTTATAAAGCGTCCTTTTAAGGCCTGATAAATATTTCTTTAAAAAACTAACTGAATAAGCGACTGCCTTATTCAGTTAGCCCCGGTTTTTCAATGGATACTATTATTACCTTCAACTAGGTGGGCATATTTTTCCATCACATTCCGTACCGTATTTGGATAGCCCACTATATCCATTTGCTGCATACCTTCATTAAAAAACTGCTGCACATCATCTGGAATATTATTTATTAATTGATCAAACACCTGCTCCATCAAATCGATATTGTGAGTCCGTGTTGCCACAATACCCCAATTCAAATTAAGTACTCGCCAGGGTCGCATTGCATTACTCGCTTCCAAATCCTGCTTAATCAGAATATCAGTTACATCAACTACATTACCAATTAAAATACATAACGCCTGCAAACTTTCCGTATCCTGCAAAGTATTGGCATAACTGGCTATGGCATTAACCACAATATCCAGTTTCTTTAACGCACCTTGATACTGCTTAAACCAGATAACAATAGGCAAAGATAAACGGTGAACTTTTACCATTTCATTTTGTAAACTGCGCGAAGCACAAGCATTTGCAATTTCATCGAGAAGATTTAACGCAAAATCGGCTATTTCTGTCACCTCATCCACTGAGATTTGATACTCAGTATTATTTTTTGCGTCTGAGTCAAGGCGTTGCATTATTTGAATATTTTGCCTAAATGCATCTATCACTGTTAATAGCTTTTTCGACTCATCATCTGAATCTGCCTTCAAACTCAGTGATAAAGCCTCTACTATCTCATCAAACTCCTGACCTAAACCCTCAATGCCCGAATCTAGCATTTTCTCTTACCCTCATAATGACCTATATTTTTTCAGGTCATTTAACTGTATTTATTTCATGAATTAAGCTTTAAAATTATGTTTTCGATTAAACCATTTAACGCCTTTAAAGGATACTCATTATGCGCTTTCTACACACCATGCTTCGTGTTGGCGACCTGAATAAATCGATAAAATTTTACACCGAGATCTTCGGTATGCAGTTACTACGCAAGAAGGACTACCCCGAGGGAAAGTTCACCCTGGCATTTCTTGGTTACGGTGATGAGCGTGAAAACACAGCCATTGAACTAACGCATAACTGGGATACGGATAGTTATGATTTGGGAAATGCCTTTGGACATCTCGCTATTGAAGTAGACGATGTATATGAAGCTGTGGCCACCATTAAGCAACAAGGCGGGAAAATAATTAGAGATGCTGGGCCAATGAATGCAGGCAATACTATTATTGCCTTTGTTGAAGATCCTGACGGCTATGAAATTGAGCTGCTCGCACCAAAGAAATAAAAACACAATCTGCTGATTTTACGCAAATTGCACATGGAAAGACGATTACTCCCGCCTGCTTACTTTCCAGGAGTTATTACTAACCAGTTCAGACCAGCCCTATTCCAGATAGCGACCTGAATTAACAGAGTAGCAAGCACCGCTGCAAATAGAAAAATCACCAGAGAAAACCATACAGAGTAGAATACAGGGCATTAAATAAATTAAATTTTATTGTCCATTCTCTGTACAATGTAGCCTGTTTTTTAGCCAAAAGTTAGCTCCACTATGGATATAGTTTACATCAACTCCAATGCGTCATTAGCCCTAAGCTGCGACACTATCAGACTAAGTAAAGTACTCTGTATAGATACCGAGTTCCACCGTGAAACAACCTATTACCCTGAACTTGCCCTGATACAAATATCCAATGGCGATAAGACCTGCTGCATCGACCCGCTTGCCATCACTGATTTCACACCGCTTTTGGCCATACTTAAAAATGCTAATATCACCAAAGTTTTTCATGCCTCGCATCAAGACCTTGAGATATTTAACAACCTCTTTAACACTTTGCCATCACCTGTTTTTGACACGCAGATTGCAGCCAGCCTTCTGGGCTATGGTGACCAAATAGGTTATGCCGGGCTAATAAAAAAAGAGCTGAATATTGATATAGATAAATCTCAGACACGCACTGACTGGATGAAACGCCCGCTAAGTAATGAACAACTACTATATGCCGCTAGTGACGTTTACTATCTGGCGAAGGCCTATCCTAAATTAGCTGAAAAACTCGACTCATTAAATAGACTTGAGTGGCTAAAAAGTGATTTTTCATCTCTAAGCGATCCTGATCATTACAACGTTGACACACAAAGTATCTGGAAAAAAGTTAAAGGCAATCAAAAATTAAAGGGCGAAGCACTGGTTATGCTGCAGGCAATTGCCGCATGGCGAGAAGAGACTGCTCAAGTACGTAACCGCCCAAGACGTCGAATATTACCTGACGATGCATTAATAGACATAGCACGCTTAAAACCTGATACACCCGAAAAAATAACGCAGCTACGCTCATTGAATAAATCGCGCCTTAGCAGCGATGATGCAGCTCAAATAATACAGCGCATGAAAAATGCTCAACGCTTACCAAAAGAACACTGGCCTAAACACGCCAAGCGACATAAGTTAAATGCCCGTGAAGAAGCTTTAGTTGACGCACTGTCATGCCTTTTAAAATTAAAAGCTGATGAACACAATATATCTCCAGCTAATCTTGCATCGCGTAAAGATTTAGAAGGCTTACTACAGGGCCAAACAGATATTCCATTATTACAAGGCTGGCGTTATCTTCATGCCGGTCAGATCATCGAAGAATTTTTGAGCGGAAATTGTTTTTTACAGGCCAGCTCAGGCGAATTAGTCCATAAGAAGTTTGAGGATTAAATATGAACCAGGACAGCACACAAGAAATAAATGGTATTAGTGATTTTTTAAATCAGGCAGGTACACAGTTTAAAGTATTTGACATGGGCCGCCGTATACAGGAAATACCCAAAGGTGAATTTTTATCGTTTGAACAAGGTGATATTGCCTACTCGCTTCCACTGCAGCAACAGGCCTGGTTGGGCTTTATTGTCTGGACAGAAGACAAAAGCGCTGAACTCGTTATCTGGTTTTTAAGATTCCCTCTAGATGCTGCCGGTAAACTTACTTCAGGTATACGTGATGATTTTGTATTACGCCTGTTAAACAAGGACGGAAAACAAGCTGAGCAAAACGACGAATCCAATCCTTATGGCTATAAACCGAAACAAGAACAAATGGCAAGCTTCCATGCCAAAGTAGCTAAAGCGCTCAATCACCCCGCATCTAGTTACTACGAACATGCACGAGACTACTTCTCTGGGAAACCTGGTTTTGACCAATGGGCCTTCGTTGGCTTTCAGGGAATTGCAGATGTGTGTGCCCGCCTGGATGAGGATAACAATGCTGATCAGTTAGCCGCTGCAATTGAAAAAATTCCAGCACAACCGTTTGAAGCACTTGCACAGTGCCTGGAACACGAGAGCTTGAATGACGATATAAGTCTGGCTATTACAAGACTAATTGATAAAGAATTAGTAAAAACTGACTGTAATGCCAATTATATTTCACTGTGTATTCGCGCCGTATCGAACACACAAAATCGCGAGCTACTAACCGAACAACTAGAAAAAATACTTATAACACCTACTGGTAGCAACCCTGAAGTGATTGCATCAATATCGGGGCGTTGCTGGTTAGCCTTGCAGAACGAATCAACCAGCTTGTTATTTTTAGAGGCATTGGCGAATTGTGCAGAAGGACAGGAATTCTTTAATCTGGTCATTATCGACCTGATAAACATCCCGGGTATGCAAGACAGTATCCATAAGGCTGTCAGATCAACTAAACGCTCTGAAAAACTTTCGCAGGCAATCGGCGAGTTATTTAAGAACTTCACTTGATAAAATAGAACTTTGTCCTACTATCTATGAACACTAAATATGTAACCGAGTTTAGAAATAAAATGAATAACGTAAGCCTCTTAATACCCAAACACCAACGCCCTGTGTGGTCACCAGAGTTAGACGAGGCGGATGTCGAAGCAGCCGAGCTAGTAGAAATACCGCTGTTGGGCATAATAACTGCTGGTAATCCGATCGAGCGCATTGAAAACCATGAGCTTGTAAAAGTCCCTGCCAATATGGTACGCCAAAATACTTATGCGCTACAGGTAAAGGGTAGCTCAATGATTGACGACAATATCCTCGATGGAGATATAGTCATTATAGAAAAACGCATCAGTGCCGAGAATGGCCAATCAGTCGTTGCTTTGATCAACAACGAGCAGGTCACTCTCAAAAAGTTTTATATCGAAGCAGATGGTGTTCGCCTACAGCCGGCAAATCCAGATATGGAACCTATTATTTTAAAAAATGAAGATGTACAGGTACTTGGTGTTGTATCTGGTGTTATTCGAAATTTCGAATAACACTCAGCAATCATTCTTCACAAAAAAGCCGACACATTTATATGTCGGCTTTTTTTTGTTTTACTTTTGATAACTATTTATATTCCCAACAGACCCTTCATTACATTTATTTCACCCTTGGCCTGATCCAGCACCTCCATGGCAAATTCAGGGTCCTGCTTATCTGGAAAAATCTTTTTAAATGCGGGGACTTTTGATATATCAGGTAAATGATCGACCTGCTTGCGCCGCAAAGAATCATATATTTGCGCAATAATAATCACATCCTCTGCACACAGGTCACAACCACTATCTCTCATCCAGTGTTCCGCATGTGCAACAACATTAAGCATTTCTTTTGGCAAATCCCATGATTTCACCACCATTACACCCACAGCAACCCTAAGTGAATTTATTAATGATTCTATTTCAGACTCATCCGTAAATTCCAGTCCGGTTTTTTCAATATAGGTAATGACTGGTATAACACCTATATCATGTATCAAACCCGCGAGTAATAATTCATCTGCCTCTAATGAGTTAACACGCGTACCTAATGAATGGCAGATGGATGCAATCTCTATACTATGTGCATAGAATTTCTTCATCTGTTTTTTTAATACCGGATGCTTCGAATTAAACAACTGCGCTGCACTAAAACTCAGCACTAAGCTGCGTGTCATTTTCAATCCTATTCGCACAACCACATCACGCATGCTACGTATTGGACTAGAACCACGGGTAACCGGATTATTTGCAACCTTCATTAAGCGAGCCGACAATGCAGGATCAAGCTGCATTAAACGACTAATCTGATCAATATCTACATCTGATTGTTCAACCGCCTTGCGAATTCGTAAGGCTATTTCAGGCAGGCTAGGCAACTGTAAGGTTCCCGATTCTACAGCCTGCATAATTTCGTTATATATATTTCTTTCTACATGGCTCATTGAGTGACTTATAGGCCGCTCATCCACAATGACTTCTTTTTCAATTAATCGATTAAATAAACTTCTATCAAACAATACAAATACACATGGGGACTGTACGATTACATGCGTTTCTATTTCTTCATTTTCATAAAATAATGGCTTTAGAGCGTCACTCGAATCTGCATCGATTAAATGTGGTTTACCGTACTTATGACAGATTTCTACCTTACCTTCTAGCAAATAGATTAACTGCTCATGAAAATCACTGGCATACATGGTGTCATCCTGGTCTTTATGTATACGCTCACCTCTTTTTGCGATTTTAAGTCGGTCACCACTTGGAAAATCCTTAAAGGGTGACAACTGATAAATACGCTCTTCGAGATCGAAGTTGTTTTCTGACACTTTTAATCCTTATATTTTTAGAAGCTTTTTTACAGACAAAATTTCTTCATGCGCCTGTTCAAAAATACCCGTCACAAATCCTGCGCCCTGCTGTTCTGAAAATAGCTTTTTAAATGCAGGAACCTGCTCCATTTTTGGCAAGCCTTTCACCTGGTGCCTCTGTAAGCGACTATATATCTCAGAAATCATAATCATATCGCAAGTATCAGCATAACGACCTGAATCACGTTGCCAGTTTTCATAATCTTCAACGACAACTAACAAATCATTAGACAAGCCCCAATGACGTATCACCATACTGCCCACAACTGTTTTTAAGTTTTCAATAATTTCTTCAAGCTCATTATCATCGGTTACTAACAGTCCGGTATCTTCGATATAACTCAATATAGGTATTACGCCAATCTCATGAAGCAAACCCGCTAATAAAACGTGATCAGGTGAAAGTTTTCCACTCTTTTTTGATAAAGAAAATGCTATCGCAGCAACTTCAACACTGTGCTCATAAAGCTGCTGCATTCGCTGAGTTAACATAGCTGATTTTGTTGTAAAGAGTTGCTTAATCGAAAAGCTGATTGCCAGCTCTTTAGCTACATTTAAGCCCAGACGAACAATAGCGGCATGAATACTATCAATAGATTCAACACCACGATTCAGTGGACCATTAGCCGCATGAATCAATCGGGTTACGATAGCCGGATCTGAAGATACTATGCGAGAGATATCATCAACACTAACATTTGGATTCATCATGGCTTTTTTAACTTTTGCAGCAATATCCGGCAAACTGGGGAGCTTTAATTCTCCCATGTTAAAGGCGTGCATTATTTCATTAAATAGATTGCCTTCAACCTCATTCATTTCAACCGTTTCTAACTCTTCCCCCGAGATCAATTCATGATTTAATAATGTATGAAACTGCTGCTTATCAAACCGAACCAGCTTACAACTCGTTAACGCAACGCACCATAACTTGTGCGCACCCTCATTAAACAATGGGTGAAAAGCTCGTTTATCGGATGATTTCACTAAGACTGATGGTTGATCAACACTAAGAAGTTCGAGCTTGCCTTCGATTAAATAAAAGAACCAACGATGCTCATCATCAGCCGTTAGCTCATCACCCGGACTCAATTCAATTACATGAGCTTGATCAGCCATTAGAAGACGGTTTTCAGGCTGCAGTTGTTTAATTGGGAATATAAATTTAAGAAGCGATGGTTCAATTAACACAGTTATATTGCTCAGCTTTGATGTTTATAAAATATTGCCGCCCAGTCCTGCCGCTCTAAAATAACATAGACTTCAACCTAAAGATTGACTACGCAAATCAATGACGAGTGGCAAATAATATATAAGCCCGCCTGTCAGTGGAAAACCCTATATTTTTTGACTATAGTCCTCTACATGTAACCAATTCCGTAGAGATTATAAATATGACTAAATTTAAGCCCCGTGTGATCAATATACTCATTTTATTAGTTAGCTTTTTTACAACCGCTGCTTTTGCTGAAAATGCCAAAAGCTTCGGCAACTACGTCATCCATTATAATGCTTTTCGCAGCGACACCCTAACGCCGGAAATTGCTAAAGCCTATTCACTCACCCGACGCAATAACCGCATGGTAGTAAATATTACTGTACAGCAAAAAGATGGTGACGTAACAAAGCCCGTTAAAGCAAAAATCAGTGGTTTTGCCAGCAATCTCACAGGTCAAATAAAGGAGTTAGAGTTCAAGGAAATTCACGATGGTGAAGCGATATATTATCTAGCGCAGTCACAGGTATCTAACCGTGAAACCTTAAAGTTCGATATTACAGCAACGCCTGCAGGAGAGACGCTGGTTGCCAAGCTGAACTTTAAACAGCAATTTTTTACCGATTAAGCCGTCTTATCATGCAACTCTCCAATTGAGCCCTGTTTTCAGGGCTTTTTTTATGCATATGTACCTGTTTAGTAACGACTTCGGCATACCATCAGCGCCCCATTTCCGTTACAATCATCAGCCCCAAGAATATTCGAATACTCTAAGGCAACCCTAACCCATGACACAACAAAGCTCGTATAGTTATGAAGATCTGCTTAAATGCGGACATGGCGAACTCTTTGGACCGGGCAATGCCCAGCTACCAACGCCTAATATGTTAATGATGTCACGCATCAACCTCATTTCAACTGAAGGTGGCGAATACGGCAAAGGCGAAATTAAAGCCGAACTCGATATCACACCTGATTTATGGTTCTTCGATTGTCATTTCCCTGGCGACCCTGTAATGCCTGGCTGCCTGGGCCTGGATGCTATGTGGCAATTAGTCGGGTTTTTCCTTGGCTGGAATGGGCACCCTGGCAAAGGCCGTGCGCTAGGCGTAGGTGAAGTTAAATTTACTGGCCAGGTATTACCAACTGCAAAAAAAGTAAGCTATCAGATCAACATAAAACGCGTGATTGCACGCGGCCTGGTAATGGGTATAGCCGACGGCGTTATGATGGTCGATGGTCGCGAAATATATACAGCGAAAGGCCTGCGTGTAGGTTTATTCAGCTCAACTGACGATTTTTAGGTAGTACGATAATGAAACGAGTAGTAATCACCGGGTTCGGTATTGTATCTTGCCTGGGCAATGACAAGGCAACAGTGACGGAGTCACTACGTGAAGGCCGTTCGGGCATTAAGTTTCAGGAAGAATACAAAGAAATGGGTATGCGTAGTCATGTGGCTGGTTCTATAGATATAGATTTAGGCGCGCATATCGATCGTAAAGTAAAACGCTTTATGGGTGATGCGGCTGCCTATGCCTATATTTCAATGCAACAGGCGATTGAAGATTCAGGCTTAACTGACGACATGATTTCTAACCCTCGTACCGGCATTATTATGGGTTCAGGTGGCGGATCTCCCAGCAACCAGATTATTGCAACCGATACACTGCGTGAAAAAGGTATCCGACGCGTTGGCCCTTACATGGTGCCACGTACTATGTCGAGCACAGTATCTGCCTGTCTGGCAACACCATTTAAAATTAAGGGCGTGAACTATTCAATTAGCTCGGCTTGTGCCACCGGCACGCACTGCATCGGCAACGGTGTTGAGCAAATTCAGATGGGTAAGCAGGATATTATTTTTGCTGGCGGCGGTGAAGAAGAGCACTGGAGCCTAAGCATGTTATTTGATGGCATGGGCGCTCTATCAAGCAAATACAATGAAACACCAGAAAAGGCTTCTCGTCCGTATGATGCAGACCGCGATGGATTTGTTATCGCTGGCGGCGGCGGTGTGGTTGTTTTAGAAGAACTGGAACATGCCAAAGCGCGTGGCGCTAAAATTTATGCTGAAGTAGTTGGCTACGGAGCTACCTCTGATGGCCATGATATGGTTGCCCCATCGGGTGAAGGCGCTGTACGTTGTATGCAGCAGGCATTGGCAACGGTTAATACACCAGTTGATTATATCAATACCCATGGTACCAGTACGCCAGTGGGAGATGTCGCTGAATCTGGCGCGATCAAGAATGTATTTAATGACAAGATTCCTCCATTCAGCTCAAGTAAATCACTGGCAGGCCACTCACTAGGTGCTGCTGGTGTACAGGAAGCCATTTACTGCATGATTATGATGGAAAACAACTTTATTCAGGCCTCTGCCAATGTGGAGACTCTGGATGAACAAGTTACTGGTATGCCTCTGGTTACTGAACGTCAGGATAATGTTGAGCTTAATACCGTACTCACCAATAACTTCGGTTTCGGTGGTACGAATGCCAGCCTGGTTTTCCGCAAGCTAGCAGACTAACTTCATTTATAACTGCTTATAGTTGCCCACGGATGGGCGCAGTGGCAAAAATATGAGCAGGATCAGTCCTTATGGATGACGACCAGATACAACAGGATTTTGCCGCACTTGACCCCACCCTGATTATCGACTCAGTTGAATCGTTACGACTCGAAAGCGATGCACGTATTTTCCCGCTCAACTCTTATGAAAACCGGGTTTATCAAATAGGTCTGGAGAGTGATATTCCAAAACGCCTTATTGGCAAATATTACCGCCCCAATCGTTGGACAGATGCGCAAATACTCGAAGAACACGCATTCACTCAGGAACTTGCAGACCTGGAGATCCCCGTTGTCGCACCACTACTGTTCGACCAACAAAGTCTGCATCACTACAAAAGCTTTCGTTTCGCACTCTACCCTCAGCGTGGTGGCCGCACTGCAGAATTAGACAATAGTGAGCACCTAGAATGGATCGGCCGCTTCCTTGGGCGCATACATCTGGCAGGAGCGACTAAGCCATTCGAGTATCGCCCAGGCATTACTGTGGCAGACTTTGCCACAGCAAGTGCCGAGCACCTTATAAGCCAGCGCTTTATTCCAGACTATCTGGAAGAGGCTTATCAAAGCCTCACAGACGACATTATAAAATTATTAAACGAGCGTTTTAATGCAATAACATTTGATGCTATTCGTCTACACGGTGACTGCCACAGAGGGAATATTTTATGGACCGACGATGGCCCTCATTTTGTTGATTTTGATGACTGTCGTACAGGACCCGCGATACAGGATTTATGGATGCTACTTTCAGGTGACTCTCAGGAACAGCAACAACAACTAAATCATATACTGGATGGCTACTTTGAATTTGCCGAACTCAACCCTAAAGAACTCCAGCTGATTGAGCCTCTGCGCTGCCTGCGCTTAATGCATTATGCGAGCTGGCTGGCCAGGCGTTGGACAGACCCCGCCTTCCCCATGAATTTCCCCTGGTTCAACACAACAAATTACTGGGAACAACACGTACTCGAGCTTCGTGAGCAGTTTGCTCTACTTCAGGAAAACCATCGCTTCCACGTCTAGGCCTTAATACCAATATGCAATTTGGCTTGCGCTAGCTCACAGACTTAAACTGAATATTACATTTAAACGCTAAGCGACTGTATTTTTTATAAAAAAAGACTAGAATTACTAAAACATTAAAAATGGCACAGCTCAATGATCAAATTTACAATAAAAACAGCATGTTTGGTACTACTCAGCTTCTTCAGCATAACAAGTTTTGCAAACTCTCCGTGGACTGAAGATGCGTCCTCGCCTATTGCACAAAATGATGCTGAACCCGTCACACAAGTATCAACAGCGGAAGCTAGTAGCCCTGCAATGCAAGAACAGGAAAACGTCAACGTTACAACAGAGGTCGAAACCTCTGGAGACGTATTAACAACTCCAGTAAGCGGTGTTGTTTTACTCGATTTTCCTCGTCGTGGCATGAGCACTGACAAAGTAAAAAACGAACTGGGCCAACCGGTTGATATGGTACCCGCCGTTGGTAAACCACCAATTAGTCGCTGGATCTATAATGATCGTGTGGTATTTTTTGAAGGTTCTTCCGTTATTCATGTAGTGGCTAAATAAAGCTACTACATCGTAAAAATAATTATATGTGCGGTAGCCCTCAATGCCGAGCATAAGCTTTACTGAGCTAAAGCTTCCATCACCGGTTACTCAACTACACTCCCGCCTTCTCAATGAAAAAAAAGTTGAGCTTTTCATCAAAAGAGATGAACTTATCCACCCTGTTTTACAGGGCAATAAGTGGCGTAAATTAAAATATAATTTACTCGAAGCCAATATTCAAAAACAAAAAACACTGCTTAGTTTCGGTGGCGCCTACTCTAACCACTTACATGCACTTGCCTTTGCTGGGCAGCACTTTGGATTTCACACAATCGGTATTATTCGTGGCGAAAAACCGGCGAACTTAAACCCCTGTTTACAGGATATGAAAAATTGGGGGATGCAATTAAAATATATTAAACGTGTTGATTACAAACAAAAAGAAACAGATAAATTCATACATACTCTACAAAAAGAATTTGGTGATTTTCACTTGATTCCGGAAGGTGGCAATAATCTTCAGGGTATAAAAGGCTGTGCTGAGCTATTAGATGAACTAGATCAGGAGTATGACGTAATATGCAGCGAGGTAGGTAGCGGCACCATGCTTTCATCAATAATCACTCATAATAAAAATTTAAATACCCATGTCCTGGGATTTGTTGTTATGAAAAATCACCAATTAGAAGACGAAATACGTAACAGAATAAACACTCACAAAAACATCAATACAAAATGGTCACTCATTCATAATTATCATTTGGGTGGATTTGCCAAAGCAAACACTGAGCTTCACCAGTTTATTTCAAATTTCAAAACAGAATTCGGTATTCAACTGGAACCCGTATATAGCGGAAAAATGTTATATGGTATTTTTGACTTAATCAGCAAAGATCACTTTAAACCAGGCACTCGCATTCTTGCTATTCATGGAGGTGGGCTACAGGGATTAAGAGGCTATCCTGAGTTTTATCCACAGACTAGAAACTCAAACTTCAATTACAAATAGAAGCTATCGCTTCCCAATTTTTGTCTTCCTGAACGTACACCGCAATATCGTGATAGATCCAGCTCTCATTAATCTGTTGCACGATTTCCTCGCATACATTTGTGTGAAATGTATAAGCAATATACATCCGAAAACCATCCGATGTAATTACTGCAGCAAAAACGGATAACTGTTGATCCTCCAGTTTATCACGCAAAAGTAATTCTAGCTCATCTAGCAACTTACACTCTTCAGGAAATGCAAAACCATTTTCATCTGCATCATTTAATGGAATTGAAATACACAACATATATTTGTAGCGTGGATGACAAACATATTTTTCAATACTTTCATTAAGCCTAATTCTTAATGAATGATTACCATAATATTTTTCATAAAGACCCCAGCACTCCTGCTTTAGCATCACAGATATCCTTTCTTTTTAAGCTGCATTGTGAATTCCACGAATAAAATCAATAACAGTGACCACATCCATTTGTTTAATTTTTTCATTTACATGCCTGTATTTTATATGTGACAAATATCACCAATGAATTAGTAACAGTATAAAGCACACCAGGCTCCACAAGTCAGTAAAACCATATATTTCAATGACTTATAAAGATCGCATTTAGTCAGTAAAATTTAAACAGTAAACGCAGCCGACAAGCTACCTACATTTTTGTATAAAAATCAATTAGTTAGAAAATATGACACATTGGAGAATAGTGTCGGAAATACTTTCAGTTTAATAAAACCAAGGATCTGATCAGTCCCATATTGCTTCCAGACGATCTAAGTCATTAATAAGCTTCCAGTACCCATTACCTTCTTCAACTCGCTCGGCCCAGTCATTAACACGTTGCTGATATTCTCGCGGATCAACATTGTCGCTTTGCAATTTGGTTACATTTATTGCAACAGCATGAGTTCCATTAAAGTTGATAGGAAAATCACGCACCTGCCCCTGTTTAATTTCCTCTTTTAAATCTGAAAAAATTAATATATATCTTTCTGTTGCCTTGGTTTCATTTAAATATTCAATTGCCTGTAAAATACCGCCCGTAATATCGGTGTATTTGCTAGGTGTAATATTACTACCAAATTTATCAACCGATTCAAGAAACGCCCTCTTCTGCGCATTGGCCATTGAGGGTCTCAAATCAAAATTCATTCGAGCAACGATATCCTTCTCACTAAAACTTTCGCTATCTATTCTTGCTAACGCCAATGACTCGCCAGGTAACAAGGTACCCAGCATATAACGCATTACAGCCTGTACTTTTTCAAATTGCTGACTGTATGTTCCTGAAGTATCTACCAGTACATATACTGCTCTTGTCGTTCTAGGTTCAGAACAACCAACCAGTAATGTAAAAAATATCGCTAGAGAAAAACCTAACGATAAAAGAATGCGTTTCATTTTTATTTTTCCTTTAAATCATCTATGTCAGATGTAATATCGTTTGACGATTGTATTTCATCATTTAGTTTTACTGGCTCTTCTACAATTTTTTTTGCTATTTCAGCCCTTGCTTTAAAACTATTTTCAAATCTCAACGGTATAAAAATAACAAGATCATATGCATTAATAATAATTCGCCCGGCACCATAAATTACATTACCCAAAAAGCGAATTAGCACCGCTATAATATGCAACAACCAAACACCCAATAGACCACTAACTGTTCTAAATGAATAAATAAATGCCTCTAATGGAATAGCAACAAAAGCCAATACAAATGGCAATGTAAAGCCCATAGCCATTTGTGCGACTGATGGTATCCAGCTTAATGCTGGCTCAACGACCTCTGCACCAGATAATACTTGTGATAGTGCTTTGCTATCAGCTGCAAGCATATCTCGCATATACGCCAGAGAAGCCTCGATACCAGCAAAGACAAACAAAAATGCCAGCATAATCCAGAAAATAGCTTTACGTTTATGATCATCTAATAAATTAATAATTGGGAATAATCGAGTGATCCCAACCGACTCCATTAAAAACAAACCCAGAATAACTTCAACACTAATGATAAATAGTGCAGCTACATCCGATGCTCTTATTGAGCTGGAACCTAAATAACTAGATGCTCCAACCATTTCCCCCATTGGTAATGCGACTAACTGAAAATTCACATACATTCCCACCAGAGCAAGGCAGAGCGCCAGACCGGAAATAAAAAACTGAGTCATTGAAGAAGATGATAACAAACGCTCGGAAAAATCTGTCTGCTGACGAATATCGTCATATGATTGCATCTGACTATCAATAACTGCTGCTCGTTGTTCAAGGCCGGTGATTTTCTTTTCGACTGTATTTAAACTATTTGTTAAAGAGCGCCAATAAGGCATCATCTTTTTCAACAAGACATGACGATCACGATTTGCGCGCCTGTATTCCTGAATACTTTTTTGCAGCGATTTTTTTAGGGTATTGTGAATATCACTTAAAATTTTACCAACTACAGATGAACCGTTATCTGGTATTTCAGCCACTGCTTCAATTGCCTTTAACCATTCTGGTGGTTTAGGTGGCACCTCACCAGACTGTGTATAGTCTTCATCAATACGTGTAATTTGCTCTTTTAAGTCTCGTTGCAATGAGGGGTAACCACTCAAATCTCGATTAACCTGTGCCTCTACTCGCTGGAATTCTCTTTCAATAGAACGCTCCGCATGCTCCTGCCCTTGCGCAAGCAATACTTCGCGATTACGATTACGCAGCTGCTTTTCAGCCAACATGACAGACTGAGCCATCAGGCGTAGCGCATTACGCACACTGCGCACTAGTGACAGGACAATCTGGTGAACCGGTTGTCGAGCCACATACATCACTACAATAAGACCACATACCCATACAAGTAGAGACAATGCGGGTTGCCCATCAATTAGGCGCGTCCAAAATTCAAAAGTCATACCACGACTCCATCTAAATAATTTTTATTTACCCTGACAATCTAAATCATCAGGCAATTTCGCCTTCTATCTATATCCAGCTTTAAATGTTGCCTTAGTAACATAGCAGCTATCTTTAGCGAAAATTGCGACCATCTATACAAGATTGTGATCAAGACACTGAGGATACACCATAAAAACCTACTTTTCAGGATTAACTTACAACTCTAATTACTTGATACTGTTAACAAAACCTATAAGAGAATATGGCGAAACGGATAAATCTGGTCTACTATTCATAGTTAATAGTTCACATTTAGCGCCGAAAACAATGACAACAGCAGAACCAAGCAGCTCAAAAAATAGCAAATCGTCTCCCATAGACTTTAAAAAGCCCGAGCTCTACTTCAACAGACAGCTCAGCCAGCTTGAGTTCAACTGGCGCGTACTTCAGCAGGCACGGGATGAGAGCATCCCTTTATTGGAGCGTCTACGATTTCTATGCATATTCAGCACGAATATGGATGAATTTTTTGAAATACGTGTTTCTGGTCTGCAACAAAAAGAAGAGCTGGGTGCATCACTTAATGAACCAGACAACATCTCGCCCTCGCAAATACTCAAAGAAATTAGTAAACGTGCTCATGATTTAGTAGATGAACAGTACCAAATACTTAACATGATTCTGGACGAGAAATTAACCGCTGAAGGCATTCACTTCATAAGAAGAAATGAATGGAACAGCTGCATGGACCAATGGCTTAAGCAGTATTTTGAAGATGAGCTGCGCCCAATTATCAGCCCTTTGGCACTAGACCCTGCCCATCCATTTCCACGTATATTAAATAAAAGCCTGCATTTTATAGTGTCACTAAAAGGTAAAGATGCCTTTGGTAGAAACAGCGGTCTGGCGATGGTACAAATTCCTCGTGCCTTACCGCGCATTATTCAACTACCCGTAGAAGAATGTGACTGCGGCCCTAATGATTTTGTTTTTTTATCGTCTGTTGTGCACGCTTATGTTGAATCATTATTTCCTGGCATGAGCGTTAAAGGGTGTTATCAATTTCGTGTAACACGTAATAGTGACCTGTATGTAGATGAAGAAGCGATTGATGATCTTCTGCGTGCAGTTGAAGGCGAGCTAGGCGCAAGACGCTACGGCGATGCAGTTCGCCTTGAAGTTGCTCACGACAGTCCTGAAGAAATGTGCAAATACTTGCTCAATAAATTTGAATTAAGCAGACAGGATTTATATCAGGTTGACGGCCCTGTTAATGTAAACAGACTTAATGAAGTTTACGATTTAATCAATCGACCAGAATTAAAATATAAACCTTTCGTACCATCAATACCGTCAAAGATAACGCTAAAGTCAAATATTTTTGAAGCCATTCGTAAAAAAGATATATTGCTACATCATCCATACCAGTCATTTGCACCTGTAGTTGATTTCATTCAACAGGCGTCTGTCGATCGAAAAGTTTTAGCCATTAAACAAACCCTCTATAGAACGGGTCCTACCTCTGCGGTGGTTAATGCCTTAGTTAAAGCAGCAAGATTAGGCAAAGAAGTAACGGTTGTGATTGAATTACGTGCACGTTTTGATGAAGAAGCAAACATCTCTTTAGCCGCCAAATTACAAGAGGCCGGTGCGCATGTTGTATATGGCGTGGTAGGTTATAAAACTCATGCAAAAATGCTACTTATTATCCGTCGTGAATCGCACCATCTAAGGCAATATGCACATATAGGCACAGGAAATTATCATTCACGTACTGCCCGCTTATATACAGACTATGGTTTATTCACCGCGAATAAAAAAATATGCGAAGATCTAAATCGCGTATTTCATCAATTAACCAGTATGGGGCAAACAAAGAATTTAAATAAACTTTTACAATCACCTTTCACTCTGCAAGAAGTACTAGAAGCAAAAATAGAAAGAGAGCGACAACATGCATTACAGGGAATACCTAGTCGCATTATTGTAAAACTGAATTCATTAGTTGACGCAGCGATGATACGCGCTTTATATGAAGCATCTTCTGCTGGCGTAAAAATTGATCTTATAATTCGTGGCATGTGTAGCTTACGACCTGGTCTACCGGGTATTTCAGAAAACATTGAGGTGCGCTCGGTGATTGGTCATTTTCTAGAACATGATCGCGTTATTTATTTTAAAAATGATGAATCACCTGAAGTTTATATTTCAAGTGCAGACTGGATGGAACGAAACTTATATCATCGCGTTGAAATTGCCACACCTATTGAAAACAAATCCATACAGGATAGAATTATTAGCGAACTTGAGTATTACCTAATGGACAATACTCAGGCATGGATCATGCATCACGATGGAACTTACACAAAGGCTTCGCCAGAAAATGGCAAAGAAGCTTTTATTGCACAGGAGAAATTTTTGGAAGACCTGGCTGAAAGCAGCTAATAAATATTTTTATTATAAGACGCGCTCAGTTTTCAACATTAAACCAATAGCCTCTAAGTAGGCAGACTCACTTTCCAGATCATTTATGGTTAATGGATGTTCATTCAACCATTGATCTGGTAATTTCATCACTAATACATTATTTTCTAATGCCACTTTAATCGCAGGCAAGCTTTTCTCAATTCTGCTTCTATGAAATATTACTGACAAGCGCAATATAATGGCCAGATGAATTATTTGATTACGTAAGTCTTTGTGCATTTCTTTAAATGATTCATTTAATATTTTCCCACGGTGCGACAAAATAAGCGCTGCAACTCGACACTGTTCCTGTTGCGAAAACCCCGCCAGATTTGCATTTTTAATAATATATGCCCCATGCTTTTGATAGGACGAATGAGAAATATCTCGACCTATTTCATGCACCTTGCAAGCCCAGCGCAATAAATTAGCAATATATTTTTCGTCATCAGAGAACCACTCCGATTTTAAATTATCAAAAAACTTAAAGGCCGTTTCTTCAATCCTCTGCGCATGCTGCAAATCAACATGAAAGCGTTCTGCTAAAGAATTTATACTTGTATTTCGAATATCATTATCATGTCGACGCCCAACAATGTCATATATCAGGCCTTCTCTTAGCGCGCCCTGTGACACATGCATATGTTCTATATTCAAGGCCTCAAACACACCCGACAAAACGATCAAGCCACCTAGAAAAACGGCCTGTCGACGCTCACTCAAACCAGCAATATCTAGCTTACTTATTTTTTTATACTCGCTACAAATTGCCACCAGTTTAGTTAAAGCGGATCGACTAATACCCTCTCCTTCCTGTAACTGCATTTCGCGTATAACATTTTCAATTGATTTTATGGATCCTGAAGATCCAATAACCACATCCCAACCTTTAAGGTTGTACGCATAATGAATAGCTTTCATGCGTCGTAATACAAATATCCTTGCTTCCTGAATACGTTTAGATTTTATTTTTCCATCTGCAAAAAATTGTTGCGTCATCATCACGCAGCCCATCTCTAAACTTTTCATTAACTGAGGGTTGAAATCTTCACCAATAATTAACTCAGTACTTCCACCGCCAATATCAATAACTAACCGGGACTTATGATCCTGCTCCAGTGTATGCGCCACACCCTGATAAATTAGACGCGCTTCCTCCACACCAGAAATAATCTCAATTGGGTATCCTAGAGCCTGCTCTGCATTAAAAAGAAACTCATCTGCATTCTGTGTTCTACGTAATGTATTAGTTCCTACCGCACTAACGCAATAATCCTCTAGCTCTCGTATCCTCTGCCCAAAGCGACTTAGGCAATCTAATGCCCTCTGCTCGACTTCGGCATCCAGCTTTCCATCAGCATCAAGCCCTTCCGCAAGCCTTACCATTTCACGTATTCGGTCAACTATTACTAACTGACCTTCATTTTCTTCGGCAACAACCATATGAAAACTATTTGAACCAAGATCAATTGCCGCAATTGTATTTTTGTTTAAAGAAGTTATTGCCTCATCCTCATGAAGAAGTGCTTGATACACAGTGTTATAGATTACATTATTTTGCAGTAAATATACGCAAAAATGTATTTATGAGCGAGATTTCAATGCGAATACCAATATATATGACATAAGTCATTTGGCAGTATATTTCTAAGGTATGGGGATTGTTTTATGCTGTAACTTGAACAGATATATGATAAATACTGGCACGCTCCCTGTGCCAGATTTAATGGATAGTGCTACGCGGCTTGTGAGCGCTTCGCTTCACCACCAGGCTTACGTGAGCTGTAACTTCTGCCTCGACGCTTATGCCTGATATTTGGGCCTTTTCGTCCATTAGACTTTCCAGCTTCAAACTTTGGCTTTTGTGTTGTTGGCTCTAAACCCGGTATTTCTGTTAAGTCGTACTTCACATCTAACAATTTTTGGATTCGATACAATAGCGGCCAGTCTTGCTGCCCCACAAGCGTATACGCATTACCCGTAGACCCACCACGACCAGTACGACCAATACGGTGTACATAATCTTCTGCCTGCATTGGTAAATCAAAGTTAATGACATGAGAGATTGTTTTTATATCAATACCACGTGCAGCTACATCTGTTGCAACCAATACTTTTAATCGCCTTTTCTGCATCTGATCAATGACACGACGTCTCATGGTCTGACGCATATCACCATGCAGTGCAGCACAAGCAAGACCATCATCTTTTAAACGCTCGGCTAAATTGTCTGCACCTTTTTTAGTCGAAGTAAAGATAATTGCCTGATCTAATGTTTCATCAGATAACAAGTGAGTTAGTAAATTACGCTTATGACGGAAATCATCCGCCTGTAGGATATGCTGAGTAATTGAGTCATGCTTAACCTTTACACCAGCTATTTGTAAACGTGCAGGTGATTTTAATAACGCACGTGCAACTTTTTCAATTTGGCCTTCAAGTGTCGCAGAGAACAATAGGGTTTGTCTTGTCGCTGGCATTTTCTTGGCGATACGCATTACTTCATCAACAAAACCCATATCAAGCATGCGATCGGCTTCATCAAGTATCAGCATTTCAATGCGAGAAAAATCAATACGACCTGCTTCCATATGATCAATTAATCGACCGGGTGTTGCTACCAAAAAATCAACTGACTGACGCAGGGCTTTAATTTGTGGTGGGTAAGGCATACCGCCCACAATAGTCGTAGAACGCATACGCAAGTATTTTGTCAGCTTAAAAATATTGTCAGCTACTTGAGTAGCTAATTCGCGAGTTGGCGTTAACACCAATACACGTGGACCATCACCTGGTTGAAGCGTGCTGTTCGATAAATTCTGTAATGCGGGCAATACAAACGCCGCTGTCTTTCCAGTACCTGTTGGCGCAGACGCCATAATGTCCTGGCCTTCCAGTATCAATGGAATCGCTTTTTGCTGAATTTCAGAAGGCTCTGTAAAACCTTGCTCTGCTACGGATTTTAGTAATGATGGGAGAAGCCCCAATTGTTCAAATGACAAGTTAATACCTCGATATATAGATTGGCAACAACAACTGCAAATTACTTAGCAGTCGCTGCTATTACGCGGCCAACCAGATATACACGGCTAGTAGCGTCACGACAGATTATGTTTAATCTGGACGCGCACTATACGGAAATTCACTTGAAAAAGATATAGTATATTAGAATATTTTAACTATCTGTAGCTTATAACCCATTGATAATAAATAATTTTATTCTTCTAGAATATTTCTGGGGACTTTTTCCATTAAATAGCACAGGCAATCTTGCCGAATAACCTGAGTATCCATAGTCAACATAGCCGGCATAATCGGCTTTTTCAACACAATGCTGTCTTCGCGGTATTCAAAGAAATCTCGACCGACTTCTCGCTCATCATCATCAAACGCCTGTAAGTAAGCGCTGCTCTCTGGCTCCACTCTCGCCAATACTGTACCCGCCGGTAATTCTTTGAAATTGTAATTTTCTATTTCGGGCAATAAATTGATGGTCGCATCATCTTCAAAACCAAATGAATACAACTCGGGAATATTCACTCGAGCAACGGTATGATACAGATTAACTGAATCAAAATGATGCTGATCAAGCTCAGTCGCCAATAATACTTTGTGTAAGTAATTTAGTGCATGATCAACACCTACTGCCTGCCCGGATAATCCGCACTCTAATGTTACCGATGGGCACAACTCCGCAAAGGCAGATGACTGAACGCCCTTCGGTGTAGTGAAATACACCAGAGTTTCACTGAACATATATGCCAATGTTGTAAAGCCCGTTTCTAGTTTGTTGATACAGGCATAATGTGGATTCTTTCCCGTATTATTATGTATATCAATACTTGCCCATACATTTCGATCACGCATAATGTCGGTAATTTGCTGCATCATATGCGCTTCAGCCAAATAGTGATGTGCCGTACCCGGCCAAACACGATTGTAATCTACTTGCTGTTCTAAACGCCTAACACCTTTTTCTGCTGCTTTCACATTACCCACAAATATTGAAATCGATTTCGGTAATTTTTTTGTTTGAAAAGTACGCAATAATTTTTGTAGCGCATAAAAACCTGTTGTTTCATTACCGTGCAATAAAGTAGAAATAAAAACAGGCTGATCTGATTCACCTTTTAAATGTATTAATGTGGGTTTAGGTAATATTTCATGCAAATTTTCTACGGTTGCATCCAGAAAACCTTCCGGTAGTTCTTCGAATTGATCAAACATAACTTACAAAATCCCAACTGTGTACGGGCTCTCCCGTTTGCTGATTATGATAATAGGTTTCGAGTAGGCGCTGCATATCATTTCCCTGCCTGGCAATAAACTCACGCTGCCATTGGCTACCGGTTTGTTGCTGCTCTGCACGTGATCTAATAACACCTAAGTAGTACTCTATATCTTTTTTATCTATATTTAATTGATTCATACCTAGTTCAGCATGATTTATAAGTTTATCTAAAATGAGGTGCCGCATATCGCAGCGCTCACTTCCTGGCCAGTTAATTTTAGTGTCCAGGCCATGCCTTGCAGATGTATAAAAATTGTCTCGTACCTGTGAAAAATCGAGCAATTCTGTAGGTGACTTTTCTCCATTTGCATAATATTCCACCAGACCAAAATAGAATGCCATATTAGCAATATTATCCAGCACACTAGGGCCACTGGGAATCACTCTATGCTCAATTCTTAAATGCGGCGTACCATCTTCATCAAAACCAATTAGTGGTCTATTCCAGCGCCAGATTGTTCCGTTATGTAAACTTACTGTTCGCATACGACTGGTTTCATCTGAAAATTTCATTGGCAATAACACTGGAAAGTGCTGAAGATTTTCATCAAAGCATTCCATTAAAGAATTCCGCGCATAGTCAGTTCCAAAACCAACACGATGCATCGGCCCTTGAGCAGCTCCACTGTAGCCCCCAATATCAACAGACTGTTCAAATACAGGTATGCGTGTTTCAGACCATAAATCTTTGCCGAACATGTAAGGCGAGTTGGCACTAATCGCAACCATTGGAGCAGAAATTAAAAGTGACGCATTATAATAATGATGCGCCTTATCTATTGGCGCCTGTAGATGTATTTGTAAGGATGTTGCCGCTGCTTCCAACATCACATTATGATGTTCACTTTTCAGTGATTGATGCCCACTAATATTTAAATGTAAAGGACGACCCTGACGTTGCGATAATACCTGTTCATTTAGGGCTTTATATCTCAACATATTAGAAATATTATTAATGCTTAAATCTGCATCACTCAATGTTTGTAATATGCCTGTACTTAAAACACGACAGCCAATACCTTCTGCTACGGTTTTACAATACAGCCAGTGTTGCTGAAGGTCAGAATCAAACTCAGATAAAAACTTTGCACCTATATTGGCAGGCTTTGCATTGAGCTCAATATTAAACTGCGCCAATTCAGCTGTATACAGAGGCGTATTCGCAGCTTTTAAAAATTGCTCATTACAGGCCGCTGGCCCTGCTTGCTTATTAATAAGCCAGGCTTCCATTTCATAGCCTGCTACAGGCTTATGCGAAGAAAACGTCTGCCCACTAAACCAAGCGCGTAGCTCTTCCGTTTCATCCTGTAAGCGCTTCTTAAAACGCATAAAATCATCTTTTGTAAAATGACTGGTGGTGATCTCCTCGCCCATATGAAACTTTATACCCCAAATTTATAGCTCTATTTCCAAAGTCTAGTTGAAAACCAGGCATTAGCTAAGCTATTGAATTTTATAAAATAATAAGCCTCACTAGAAGCTTGCAATATTAATCTTGTGTAGAATATTACATTTCTTGTGTATATTATTGATTTTAATCAGGTAATCTACAAAAAACATGCTATTATTCTTGTTAACTATTTGGGCAATTGTAGATATTGCAGCCTAATAAACCGACTTACATGAGGATGTATTGGATGAAACTAAAACACTCTTTGCTATTGACCGCATCTACCTTATTTGTATTTTTATCAGCTAATAGTCACGCTGGTAGAGAGGGCGTTAACGCATACTATGGGCTGGGCATAGGCGCAGCATCAATAGATACTGTTGACCCTGCTCCAACAGGTCAAATAGTTCTTGGCATAGAAGAAGACGGCTGGGCGCTAGAGGCTATTGGGTTCTCCAGTACAGAAGTTGGTTCAGATGACCCCGCAACAGATATTTCTATCTCCGGCACCGACATAGGCCTTGCTTACCGCACAATCGAAAAAAATGAGCGTTACTACAAATTTAAGTTTAGTAAGATAGATCTTGATTTAGACGAGAAAGAAACCATTGCTTCAGTAACTACCACAACAACTACTGCTACAACGGGCAACGCTTATACTATCGGCATGGGCTTTAGAACTAGCCGGGAAAACCGCGTGGAGGTAGACTATACCTTCCACAATAATGACGACATATCAGGTTCCGTGCACTTTTTAACACTTAAGTATTTGTGGGGTGGCGCGCCTTACCATGGCACATCATTCTAATACGAAATAATATATACATAAAAAAAGGCAGATCATTGATCTGCCTTTTTTTATGCGCTCAGTAATTCAATAAGACTCTCAAGTCGTTGTGGCGTACCAATATCTATCCACCTACCATCATACACTTCACCACTTATCTCATTGCTATCAATATATTGTCTAATCATCGGTGCTAATGGATATTTACCATCACTACCTGTAGTAAAAAACTCCTTTGAATAAATACCAATACCACTAAACGTAAATCTGTTATTTTCATCATTAAGCAAACGACCGTTACTTAACGCAAAATCACCCGCTGGATTATGCTCTGGATTATTTATTAAAATCAGGTGCGCTTTATCTTTTAGCTGAAAGGATCGTAATTTTTCAAATGGATAATCTGTCCACACATCACCATTAATAACTAAAAAAGGCTCATCCCCCAATAATGGCAATGCATTATAAATACCACCACCTGTCTCTAATGCCTGATCACCTTCGTTAGAGTAAGTAATATTTATATTATATATTTCTCCATTACCTATCTCGTCTATGATTTTTTGCCCCAACCAGGCAACATTAATCACGACATCGGTAAAGCCGGCCTCTGCTAAATTGATTAAGTGATATTCTATTAAGCGATGAGGGCCTGCCTGTAATAATGGCTTTGGCGTTACGTCAGTCAACGGACGCATACGCTCACCTCTTCCCGCCGCCAAAATCATCGCTTTCATTTAATCTGACTCAATAAGGTTTCATCAGTCCTTATATTTAAGGACTGCAATAGTTCAGAGAATTTAGATAATTCGGAATAGCGTTCACATACATCAAATACATATGCCATGGTACGTGGAATATCATGCATATAATTTGGCTTTCCATCACGGTAATTTAAACGCGCAAAAATACCGATTGCCTTTAAATGTCGTTGCATTCCCATTAAGTCGACCTGTTTAATAAAACTATTTTTATCCATTTCTAATGGTGATTTTTTTATATACAGCTCTATCCACTCCAACTGTTTACTTCTGGGCCAGGATATATAGCAATCCTTTATCAATGAAACCAAGTCATAACTAAAGGGACCATTCACTGCATCCTGAAAATCTATTACTCCTGGGTTATTTTCCTTCGTAATCATTAAATTACGAGAGTGATAGTCACGATGCACAAATACCGAGGGTTGCTGCAAGGCACTTTTAATAAGGACTGAAAAAACATCGGATAAATCTTCACTCTGTACTTCATCTAAATCTACACCCAAGTGCCGATCTAGATACCAATCCTTAAACAAGCTCATTTCTGTATGTAATAACGCTTTATCATAAGCCGGTACATCGGCCTGTATGGTTTGCATTTTAATGATTGCATCAATTGCATCTGAGTACAGCGCATCGACTCTAAGATCACTTAATTCATCCAAATAGGCAGTAGAGCCTAAATCACTTAAACGCATAAACCCCTGCGCCTGATTAAACTCATAAATATGTGGAGCCTGAACGTCTGCTGACTCAATCAATCGTGCTATTTTGATAAACGTCTGGCAGTCTTCTTTTTCCGGCGGCGCATCCATAATGATAAAGCTGCTAGCGTCCCCGGTATTTGTTTTCAGTCTAAAGTAGCGCCTAAAGCTCGCATCGGCCGATGCTACATCTATATGATAATTTGAAAATTTTAAATCCGACTCTATCCATTGTTTTATTTCTTCTAAGCGAAGATCTCTATCTTGAGTATTTTCAGATTCTTTATCAGTCAGCATATTTAGTGTCTGTGAAATTTTGTTATAATCGATCGAATTCTAACAGGTAACAGAGCAAGAAACATGACTAAGCAACCAATAATTATTGTCGGAATGGGCGAAATGGCGGGCGTGTTTGCACGTGGTTTTTTGCGTTCAGGTTACCCTGTTTATCCCGTCACTCGTGATATGGATATGCAACAACAGGCGGATTCAATTGAAAGCCCCGAATTAGTACTCATTGCGGTTGCCGAAAAAGATATTCAAGCCGTACTTAAATCAATTCCCGAACAATGGAAAGACAAGCTAGTTCTGCTACAGAATGAGCTACTACCCAATGACTGGCAACAACATCAACTAACACCTACAGTTATCTCCGTGTGGTTTGAAAAGAAGAAAGGTCAGGATGCCAAGGTACTTATCCCATCTCCGGCCTATGGCACTAAAGCAGATATTCTGGTTAATGCACTCGCTTCAATTGATATTGCCGCCCGTGCATTAAGCAGTGAAGCCGAACTGCTGTTCGAGTTGGTGGTGAAAAATGTATATATCCTTACCACAAACATCGCGGGCTTAAAAACAGGCGGCACGGTATCTGAGTTATGGAGTAAGCATCAGGATGTGGCACGTAATGTAGCAGCAGAAATCATTTTGTTACAGGAGAAATTAACAGGGGAAAACTTTGATTCAGAAAAGCTAATAGAAGCAATGCTAGTAGCTTTTAATGGCGACCCAGATCATGGCTGCATGGGACGTAGTGCTCCAGCTCGCCTGGAACGCGCATTAATGCTAGCAAAACAGCACCATCTTAATTTAGCTACTTTAGAAGAAATAGCTGGCGAAAAAAAATAAAGTTGAATACGTATACGTCAACAATCGGAAACTTCTAATATGAAAATAGTTTTTCACTGACGTCTACCATGCTTACTACGACAGCATATTTTTCATCGCCGCCAAATGATCTCTGCCTCTTTTCTTAGATGTAGCTTCATCTAACTTACGCGTGCCACCTTCCCAATCTACTTCTTCCTCGGGCAGTTCATTCAAAAAACGACTGGGATCACACTCCACATCTTCACCATAACGACGACGATGTTTTGCATAAGTTATCACCAGTTCCTTTTGTGCCCGAGTGATACCTACGTAGGCCAGGCGTCTTTCCTCATCCAGATTTTCTTCCATAATACTGGTTCGATGTGGCAAAGTTTCTTCTTCTATACCTACCATAAAGACATAAGGAAACTCCAAACCTTTAGCGGCATGCAAGGTCATCAAACTTACAGCATCTGTATTTGACTCTTCTTTATTACGCTCCAGAATATCCATTAAACTCATGTGTGCAACGAGTTCACCCAGGTTTTTACCTTTTTCATCTTTATACAAACGCGCCAACCAATCAGTCAATTCGTAGACATTTTCCATGCGCTTTTCAGCCACTTTTAAATCACTGCTTTGATCCTCTAACCAGTTTTGATAACCAATATCCTTGATCATGTCTTTAACAACTTCAATCGGATTTCCGCGTTCGGCATTATCGCTGAGTAGATTTATCCAATGGGTAAAGTTTTGTATTTTTGTAAGCGCACGCTCACTTAAAATAGTTGCCAGCCCCATTTCAAAGCTCGCTTCAAATAAACTAATGTCACGTGAGTTTGAATACTCACCCAACTTCTCTAGCGTACTCGCACCTATTTCTCTACGCGGTGTATTCACTATGCGTAGAAATGCAGTGTCATCATCCGGGTTAGCTAGCAATCGTAAGTAACCCATGATGTCTTTTACTTCAGCACGTTCAAAAAAGGACGTACCACCACTAACGACATAAGGCACCTGCATTTCACGTAAATATTTTTCGAAGATACGCGACTGATGATTACCTCTATACAGAATTGCATAATCACTATACTTGCTACGTTTTTGAAACTTATGCGTATTCAGCTCTACCGTAACACGCTCCGCTTCACCTTCTGCACTAGTGCATTCAACAATCCGTATATTGTCACCCAGCCCTAAATCAGACCAAAGCTGCTTCTCAATTTTATGTGGATTGTTTCGAATTAAGTGATTGGCACACTTTAAGATGCGCGATGTAGAGCGATAATTTTGCTCTAATTTAATGAGCTTTAACTTTGGATAATCTTCATTTAATAAATCCAGGTTTTCCGGGCGCGCACCGCGCCACGAATAAACCGACTGATCATCATCGCCAACCGCAGTCAATCTTGGTTCTGAACCCAACAACAGCCTTACCAATTGATACTGACTGGCATTAGTGTCCTGATACTCATCTACCAATAAGTAATGAATACGCTTTTGCCATTTTTCTAATACCTCGGGATGCTCCTGAAATAACACCACCGGCTGTAAAATCAAATCATCAAAATCAAATGCGTTATAGGCCTTTAGTTGTCGCTGATAACGACCGTATAACATGGCATGTTTAAGCTCGGTATCATTTTCTGCTGTAGACATGGCCTGATCCGGTGCAATGAAATCATTTTTCCAGCGAGAGATTCGCCAACGAGCATCCTCCGCATCGTCCACATTACTCAGTGAATCATTGGCGTATAAGCCTTTAATCAAAACCAATGTGTCGGTTGCATCAAACACACTAAAACCAGATTTATAACCCAGACTTTTATATTCCTTACCCAGAATACGTAGGCCCAAATTATGAAATGTGGAGACAATAAGACCACGCGTCTCACCCTTACCCAGCAAACTACCCACACGCGCCTTCATTTCGCGAGCCGCCTTATTGGTAAAGGTTACTGCCGCTATGTGCATGGGCTTTATCTGACAATCGCGAATTAAATAGGCAATTTTTTGCGTAATTACCCGTGTCTTACCACTGCCCGCACCCGCCAACACTAACATTGGCCCAGAGATATACTCCACAGCAGCTCGCTGTTGGGGGTTCAAACCGGCCAATGGTGATGAATCTGTATTAAATTTGGAACTGGGTGAAAAATTGGACATAAACGCTGGAAACGATCGATAAAGAAAGGCCGCATAGTGTATCGACTCTACCTTATTTTCGATATACCTCATGTGCAATATTTTCATCCCTATGGCCTTGTTAAGACTCTACTGCTAAACTTAAGCCCATGAAAATAAACACAAAATTGGGTTTGCTCAATACAGCAAAACAAATTTCATCTGCTAATTGTGATAGCCGACCCGACGACCGGCCAGTCAGCCTGATTGTGATCCATAATATTAGCCTGCCGCCTGGTGAATTTGGCGGTCCATACATTACTCAACTGTTTACGAACCAGTTAGATAAAGACGAACACCCCTATTTTGCAGATATTCATCAATTAAAGGTTTCTTCACATCTGCTTATCCGGCGCAGTGGCGAGATCATTCAATATGTCCCCTTCAATAAACGCGCATGGCATGCAGGGGCATCTGAATACTGCGGGGAAACAGGCTGCAATGATTTCAGTATTGGTATCGAACTCGAAGGTAGCGACGACACCCCCTTTGAATCAGTACAATACACAGCACTGGCTAAGGTTATACTAGAACTACAACAAAGCTATCCAGATATTGCTAAAAATGCTATAACCGGCCACAGTGATATTGCTCCAGGACGGAAAACTGACCCCGGCCCGAAATTTAGCTGGAACAAACTCAATCAACTTTTAAATACATAAAATAAGAAAAAATATGGCACTCATTTGCATCCTAATCAGTATTATTTTTGAACGCGCTAGTGACACACTAGAAAAGCTACGTAATTTTGAATGGTTCGATAATTATAGTCGCTGGTTTCTACTCACCTTTCCGAGACTAACAGAGCATAATCGTATCTCTATTGTTATTCTGTTACTTCCCATTTTATTGCTGACCGCAGTATTACAGGGCTGGTTTGAAGGACAACTACTCGGTTTAATCGAGATGCTTTTTGGCTTAACTATTTTTGCATTCTGTCTGGGTCCTAAAGATCTCAACCGACAGATTGATAATTATCTACAAGCAAAAGAAAACGGTGATGAAACCATTGCTCAGAATGAAGCAAGCAATATCATGCATAAAGATGCTCCTGCAGACCCAGACCAGCAAATCGTCGAAGTCATGCGTTCTATTTTGCATGAAGCCAATGATCGCTTTTTTTCAGTTATTTTCTGGTTTGTTGTACTGGGGCCATTGGGTGCATTAATGTATCGGCTTACTACTCACACTATGCGCACATCAGAAAATGAATCCCTTGCTAATACCGCAACTCAACTACAGGCGATTATGGCCTGGGCACCTGCACACCTGACAGCAATAGGCTATGCATTGACCGGTAATTATGAAAGTGCAAAACAGGAATTTTATAGCAAAACAAAACAGGATAATCTCACTGAATGTAATTACCTGACCCTTATTGCAGCAGGGCAAGGCGCAATAAAGGACTGTACTCAAGGTGAAGAAACGGCTTGTATTCGTTCCGCACGCGCACTTGTTTTACGAACATTGATTGTTTGGCTTTCTTTTATCGCCATTCTTACGCTGATAGGCTTTATGTCATGAGCGAAACACAAATAGATATTATTCGTCACGGTGAACCTGAGGGTGGCAGACGCTATCGTGGACATGGCATTGATGACCCACTCAGTAAAGTTGGCTGGCAGCAAATGTGGAATGCCATACCTGAAAACCCACCCTGGGATCACATAATCAGCTCTCCTCTACTACGCTGCCTTAAATTTTCCGAAGCACTAGCTGATTCAATGAGCATTCAATTTACGGTCAACGACAACCTGAAAGAGATTGGATTCGGTGCCTGGGAAGGACGCACTCCGGACGACATAAAAAATAATGAAGGTGATGCATTAGAACGTTTTTTACAGGACCCGGTTAACAATCGTCCGCCTGGTGCAGAGGCACTGGATGATTTCACATCGCGTATCTGGACAGTCTATGAAGAAGCTGCAGAACAATACCGGGGGCAGCGTATATTAATGGTAGGTCATGCAGGCGTAGTACGAGCCATCACAAGCAAAGTGCTAGGCATGTCATTAGATGATGTATATAGCCGCTTAAAAGTCGAGTACGCTGCGATAGCCACTACGCGTATTCCGGTTGGCAAAAAACCAGTCATGGTACTGACGTAAAACGTTTTTATTGATTGCGTATATCTGCCTTATACAGTAAGGACAAAAACAGCCTTTCGATTATTCCTTAGTTAACATCAGTTCCATTTCAGCCGCTGGTAATGGACGACTAAACAAAAAACCCTGAATGCTATCGCAAGCATTGTCACTCAGAAAATCAAGCTGCTCCTGAACTTCAACACCCTCGGCGATTACATCCATACCCAAACCATGCGCCATCGCAATAATCGCTTTAACTAATGCTGCATCTTCGTGATCGACTTTTACATCACGTACGAAGGCCTGATCAATTTTCAGTGTATCAATAGGAAAACGTTTTAAATAACTAAGTGATGAATAACCGGTTCCAAAATCATCCAGTGATAAACTCACACCCAGTTCTTTTATTTTCTGCAAGCGTAGCAGGGCAATATCTGGATCTATAATAATCGCACTTTCAGTTAATTCAATACCCAGCATATTTGCAGGCATACCGGTCTCGCTCATCATATCTTCAATCAGGCTAGGCAGGTTTTCATCTTTCAACTGACGCGCTGATAAATTCACTGATATTTTATGTAGCTTATAACCCGCCTTCATCCATCGAACGCCTTGCTCACAAGCCTCTTTAATTACCCACTTGCCAATACGATTTATCATACCAGTTTCTTCCGCAACAGGTATGAAGACCCCGGGAGATATAAATCCATTTTCCGGGTGCTCCCAACGAATCAGTGCCTCCATACCAACCAGTGCACCACTAGCAACATCAACCTGAGGCTGGTAATACAAACATAATTCTTCTTGTTCAACGGCTTTGTGCAAATTATTTTCCAGGGCTAACAATTCAACCGACGACTTATTCATAGACTCGGTATAAAACTGAAAGTTATTTCGACCCTGTGCCTTTGCGTGATACATTGCAGTATCGGCATGCTGTAAAATATCATCTGCTTTTTTACCATCAGCAGGAAACATTGCAATACCGATACTCGTTGAGACATGGACTTCCTGTCGCTCTAACATCATTGGCAAACTGACATTATCAATAACACGCCCCGCGATATGTGCGATTGCCTGAACACTTTCAACATCTTCTAATAAAATAGTAAACTCATCACCACCAAGGCGCGCAACCGACGCACTTAGATCGCTACTATTAACGGCAACCGAATCATTTTTACGCACCGCTTCAATCAAACGCTGCGAAGTAACTTTTAATAACTCGTCGCCAGCAGAGTGCCCCATGGTGTCATTAATTAATTTAAAACGATCCAGATCAAGAAACATTACGGCAAGTAGTTTGCCTTTTCTATCCGCTTGTGAAATCGCATGCTGCAACCGATCTTTAAACAGTCGGTTGTTCGGCAATGCCGTTAAGCTATCGTGATAGGCAAGAAAGGCAATTTGCTCTTCCGCTAGTTTCCGCTCAGTAATATCTCGTACCAGGGCCATTACTTCACGGCTCTTTAATGGCATCATTCGCACTTCGTAGTAGTGCACTTTTTTCTCATGTACGATAATAAATTCAAAATGCTTGGTTGATTGCTGCTCAAGAACCTGCTTAATGGAAACATCAAACTTGGAAGCCACTTCGCCATTGGTCACATCAGTAAGCTGGCGATTTACTAAATCACCTGTTTTTAAATAATGATGGCTACTCTGCCCCAATTTATAATTAATAATGCGCCCGTTCTCATCCAGATTAAATAACTGATCTGGAATGGCCTGAAAGATAGCGTTCATCTCTTCACTGGCATGCAGTAATTCGTCTGAACTGAGTTTTAATGACTGTTGAAGTGTGCGTTGATTTAAATCGAAATTTTGATATGCATCATCAACAGCAGTCAAAAAATCTTTTAGAGGCGCATTAGAAACATCTACCGCTTTTAGATGCTTTTGAATCTGCATTTTTAATAATTGTATGTAATCAGAATTTGCCATATACCGGGTGTTGTTGTTTTGTTATCCCCACTCCCTAATTTAGCAGTAATTCAGGCATTATGCCGTACACAAATGCCTTTTCTGCCAAATTAAAAATATAATCACCACAAAAAAAGCCGAGGATGACCCGGCTTTTTTTATTACTTCAGCTTATATAACAAACTTAGGTCTTGTTATATATTTCTGCGCCTTTACCAATGAACTCAATAGATTTTTCCTGCATACCCTTCTGCACGGCCTCATTCTCTGAAATACCCTGCTGCTTGGCGTACTCACGTACATCCTGAGTGATTTTCATTGAGCAAAAGTGTGGCCCACACATGGAGCAGAAGTGCGCAACCTTGGCAGAGTCTTTCGGCAAGGTTTCATCATGGTATTCACGCGCACGCTCCGGGTCTAAACCCAGATTGAACTGATCTTCCCAGCGGAATTCAAATCGCGCCTTAGACATCGCATTATCACGAATTTGTGCACCCGGATTCCCTTTAGCCAAATCCGCAGCGTGTGCCGCTATTTTGTAGGTAATAATCCCTTCTCTTACGTCTGCCTTATTCGGTAAGCCTAAATGCTCTTTAGGTGTTACGTAACAGAGCATTGCACAACCGTACCAACCGATATTCGCCGCACCAATACCAGAGGTAATATGGTCATAACCCGGTGCAATATCAGTCGTCAATGGACCCAATGTATAGAATGGCGCCTCAAAACAATCTTCAAGCTCCTTATCCATGTTTTCTTTAATCATTTGCATAGGCACATGACCAGGGCCTTCTATCATCACCTGCACATCATGCTCCCAGGCAATCTTGGTCAACTCACCCAATGTTTCCAGCTCACCAAACTGCGCCGCATCATTTGCATCTGCTAATGAACCCGGGCGTAAGCCATCACCTAATGAGAAGCTCACATCATAAGCTTTCATGATTTCACAGATATCTTCAAAGTGCGTATATAAGAAGTTCTCTTCATGATGCGCCAGACACCATTTCGCCATAATAGAACCACCGCGAGAAACAATGCCCGTTACACGCTCAGCTGTTAATGGCACATACTGTAAGCGTACGCCTGCGTGAATCGTAAAGTAATCCACACCTTGCTCTGCCTGTTCAATTAGTGTGTCGCGGAAAATTTCCCAGGTTAAGTCTTCCGACTTACCATTCACTTTTTCTAGTGCCTGATAAATAGGTACCGTGCCAATTGGAATGGGTGCATTACGCAAAATCCACTCACGGGTTTCGTGAATATTTTTACCGGTTGATAAATCCATTAGCGTGTCTCCACCCCAACGAGCTGACCATGCCATTTTTTCCACTTCTTCTTCAATAGAGGAAGTAACGGCAGAGTTACCTATATTGGTATTAATTTTCACGCGGAAGTTACGACCAATAATCATTGGCTCTAACTCAGGGTGATTGATATTCGCAGGAATAATCGCACGACCGCTGGCAATTTCTTCACGCACAAACTCAGCCGTCATAACGTCTGGTAAGTTTGCACCGTAGTTTTCGCCCGGGTGCTGCTTGAGTAATTTTTTATAGGCTGGATCTGCACGCAATTCAGTTAGGCGCTGATTTTCACGAATGGCTACATATTCCATTTCCGGGGTAATAATGCCCTGACGCGCATAATGCATCTGGCTTACGTTTTTACCCGCCAATGCACGTCGTGGCTTTTGAATATGCTCAAAGCGCAAATGTGCAAGCGCTGGATCATCCTGACGTTGTGTGCCATATTCAGATGTAGGGCCATCCAGCTCTTCCGTATCATTACGCTCTAATATCCAGTTAGCACGCACACTTGGCATACCCTTCATTAAATCAATTTCTATCTCAGGGTCAGAAAATGCACCGGATGTGTCATACACTGGAATCGGTGGATTGGTTTCATAACCAATACTGTCTGATGTGTCAGCCTGCTGTATTTCACGCATACCCACGCGAATATCATCTCGAGAACCCTGTACATAAATCTTCCGCGAGTTAGTGAACGGACGGGTTACTTCTTCAGATAACTTGGCTGTTTTCTGGATAAAATCTTCTGGAATCGCACTCATATTGAATCCTCTTGGAAAAATGTGACGACATGTGTCTCACAATAGGCGCAGAGGCAGCGATCTTAAGGGATCGAAGCTTCCCTACGCCAGCATAATCTGGATCAGGTTCTAAGGGTTTGTTCTGAACCTAGGACTATTACTGTATTAAATAGTCTGATTCAGGGCATTCTCAGTTTCAGGCAATACATGCCCAAAGCTCCCCTAGCTTCATGGTCGCCTAGTTTACCTGAGCGAACCAGTCAGGTATAGAGCAAGCAGGTAGTAGAGGTATAGACGGCTACTATGCTGGCATAAAATAGTGTGCGGGCTGGAAGCTACACAAGTTAGCAGACAGAGAGTAGAATCGGATAAAAGCTAATAAAAATACATAAAATTTATGGGGTTCGGTACATGCAATCACATCTAGATCAATGTCGTTATAATATGGTTGAGCAACAGGTGCGTCCCTGGGATGTACTGGACGATAAAGTACTCAACACACTCGAACAGATCCCTCGTGACCAGTATGTGCCTGACCAATATACCAATCTGGCCTATGCAGACACAGCTATCCCGCTGAATGCCCAGCAAAACATGATGCACCCCATACTTGAAGGCCGCCTACTACAGCTACTTGATATACAGCCCGAAGACAATGTTCTTGAAATAGGCACCGGTAGCGGTTTTGTAACAGCCTGCCTTGCACATCTTGCTTGCCATGTGGAAAGTATTGAAATCGATGCCGACCTCGCTAAAGCCGCACAGCAACGCCTTCAACAACACTCAATCCACAATGTCACAATCACCTGTGGCAATGGTCTTGAGCTAAGTAACCCCAATATAAAATACAACGTGATTGTACTCACCGGTTCTGTAAGCGAAATACCTCAACAGTTAAAACAGGCACTTGCGCAAAATGGCCGCATGTTTGTTATTACAGGCTCCGCACCTGTTATGCAGGCACACCTTATTACCCGTACTGATGATAATAGCTGGGCAGATGAAACCATTTTCGAGACTGTTTTACAGCCTTTGGTACACGGCAAAAAAGCCGAGGCATTTACTTTTTAAAAATACCTAATTCGTTAACGAACCATACTGATACACACTAACGACCTATCCGATGATGAGGCGGAAGCGCCTCTACCGCTTTTTTATAAAGCTATACATAAAGATAAACGTTCCTAGGCCGCTCTTTTTTCTGAGCAACCTATTTGTTACTATCACTGACAGCTTATACCTTCACCACCTAAATTAACTCAAGCACTTAAACAAGCATTGCAATGCAGTAAAAAAATAGAACTAAACACTTAGCCAATTGCTTAAATTGAAGAAAATATCTTTTGAGAAAACCCTCTAAACTTTATCACTATCTTGCACCCAGGTACTGGCCCACCTGGTTTTTGCTTGGGACATTACGTTTGCTCGTCAACTTGCCTACGTCTGCATTATTTGCCCTGGGCAGAGGCCTTGGCATACTTAGTTACTATGCACTACCTAAAAGAAGAGAAATTGGTGAAATCAATTTGCGCATTGCTTTTCCTCAGGCAACTCCACAGGAAATTCAACATCTACTAAAGTGCAGCATGAAAAATACCGGTGTCGCTCTTTTTGAAACCGTCTTAAGCTGGTGGAAAAGCGAAAGAGTTTTAGCGCTATGTAAAACAGAGGGTTTGGATAACTTAAGAAAAGCTCAAGAATCTGGAAAAGGTATTGTTATTTTAAGCGCTCATTTCACATGTGTTGAAATAGGAGGCCAACTCATAAACAAACATGCCCCTGTCTACGTCATGTATAAACGCGTGAAAAATCGCTTATTTAATCACTTCGTTGAATACCATCGAAGACGTTTATACACATCTTTGGTCGACCACAGAAAACCGGCCAATATGCTGCGCGGCTTAAAAAAGGGATTTGCCGCCTGGTACCTGCCTGATCAAAGTGTTAACAGTAAAGACAATATCTTCGCTCCTTTTTTTGGCGTTACTACAGCCACCTTAACAACCACAGCGCGCATCGCAAAAATCACCGGGGCACACGTCGTGCCCTACTCTATTATGCGCAATGAAAAAAATAATACATACACGCTAAAATTTTTTCCTATGCTGGAAAATTTTCCAGGTGGAGACATAGAGCAAGACACCATACGTATCAATAAAGTTTTAGAAGAACTAATTAAAGAAAACCCGGAACAATACCTATGGGTGCATAAGCGCTATAAAAATCGCCCCGCGGGAGAAGCTGACATTTACCCTCCAAAGATCAGAAAAAAGAGAAAAAAATAATGAGCTACCGCATTGTTGTTTTTTTACTCTGGCCCATTTTTTTCTTATATACACTTAAGGTTTCCTTGCGAGATAAATCTTCGCGTTATCTATTACAACGCCTGGGATTTTCTTACACAACAACACTTAAATCTAAAAGCACTTACTGGATTCATTGCGCATCGGTAGGCGAAGTAAACACCTACATGCCGTTGCATCGTAAACTGATTGAACGACTGCCTGACAGCCATTTTATAATCACCACCAATACCACCACTGGTGCCAGCACAGTGGCTCGACATGCCTGCGAACGCACATCACACCTTTATTTACCGATAGAATCCAGCTTTGCTATTAAGCGCTTCTTAAATGCAATTCAAGCTGATCGCTGCCTTATTATGGAAACAGAAATTTGGCCATTACTCTATAAACACTGCGCACAGCGACATATTGCAATCAACATTATTAATGGGCGACTCTCTCACCGCACTCTTGAAAGTAATAACTGGATTAAAACCATTTACAAAAACAGTCTGCAAAGTGTAGAAGAAATACTCTGCAAATCTGAACAGGAAGTAGAAAACTTCAAACAACTGGGGGCGCCGACTGAAAAACTGTTGAATACGGGAAATTTAAAGTTTGCCCCGGAGAATAAAACAGATATTCATCAAGCAATCGATTTAAATTCACGAAGATATTTTGTTGCCGCTTCAACACATAACGATGAAGAGCAACAGCTCGCTCAACTATGGACTGAGCTGAACACAGACACCGTACTTGTTATTGTGCCACGCCACCCTAATCGTAGTGAGAAAATACAAACGCAATTAAACAAGCTGAATATAAAATTTTCCGTACGTAGCAAAAAACAGCCCTTAGAAATCAATACAAACATATATCTGGCTGATACCCTGGGTGAACTCATGGGTTTTATGGCAGGAGCTGATTGCGTATTTATAGGCGGCTCACTCATACCTCACGGTGGACAAAACATTCTGGAACCCGCGCGCCTTGGAAAAAATATTGTTTGCGGTCCACATATGTTTAATTTTAAAGATGAACTCGAGTTACTCAAGGCACGCAATGGCTGCATTCAAGTTAGCAACATTACCGAACTCAAAAACACATTTATTCAATTGCTAAATTCACCCGACGAACAACACATGGGAGATAATGCACAAAAAGCACTAGACGATCAGGTAAATGTTGTCGATCTTTATGCTTCAAAATTACTCAGCAAGCAACCTATGTCGACTTACACCACATAGCAGACAACCGTAACTATCCCATTTTCGTAATTTAAAGCAGACATTTAATGAGATTGTCCGTTATATGAAATGATCCGTCCGGGCAGTTGATGCTACATAGAAACAATTACCTACATCGATGCAATAGATGTAAGCGAAATTAGATATACGGGCCGATGGGTTCGTATATAAACTATTAGACGAATCAATTACAAATCAATAGGAGAAAAAAATGTCGAATGAAGGTTACCACGAACCCATTGAAGAACTAACTGATGAAACACGGGATATGCATCGCGCGATAACTTCATTGATGGAGGAGTTTGAAGCAGTTGATTGGTATAATCAACGAGTTGATGCGTGTAAGGACGATGAGTTAAGAGCAATACTTGCTCACAATCGGGATGAAGAAAAAGAACATGCATCAATGATTTTAGAATGGATAAGAAGAAAAGACCCAGCTATGGACAAAGAACTAAAAGATTATCTATTTACCGAAAAACCAATTGCACATAAATAGGCAACGTATTACATGACAGTTCAGCTTTGCCGGCGCAAAAGGCAAACCGCCCGTTAATTGCGTCGTTAGGCAAATCTGTATCAGACGCTGGCTATGCTACTATGAAGATGCTTTGTCTCACCACTCGGTGCCTTGCAAAGTTAAATGAACAACAACAGAGGAATACAATCATGTCTATTCGCATCGATGATATCGCACCAGATTTCACTGTGGATTCCACAGCCGGCAAGATCAGTCTTCACGACTGGATGGGTGACAGCTATGCCATCCTGTTTTCACATCCAAAAGATTTTACACCGGTATGTACGACTGAATTCGGCGCAGTTTCTAGGCTTGTACCTGAATTTGCCAAACGCAATACCAAGGTTATGGGCGTTTCAGTGGACAACGTTGAAGAGCACATCAAATGGAAGCGCGATATCGAGGCCTTTTCCGGTGCTCCCGCCGATTTCCCAATTATTGATGATACTTCTTTGAAGGTATCTAAACTGTACGACATGCTACCTGCCGGTGCTTATTTAACTGACGATCGTACGCCAGCCAACAGCGCTACTGTACGGACTGTGTTCATTATTGGCCCGGATAAAAAGGTTCGATTAACTATGTCGTACCCGATGGCTGTGGGTCGTAACTTCGCGGAAATTTTGCGTGCCCTGGACGCTATTCAGATTACTGACGGCGCATCTATCGCAACGCCCGCTGACTGGGTTCCTGGTCAGGACGTAATCGTAGGGCTGGGCCTGAACGATGAGCAGGCGAAAGAAAAGTTTGGTGATATCAATATTAAACTACCTTATTTACGTTTTACAAAATCACCGAAAAAGTAACAGGCAGAGCAAGTACAAAGCCAGTCTGAATTAAAAGGTGGATGAGATAACCTTAAGGCTATCTCATCCCCTTTTTACTAAATTTGTTGATGCAAAAAAATTGCCTAACAAAATACTATCACCTACTTCTTCACGAGAGAAAACTATGTCAGAGACATTAAGTAACGCTCTTATCGAAGCCATCAATGATGAATATAAAGCATGCGCTACATATCGCCTTGTCATTAGTACGTTTGGTGAAGTACGGCCATTCATTAACATCGTTGAGGCCGAAGGCCGTCATATTGAAGCGTTATTACCTTTATTTAAAAAATATGGAGTTACTATTCCAGAGGATACCTGGGGTTCACGCATTCAAGCACCCGACTCCATAATTGAAGCATGCCGTGAGGCCGTTCAAGCCGAAATAGAAAACGCAGAGATGTATACCCGATTACTTGATGCAACAAAAGAATACCCCGACGTTGTGCAAGTGCTTATGCAATTACAAAGAGCATCAACAGAAAATCATCTCCCCGCTTTTCAGCGCTGTGTAGAAAGAGGCAATGCTCAGGTAGAAGGTCGAGGTCAGGGTCAACGCCGGCGACATGGCCAGCACACCAAGTAGGCTTTAAATGGAAAATACTTTCTGGACGGCTCTTGCTACTAGCTCACTAGCGGCCATCGTTACTACAATGGGTATTTTTACAATACGCAATTATCTCGACTGGGGGCAGCGCAATAGCACATATTTTATGTGTTTCGCCGCGGGCGTACTTATTTCCGCCTCATTCCTTCACATTATTCCAAAATCTTTAGCAATGAATCCTGATGCATCAATCTTTCTACTGGTTGGATTTTTTGGTTTACACCTGTTTAATCGCTTTATCACTGCCTTCGTGTGTCAGAAAGATCCTGAAAAAGAGCAATACGGTATCGGGATTGTGCCGATGGTCGGCATAGGATTTCATTCGCTTATAGATGGATTTGTTTATTCCATCGCTTTTAGTGTGAGTATTTTTACCGGATTTCTTGCAACTGCGGGGATGGTTTTACATGAGTTTCCTGAAGGCATAATCACCTATTTACTATTATTGAGAGGTGGGTTTAAAGAGCGAAGCGCTATGATCCTGGCCTTTCTTGCGGCCGCCTTAACTACCCCATTTGGTATGCTTATCTCATACCCGATTATAAGTGAAATTAATGAACCAATGCTCGGTTCTCTTTTGTCACTGTCAGCCGGCGCACTTATTTATGTTGGTGCAACACATCTTTTACCTAAAGCGGAACAGGAGCACAAAAAATACAGTTTCGTTGCCCTGGGTGGCGGAGTTCTGGTTGCAGTTATAATTGTTCTATCAAAGGCTTAGTGTCGCTATGAAAACAAGATATAGACACGACCATACAAGCCGTTCAAAAATGATGTGATAAAGTCTCACGCCTTTTAAATATTATGTTCATTGACTGCTTTTTGATGTGATGACCAGGTTACGACCGTCTGCAAATGATTGTAAGCTGAAGTCATAGTTGAAGTAAAAAAGTCAGCTTCCCTGATGAAGCAGACAACTAAGTATGAGTTAATCTTTTAGGTATCTGCAGCAGCATTATAAGCGCCAACTAAACAGTCCCAATTTTTCTCACTAAAGGCATACTCTTCACGTAAAGCCTGTTGCTTTAACAAAGAACGTTTTAGGCGCTGCAAATTATCCCGCTTCCACTGTGCCTCTTGCTGTTTTTCCTTACGTATCTCGCCCTTGTCAAAATCTATTACATACACACGCTGCTGATCATCCAGTAAAATATTATTGGTATTGAGGTCGGCATGATATACCCCCTGATCATGAAACAGCCGGATGCAGGCGCCTACGCTCTGCCATACCGCTTCACTCTGTTGTGCTTCGGATAGCAAATAATCAAATGTCTGCACATTGGGAATTCGTTGCACAAGGATGCGCGCACGGTATAAGGGAGCAATACCTAAGAGCCCTCGACAAAAAGAGGCGGCTATGGGCCTCGGTACTGGCAAGCCCAATGTGCATAGATGACTTAATAGACGCCACTCTTTATAGGCTCGGCTACCTTCTGCCGACCAGCCCATATATGTTTGACGATTGAATTTGGCGACCAGACCACCCCGCTGATAAGACCGCAATACTGTAGATAAGCCGTCCAGCTCAATAAACCAGGCCTGACCCCGGCCACTTTGCGTAATTTGCTGGCTGCTTAGCGCTTGATCAAAAATTTCACGGCGTAAAAAAGTAGATATTGGGCTTTCGAGTAATTCGGGATCATATAATAAAGAGCAGCCATCCCCATCAATCAAAACAGGCTGTTTACTTTGCATCAAAATCGTTGCCTTTGAGTTAAATTACTGAAAAATCGCACCAGAGTGTAGCAATGTCGCCATCATACCTAAAACCGAGCCTAAAACGCACTTTTTACGCCTTAAATCGGTGCAATATAAGCGTATTCAAGCTTAGTTATACACAACAACAGGGTTTAGTTAAAACAAAGAATTTCAGAAGCTTCTTATACACCTTATTTGTCAACAATTTATTTAAATATTTTTAAGTCGTTGTTTAATATGACTTATTTTTCATGGTTATTTTTTAAACAATTTAGTAACAATTACGACATAATCTCATTTCAGCAAGAAAAATGGTTTTCTTCCACATAGTTATCCACAGCTTTTGTGGATAACATGCTGAAAGCTTATTCTATCGTTCATTTCACCTTAAACATTGAAATAACTGGCTCCTGACAAAAAAATCCACATAAAATATACCAATAAAATTCAAGCTGCTTATACTCAGGAAAACACACAATAAATAAAATCATATGAATACATCATTTAGCCTCGGGCAACTTAAAGAGATTTTTCTAAAAACCGTCTGGAACTCGACCGTATCAGAGTTATCCACCAGCAAAGCCAGAGTGATTACCGGCATACGAATTACGCATTTAGTTATTCGCGACTTAATGGCAGGAATGATCACCTTGCGTGCAATGGGCCTGGTTTATACCACGATCCTTGCATTAGTCCCCCTACTCGCCGTTAGTTTTTCAGTATTAAAGGGGTTTGGTGTTCATAACCAGATAGAACCCATGTTACTCAATGTGTTTTTAGCCCTGGGCGACAAGGGCGCTGAAGTCACAGCCAAAATAATTGAGTTTGTTGAAAATACCAAAGCCGGTGTTTTAGGCTCCGTGGGTCTCGCACTGCTGTTATATACGGTGATCTCACTGCTACAAAAAATAGAGCAATCATTTAATTTCACCTGGCATGTGTCTCAACACCGCTCTATAGGCAAGCGTTTTAGTAACTATCTTAGCGTTGTATTAATCGGCCCCGTACTCATGTTCTCAGCCCTCGGGCTTACCGCCTCTATTGCCAATGTGGCGATAATACAGGACGCCATGCAAATTGAGTCTATAGGCTTCATCACCACATTAGCAGGACACCTGCTTCCATACATGCTGGTGACGATTGCCTTTACCTTTGTTTATATATTTGTACCCAATACCAAGGTTAATTTTAAATCTGCACTTATCGGTGGCATGGTATCCGGCTTATTATGGAAAATTAGTAGTTGGGCATTCGCTTCCTTTGTTGTTGGCTCATCTAAATACACGGCCATCTATTCTGCTTTTGCAACGATGATAATTTTCTTTATCTGGATATACATTAACTGGCTAATACTTTTAATTGGCTGTAGCATCGCTTTTTATCACCAAAATCCCGCGCAACAAAATCTGGACTCCACAAAATTAAGGCTAAGCAATAGAGAAAAGGAGTCCATCGCCTTGAACATTATGATGCTTATTGGTAAACACTATCATTCGCACAAACCCGCATGGACAATAGAAGCCCTCGCCATGCATATGAAAATCAGTATCGATGCCTGTTCGACAATTATTGACCATCTATTAAATAAAAAATTACTGGAAGAAACTGCACAGTCGCCGATTACTTTCCTACCGGCATATGACATGGAAACACTCTCACTATATGACATTATTTCCGCCATACGTGAATCCGGTGAAACCAGAAACCACTCATTAGAGCGTATTGAAACTGAAGACTGTGTAATACAAATACAAAAAGATATTGATGAGTCTATCGAGCAGTTACTGAAAGATAAAACGCTTAAGGATTTATCTACTTAAAAATACAACCGCATGATTTTTCCTCATAGCCATTTATTCTGTTTTTTACTATTACATAGTTTGACGAGTATTATATAATTCATTATTCGACTTAGACCAAATATAATCTTTTGATCCTTATCCATATACTCTATGTCTTTCTAGGCTCGTTGCAATGCAGTGACCCAGACACATCAGAACAGGAAATCAAAAAAGTACTCGAATTGACAAAAGTTAATTCCAGGAAAAAATAATCCATAAGGCTTGATCAATTTATGAATGAATTATTAACGCCCATATTAGAATGGCTAAACACATACAAGCTTAATACCGGGTTAAGTTTAATTGTGGTTACCATGTATTTGGTTGTACGTAGAGTTGCCGCCCCAAAAATCGAAGAGTATGTAACTCAAGGCCACTTAAAGGAGATTGTAGGTGACAAGGCAAATACTACATTAGGCTTATTTTCATTTATAATTTCTGTAGTCATTATCCTATTCATATGGGGCTTTGATTTCAAAGGATTGTTGACGCTATCAGCCAGTATCTTAGCAATTACAGGTGTTGCTATGTTTGCTAGTTGGTCGGTTCTAAGTAATGTAACTGCATTTTTCCTGTTGTTAGCTAATAAGTCATATAGAAGGGGAGACTTTGTCCGCGTTATTAACCTTGATAATTATGTAGAAGGATATATTTCAGAAATCAATTTATTCCATACAAAGCTTATTAGTGAAAACAGAGAAATCATTATTTATCCAAATAATTTACTACTCGCATTTCCAACCATTATAAATCCCAAAGATAGATTTTCTATTGTAGGAAAAATATCAGATTTTAAAATCGAAAACATAAAAACAGATTAACAGATGGGCTTATTGAACATTTAAAAACCCATCTATTCATAGATGAATCATGTCAATAATCCAGAAAGGCAGACAAACAAGAAACCTCTTCCTAAAAAAACGGCCATCAATTGATGGCCGTTTTTTTATCACGTCTAGCAATAGATTTTTCTATGTATCGTAGCCAAGATTAGGCGACAGCCAACGCTCTGCCTCTGCCATTGTCATACCTTTACGTTTAGCATAATCTTCAACCTGCTCTCGGTTAATTTTAGCTACCGCATAATATTTCGACTCTGGATTACTAAAATACCAACCACTAACAGAGGCTGCCGGTAACATAGCAAAACTTTCGGTAATGGTTATGTCTGCATTTTTATCTGCTGCGATCAAATCCCAGAGCTTGGCTTTTTCAGTATGATCCGGGCATGCAGGGTAACCTGGCGCAGGACGAATACCTTTGTACTCTTCAGCGATTAAAGCATCATTTTCCAGCGTCTCATCTGCTGCATATGCCCAAAACTCTTTACGTACACGTTTGTGCATCAATTCTGCGAACGCCTCTGCCAAACGATCAGCCAATACTTTTAGCATGATGGCATTGTAATCATCATGATCTGCTTCAAAGCGCTTAACATGCTCTTCTATGCCAATACCGGTTGTTACTGCAAAGGCACCGATATGATCATTCAACTTTGTTTCTTTTGGCGCAATGAAATCACTTAAGCAATAGTTTGGTCTACCCGGTGGTTGTTGCGTCTGCTGACGCAAAAAGTTAAGTGTTGTCGTTACTTCACCACGACTATCGTCTGCATAAATTTCTACATCGTCATCATTCACAGTATTTGCCGGGAATACACCTACTACTGCTTTAGCCTGCAACCATTTTTCATCAATGATTTTATTTAGCATATCCTTAGCATCTTTAAATAGCTTGGTAGCCTCTTCACCCTTTTCTGCATCGGTTAATATTTTTGGATAACGACCTTTTAATTCCCAGGCAAAGAAGAACGGCGTCCAGTCTATATATTCTTGAATTTCGGCAAGCGAGTAATCATCAAACACTTTTACGCCGGTGAAGGCTGGCGTGCCAATATCGCTACTATTCCAGTCGATTTTTACTTTGTTATCACGCGCCTGTTTAAGACTTGCCCAGTTAGTTTTTTGACGACGCCCTGCGTGGTTAATACGCACCTGTTCATAGTCTTCGCTTAGCTCTTTTACGAAGTCTGCTTTCATATCTTCTGAGATAAGCTTTTGCGCCACACCTACTGCACGTGATGCATCTTTAACCCATACTGTTGGGCCGTTGTAATTTTGTTCAATCTTTACCGCAGTGTGTGCTTTCGATGTGGTTGCACCACCAATCATTAATGGCACATCCATTTTAAGACGCTGTAGTTCTTTCGCCATGTGCACCATTTCATCTAACGATGGGGTAATCAAACCACTTAAACCGATTATGTCTACGTTTTCTTCTTTGGCTTTTTCTAAAATCTGATTAGCAGGTACCATCACACCCATATCAATCACTTCGAAGTTATTGCATTGCAATACAACACCAACAATATTTTTACCGATATCGTGCACATCACCTTTTACCGTGGCCATTAATATTTTGCCATTCGATTGTGCCTTGCCATCTTTTTCTGCTTCGATATACGGAATTAAATAAGCCACGGCTTTTTTCATTACTCTTGCAGACTTCACTACCTGTGGTAAAAACATCTTTCCATCGCCGAACAAATCACCGACGACATTCATACCATCCATTAAGGGGCCTTCAATCACCTGTATAGGGCGATCAAAGCTATTCCGCGCCTCTTCGGTATCTTCTTCAATAAAGGCATCAATACCTTTAATCAATGCATATTCGATACGTTTTGCAACAGGCTGCTCACGCCACTCCAGGGTTTCTTCTTTTTTACCGCCGGCGCCATCACCTTTATATTTGTCTGCAATATCGAGCAGGCGCTCAGTTGAATCATCACGACGATTACGCACAACATCTTCTACATGTTCACGCAATTCTTCTGGCAAATCGTCATACACAGCCAACTGGCCCGCATTAACAATACCCATGTCCATACCATTTTTAATGGCGTGGTAAAGGAACACGGCATGTATTGCTTCACGCACAGGATTATTGCCGCGGAAAGAGAAAGACACATTTGAAACACCACCAGACACCATGGCATGTGGCAATGTATCTTTAATAACTTTAGTCGCTTCAATAAAATCCAGTCCATAGTTATTGTGTTCTTCAATACCCGTGGCCACGGCAAAAATATTCGGGTCGAATATAATATCTTCCGGCGCAAAACCTACTTTTTCGGTTAATACTTTATAAGCACGGGTACAGATTTCAATTTTGCGTTCTTTTGTATCTGCCTGGCCTGTTTCATCAAAGGCCATAACAATCGCAGCTGCACCATAACGACGAATCAGCTTTGCCTGCTCAATAAAAATATCTTCGCCTTCTTTCAAACTGATTGAGTTAACAATGCCTTTACCCTGAATACATTTAAGACCGGCTTCAATAATGTTCCATTTAGATGAATCGATCATCACCGGCACACGAGAAATATCGGGCTCGGATGCAATCAGGTTTAAGAATGTCACCATGGCCTTCTCGCCATCCAACATACCTTCATCCATATTTACATCAATAATTTGTGCACCGTTTTCAACTTGCTCACGTGCAACATCTAATGCCTCTTCATATTCTTCTTCAAGAATAAGGCGTTTGAATTTTGCCGAACCAGTAACATTGGTCCGCTCACCTACGTTTACAAACAAAGAATCTTCGTTAATTGTTAATGGCTCTAAACCACTTAAACGGCATTCAACTTTAACGTCTGGGATTTTTCTTGGTGGGTACTTTGCAACACTTTCAGCTATTGCCTGAATATGGGCTGGTGTCGTTCCACAACAACCGCCAATAACATTTAGGAAACCGGAGCTCGCCCATTCTTCAATTTGTGTCGCCATTTCTTCTGGCGATTCATCATACTCGCCAAATTCATTCGGCAAGCCAGCATTCGGGTGGGCATTAATATTACAATTTACAATGCCTGACATTTCTTCAACGTACTGGCGTAATTCACCCGCACCTAAGGCACAGTTAAAACCAAAACTAATGGGGTCAACATGACGTACTGAATTCCAGAATGCCTGCGCAGTTTGGCCTGATAATGTTCGCCCGGAGGCATCGGTAATCGTACCGGAAATCATCACCGGTAATTTCACATTGTTGTCATCAAAATATTTCATGATGGCAAACAGGGCTGCTTTTGCATTAAGCGTATCGAAGATGGTTTCAACCAACAGGATATCTGAACCTCCATCAACCAAACCACGGGTAGCTTCGGTATAGGCAACAACCAGTTCATCAAAACTGGTATTACGGAAACCGGGATTATTTACATCGGGTGAAATAGAAGCGGTACGGTTGGTGGGGCCTAACACCCCCGCAACAAAACGTGGCTTCTCGGCGGTTGCAACGGCATCAGCTGCTTCACGCGCCAGTTTTGCGCCATGGAAATTTAAATCATAAACAATCTCTTCCATGTTGTAATCGGCCATAGCAATGGATGTGCCGTTGAACGTATTTGTCTCGACAATATCTGCCCCGGCATTTAGATATGCCGTATGAATGTCTCGAATAATCGTTGGCTGAGTCAATGTTAAAAGGTCATTATTACCTTTTAGATCGGATGGCCAATCGGCAAACTGTTCTCCACGATAATCGGCTTCTTCCAGTTTGTAACTCTGGATCATGGTTCCCATGCCGCCATCTAATATTAGAATGCGCTGTGCAAGGGCCTGTTGAAGTTGTTCTATGCGAGTATCGCGACTCATATCTCTACCAAAACCAGTGATTATTAAGGGCGCGAATTATATCATTGTTACCAATGCAAATCTTTACCCCTTGGGCATGGATACTTAAAGTTCTAAATTCTCATAAAAACAAATACTTATATATCGATGTTTTATATAATCGCGTCAAACATCATTCAATCAACAGGTTAAATACTTATACCGAATGGAATACCCTAATAAAACACCAAATAATGCTGGCGGTTCAGACCCTGAACACACTCCCGACCCGGACACTGCAAATGGCGACCCCACAAGCGGCCCAATGCAAAGCCTGCCGCGTATACCTACCCTGACTATTGTGGCGTATAGCATTCTCAGCCTTGGCCTGTACGGCACCTACTGGCTATATACCCGAACACAAATCATTAATCAGGTACACGATAAAAAGATCTCCATGAACGTGCCACATACGGTTATTGGTTTACTGCTGATCAATCTCATCTTTTCCATTATGAGTGGAACCAACCCAGACAATATGGAATATCGCGAATTAGCCAGTTTGAGCGGCCTGTGTTTCAGTCTGGGCAATGTATTTTGGGTGTTTTTGCTACGTAATCGTATTCACCGCATCACTCTCGCGGGTGAAAAGAGTCTATTTTGGTTGAATGGCATACTTACCTTCCTGTTTCAGGTGTTCTACCTACAATACAAAATTAACGAATATATTGATGATCACACTTCAGAAAGCAGCCTGACGGTTTAAGACCAGTATGAGTTCACAAAACCTGAGTCTCTATATAACTGCTGAACATGAATGCGGATATTACGATGACCGCATGACCGCCAATTTAATTCCAGACCCTCAGGTTAAAATGAATGCGTCACTCTATAGCCTGCTCATTAGCAAAGGGTTTCGACGTAGCGGCAGTTTTGTATACCGCCCACATTGCAAAAACTGTCAGGCCTGCATGCCTGGCCGAATTAATGTTGAACAATTTAAACCCAGCAAAAACCAACGACGCTGCTTAAAAAAAAATAACGATTTAACTACCCACCTCGTAGATGCTCGATTTAAAGAAGAGTATTTTTCACTTTATCAACGCTACCTGAACAATCGTCATCAGGATGGCAGCATGGCAAATCCAACGAGGGAAGACTTCAATAGTTTTCTACTCAACGACTGGAAATCCAGCATCTTTATAGAGTCTCGTTTACAGGGCATACTGATCAGCGTCGCAGTCGTTGATGTATTACCCACAGGGCCATCCGCTGTTTATACCTTCTTTGAGCCCGAACAGGGCAAGCGCAGCCTCGGCACATTTGCCGTATTACAACAGATATGGCTATCCCAGCTGTACCACCTGCCTCATGTTTATTTGGGTTACTGGATTGATGGCCACCCTAAAATGGATTACAAGCGCAACTTCAGTGGTCTTGAGTTATTCCAGCAGGAACAGTGGAAAGCCTTTAGTGACATATAATTTAGCCCAAGCAAACTCGCAAACCACTTTTTCTTGATATATATCAAGACGCTTAAATCATTCAGTAATATAAGCTAGGCGCACATACAGATTCACGCAGTCTGATATACCGAATCTCCTGGGGAGTACTGACGAAACTAGTATTCTCTCAGTTGAGTAAAGAATCTCCTGGGGGGGAGTAAAGAGTGGGTTGGCACCTTGTGCTAGCACGCTCTTTTTTTTGCCCGTATTTTTATCTACAAGCGCTCACTATCTTTTTTATCCTCACCGCACTCACCATCACACGCTATTCTTGTTATATTAAGCATTCATCCCCTCAACTAAACCAATTGCCAGGTCATTACAGAACCCAATAGACTGCAAAATGGTTTTTACACTAGATTGAATAGAAATGAGCATACAAGACGATATCACCGAAAAACTAGAACAATCACTCAAGCCACAACACCTTGAAGTAATTAATGAAAGCCATATGCACAACGTTCCCCCGGGCTCAGAATCTCACTTTAAGGTCGTCGCAGTCACAGATGAATTTACTGGCAAAATGCTCGTGGCTCGTCATCGCCTAATTAATAAGATATTGGCAGAAGAACTTGAAGTAATACATGCACTGGCACTACACACCATGAGCCCGGAAGAGTGGGCTGAAAAAGATGCTGCACCACAATCTCCCCCCTGTATGGGCGGAGGGAAATAGGCCTTACGTTAACTAGGTTTATCAGATACACTCAAGAGAATAAGTAACTGAATCGGCTATAGCTAAATCATATGACTACTACACCTATTAAACTATCCGCTTTAAAAACGGCTTGCCAAAGCTGCAATCTACACGACCTATGCCTGCCTCTTGGCCTGGATATAGGTGATATTGATAAACTGGATAATATTATTAAGCGCAGTCGCCCTTTACAAAAAGGCGAGCACCTGTTTAATAGTGGTGATGATTTTACGTCGATATTTGCCGTACGCAGTGGTTCAATAAAAACATTTTCAGAGAGCGAAGAAGGTGATGAGCAAATCACCGGGCTATATTTACCTGGAGAGCTTTTAGGTCTGGATGCAATCCATGAAAACGCACACCCCTGCTCTGCTATTGCATTAGAAACCACCAGCCTATGCGAAATTCCCTTTAGTACGCTTGAAGCGCTAAGCACTGAAATCCCCGAACTGCACCATCAACTTTTCCGCATTATGAGCAAAGAGATTTCCAACGATCAATCTTTACTCATGCTGATGGCACAAAAGAGTGCTGAAGAAAAACTCGCCGCGTTTTTGGTTAACTTATCTTCTCGCCTGAAACAGCGTAATTTTTCAGAAACTGAATTCAACCTCAGCATGTCGCGCAAAGATATTGGCAATTACCTGGGCTTAACGATTGAAACAATCAGTCGCACATTTAGTCGATTCCAGAGCGAGGGTTTACTTTCTACACAACGTAAGTATGTAAACATTCATAAGCTAGACGCACTAAAAATACTTGCCGGCCTTTCCAACAGCTGCGCTAAAACAGACTGCCCGAGTCAGTCCGCCTAGCTTTACCTCACATAACATTTTGTGCAGGGAAATCTCATCCGAGGCTTCCATTAGCCAGAAAACCCTTAAGTGACTTTTGTCACACAAATGACATGTCTAATTTAACAACTTCTCACAAGTGTTTGATTTTTTTATGAGCACAAAAAATCAAGCTTTTTTTCTTAAAAAAAAACAAATAAATTTATTTTTTCTGTTCCGAGTTGCGAGTAACATAACTCGTCCACGTAACGGATGACACAATGCAAATCGGACCTCATTCACTTTCATCACCTGTATTCCTTGCCCCCATGGCAGGTGTTACAGACCGACCCTTTAGGCAACTATGCCATGAATTGGGTGCGGGCCTGGTGGTCTCTGAAATGGTGACATCTGAAGCGCGTTTATGGAACAGTCGTAAGACACGCCTACGTATGGATCATCAAGGCGAAGCTGGCCTTATCAGCGTACAAATAGCCGGCACCGAGCCGGAAAAAATGGCTGAGGCAGCTCGATTTAATGTAGAGAATGGCGCACAAATTATTGATATCAATATGGGCTGCCCTGCTAAAAAGGTCTGCAACGTTGCAGCCGGCTCTGCATTAATGAAAGACGAAAAACGCGTCGCAAAAATACTTAAAGCTGTGGTTGAATCGGTCGATATACCTGTGACATTGAAAATACGCACGGGCTGGGATCACGACAGTCGAAATGCACCAACGATTGCTCGTATCGCAGAAGACAATGGCATTCAAATGTTAAGCATGCATGGGCGTACCCGTGCCGATGCCTATAAAGGCGATGCCGAATACGACATGATTGCGCAGGTAAAACAGCTCATTAATATTCCGCTGGTAGCGAATGGCGATATTGATTCTGCGCAGAAAGCTCAACAGGTCATGGACTACACCGGTGTTGATGCGATTATGATCGGCCGTGCCGCTCAAGGTAAACCGTGGATTTTTCGCGAGATTAACCACTACCTGAAAACAGGAAAGATTTTGGCTCCTCCCAGCCAACAGGAAGTAAGTCAGATTTTACAAACACATCTGACTAATCTTTATGATTTTTATGGAGAACTACAGGGTGTACGCATTGCGCGTAAACATATTGGCTGGTATTGCAAAAGCCACCAGCTAGAAAACGAAGAGCAACTGAGCACGTTTCGTAAACATATAAACCGTGTAGAGGATGCTCAACAGCAACTCGAAGAAGTAACTGCATTTTTTAAACTAAAAACAAAAAATAGGCCAATTGCAGCATGAACAATAGCAATGTTATAAATTTACCCACATTACAAAATGACCAAGCTAATTCAAATCAGGACAACAATCAGCCTAGCGGCTTAAACTCCACTATTCGCGAATCGCTCAGTCAATTACTTAATGACCTGGGAGATGAAAACCCGGGAAATATATATGACCTGGTTTTGCAACAGGTAGAAGCTCCTTTACTGGAACTAATTTTAGAGCACGTAGAAGGCAATCAATCTAAAGCAGCTGAGTGCCTGGGCATTAACCGCGGCACATTACGTAAAAAACTAAAAGCTTATCAGTTAATTTAAGCAACCAGCCTCATCGCATCACGCGATACTGATAATAGACACACAACTGCCACCCCACACCCCGCTGGAGGTGGCGAATTTCAGGCATACAAAACACTTCGTCGAAAACCTCACCATCGATAAACTTTGTTATTCCTAATATCACCCCTTTTAGCTTCTGACTAAGCAGCAATTAGTTTATAATTCGCCCCCTTGTTTACCGACTGTGGATTGCAGAATTATGAGTAATAATACGACCCGCCCAGTGCAACGCGCACTCATTAGTGTTTCTGATAAAACAGGCATACTAGAGCTGAGTAAAGCCCTTATAGATGCGGGAGTAGAAATACTATCTACCGGCGGCACCGCCAAATTGCTTACAGAAAACAATCTACCGGTAAAGGAAGTTTCAGAACATACAGGTTTCCCGGAAATGATGGGTGGCCGCGTTAAAACGCTACACCCTAAAATTCACGGTGGAATTTTAGGTCGCCGGGGTATAGACGACGAAGTAATGAAGCTTAATGGCATCGACCCGATTGATTTAGTTGTAGTTAATCTTTACCCCTTTGAAGCTACCATCGCAAAAGCAGACTGCTCATTAGAAGACGCCATTGAAAACATCGATATCGGCGGTCCAACCATGGTTCGTGCAACGGCAAAAAATCACGAATTTGTTAGCATCGTTGTAGACCCAAATGATTACAGCCGTGTTATTGCTGAAATAAATGCCGGTGGCATCACCAAAGAAACCCGTTTCGATTTAGCCGTAAAGGCCTTTGAGCACACCTCAAAATACGATGGCAATATTGCAAACTATCTCGGTAAAATAAACAGCGATGGTAGCCAGAGCAATTTCCCACGTACTTTCAATATGCAGTTCGATAAAGTGCAGGAAATGCGTTACGGCGAAAACCCACATCAGCAGGCGGCATTTTATAAAGAAACCAATCCTGCTGAAGTATCTGTTGCCAGCGCAACTCAAATTCAGGGTAAAGAATTATCCTACAACAACGTGGCGGATACTGACGCTGCACTAGAGTGCGTGAAGTCTTTTGAAGAACCCGCCTGCGTTATTGTTAAGCACGCCAATCCATGTGGTGTGGCGATTGCCGATAATGCAATGGGTGCATATGAACTAGCCTATAAAACTGACCCTACCTCAGCATTTGGTGGCATCATCGCATTCAACCGCCCTCTTGAAGATGATGTAGCAGCGGAAATCATTAAGCGCCAGTTTGTAGAAGTAATTATTGCACCGAGCGTTACCGATGCTGCCAAAGCGGTACTCAGTGAAAAGAAAAACGTACGTGTTCTAGAGTGCGGCCAATGGGAAAAACCAGTGCCTGGACTGGACTTTAAGCGCATAAATGGCGGCCTGCTGGTTCAGGATCGCGACCTTGGTATGGTCGGCTTAGACGACTTGCAGGTGGTGACTGAAAAGAAACCAACTGAAGACCAGCTACGTGACTTATTATTTGCATGGAAAGTAGCAAAATTTGTTAAATCCAACGCCATTGTATATGTGAAAAACTCCATGACAATTGGCGTAGGTGCTGGCCAGATGAGCCGTGTCTACTCAGCAAAAGTTGCGGGCATTAAAGCGGCTGATGAAAATCTCGAAGTAGCCGGTTCAGTTATGTCATCTGATGCATTCTTCCCATTCCGTGACGGCATAGATGCCGCTCATGAAGCAGGTATTACGGCAGTTATTCAGCCTGGCGGTTCAATGCGCGATGATGAAGTAATTGCCGCAGCCAATGAACACGGTATGGCAATGGTATTTACTAGCATGCGTCACTTCCGTCACTAATCATTAGGTAACACTATGAACATACTCGTTATTGGCGGCGGTGGCCGCGAACATGCACTAGCCTGGAAAGCGGCTCAATCAAGTGGCGTTAACAAGGTTTTTGTAGCTCCTGGTAATGCCGGCACCCTGCGCGAAGAAAAATTAGAAAATGTCGACATCAATGCAGAAGATATCGATAGTCTAAAAAAATTCGCATTACAGAATGATATTGCTCTAACTATTGTTGGCCCAGAGGCACCACTTGTTAATGGTGTGGTGGACAGCTTTCAAGCAGCGGGTTTAAAAATATTTGGCCCCAACCGCGGTGCTGCACAGCTAGAAGGCTCCAAAGCATTTACGAAAGATTTCCTCGCTCGGCACAATATTCCGACTGCGGCCTACGGCAACTTCACCGAAGCAGACAAGGCCATTGCCTACATAAAAGAGCAAGGCGCTCCCATTGTTATTAAGGCTGATGGCCTGGCTGCAGGTAAAGGCGTTATCCTTGCGCAAACCGAAGACGAAGCCATTGAAGCTGTGAAAGATATGCTTTCAGGCAACAGCTTTGGCGAGGCCGGTGCGCGCGTAGTGATTGAAGAATTTTTAGTCGGCGAAGAAGCCAGCTTTATTTGCATGATTGATGGCAAAAACATCTTACCGATGGCAACATCGCAAGATCATAAAGCCCGTGACGAAGGAGATACTGGCCCTAACACTGGCGGTATGGGCGCTTATTCACCAGCTCCTTTAGTGACTGACGAAATTCACCAACGCGCAATCGATCAAGTGATTCGCCCAACCGTTGATGGCATGGCGGCAGAAGGTAATTCGTTCACCGGCTTTTTATATGCAGGCCTAATGATCAGTAAAGACGGTGAATTAAAAGTACTGGAATACAACGTCCGCTTTGGTGACCCTGAGACACAACCTATTATGATGCGCATGCAATCAGACCTGGTTGAGCTCTGCCTGGCCGCGGTTGATGGCAAGCTAGACGAGCACAGTACGCAATGGGATTCACGATTTGCACTAGGTGTGGTTCTAGCCGCTGGCGGCTATCCATACGACTACAACAAAGGCGATGTTATTAGTGGCCTGGACAATGCTGACACAGAAAACGCCAAGATATTTCACGCCGGAACAGCCATGCAAGATGGTGACGTAGTCACCATGGGTGGCCGTGTTCTCTGCGCCTGCGGTATGGGCGACACAGTCGCAGAAGCTCAAAAAACAGCTTACGAACTGGTTGATAAAATTCAGTGGAAGGATATTTACTACCGTAAAGACATCGGTTTCAAAGCCCTGTAAATATCACCAAAATAAGTGTAAAGACTTAACACCCCTGCTATGAATTAAACCCCTGGCAGGGGTGTTTTTGTTTTACGCCTAGAAAAAATCCCCCAGTTGTTTTTATTTGTAGATTGCGCAACACTGTAGCCCACGAAAAAAACAAACAATAAAGATACTAATCAATACCACATGGCATTACGGTGATAAAAGATATGGACAACAAAAACTACAACGTCATTATCGAAAACAACCCTAGCCCAGCCGAAGGCACGGCAGAAAAACTTGCCAGTTTATTTAAAACCCCTGTAGAAAAAGCCCAGGCGATTTTACTAAAAGACGGTTTTGTTATTAAAAAACAGACCGATAAAGCCACTGCTGAAAAATTCCATAAAGCCATTATGGCCACAGGCACGAATTGCCGCATAGAAGAGATTATTGCCGAGGAAGAAGAAACCGCCCTACCCACAATAGAAGAATTGATCCCTCCAAAAGAAGCCCCTCCTCTGATTGACCCTACGCAACCTGACATTACCCCACTGCAAAGTGAACAAATGGATTTAAGCCTGGAAGGCCGCCCCGTTGAGAAAGCTAAAAAAGATCAAAAAGAAGATAAGGTTATTGACGACATAAATCCGGAAAACTTCTGCCCTGAGTGCGGCACTATTCGTGCGAGCGCTAACTCTATTTGCATTCATTGTGGCTTTGATCCGGAAGAAATCAAAGGTACGCTCACTAAAGTAAAAATTATTAATATAGTCGTCGGTATTGCCATTCTTGTTACGGGTATTTTTCTTGGCCTACCTTATTACCAGCAATACGCAAAACGCGCACAAATTGAAACGGACTTAGGCCTGGCGTTTGACACACGTAATACCATAACGGAATTTATTCAGAAAACAAATTTCTGGCCAAATCAGAATATTGACGCAGGCCTACCGAAATCACTTGAGAATCAGTCGATTGAATCTATTTTGTTAAGTGACAACGGAGTGATGACCGTGACTATTCGAGGAGAGGTATTGGATGGTGATTCGCAGACTTTAATTTTTACACCGAATACTTTAAAGGGGCGGATTGTCTGGAATTGTTTGAAGGGGACGCTGGTTAAGGAGTTGAGACCGGAGATTTGTCTGCAGAAAATTATTGAATAGTTAATTGCATTAAAAAATAAGAATTAAAGCATAAAATATCCGTATCTTATTTTAGCAATGTAACTAGCCAATATAGCAAGGCATTCAAAAGAGGCGTAAAAAAACACCGATTTTTAACCAGGCGTCAGGAAGAATAACTATAACAAAACTAATTAATGATCAGAATCAATATTATTGGCTCCGCAAAAAGAAATTTATGCACTGAAACTTAGGCGTACAACCCATGACTACGTTATGCGCCTGAAACACTTATTCAGCAACCCACAAACTCTTAAGAAAAAAACCATTAACCAGCCCAAAAACGATATAATCTCCTTTTTACCAAGAAAGAACATCCATGCCATTTATACCTGCTATTTGTAACGACGTAAGCTGTCGAGCCATCTATCCATCTGATTTTACTATTGAAGCAATAGATGAAACCAGTACACACGATGACACAACGCTTCCCTGCCCTACATGCAATGGCACAGGCCGCGTTTCAAATACTGATTACAGCACACTTATTCATCTGATAACCGATAAAATTTATTCTGCTGCTGATATCCAATTACTCAAACAAATCCAGAAGAAAATAGATAAAACACTAAAAAAGAACAAGCCCCTTAAAACCGTAAAAGAACTCGAAAAAATATCTGCCAGCTGGCAGGGAATTTGGAACCTTACTCCTCAGGAAAAAGCCGAGGCATATGCATTTTTACGTCTGATATTTTCAGTTGTTAGCAGTGCCATCACCACTCATGCCGAGTCCGGGAAAATAGCCGACAAGGTTGTATTGATTAACAAATCATTCAACCACCTTTACCAGATAGTTTCACCTAAACTCACCACATTAAAAAAACGACCTCAACTAAAACCATTAACTAATGCCATAAGAAAAGCGCGAAAGTAGTCTGCGACAGACTTGTCTCAAATCAAGACTACTTTATTATTTATTTTACTCCAGACACCATTAGCGTTAACTTACACGCACGCTTAAAATACATCATGGAATTATAATGAATAAAATATCCATCGGGGTCATCATTTTCTTACTACTAGTAATAACAGGTGGCATTTATAAATTCATTTTTCAGGGTAGCACATCACCCAGCACTGATGGACGTAACAGCATTCACTTAAATGAAGATGAACGAGATCTTGTATTGACTGAAATGCGCGCATTTTTAAGCAGTGTACAAAAAATCACACAGGGCGTAGCCGAAGATGACATGCAACTTGTCGCTGAATATGCAAGACAAGTGGGCAAGGCAGCACAAGGTGATGTACCGGGTACTTTAGTTGGTAAATTACCGCTAGCATTTAAAAAACTCGGATTTGATACGCATTCAAAATTTGATCAATTGGCGATGGATGCAGATGATCTGGGTGATGGCACCCATACGTTAACCCAGCTTTCAAACTTAATGCAAAATTGCGTCGCCTGTCATGAAACCTATCGAATTGATATATCGACTAAATAATTTACATCGAGTCAATAATTGGTAACTAATCAGTATTCGGATGAGTTGAATAACTAGATACCCGTCAAAAGTATTTCCAATTTATTTTAATTTAACTGATATGCATCATTAGTTCTCACTCGATATTTTTATTTTTTATGCTTAAAATGATCTAATGTTATATATAAAGAGACAGGCCTTTTGAATCGGGCTTTAATTGCATTACTAAAATCAATGATGAGCAGCCTGCGTGATTTGCTGCCAATTATTCTTGTTATTGCATTTTTTCAGTTGTTTGTATTACAACAACCCATTCCAAATTTTCTCGATATCATCATCGGCACCCTATTCGTCGTGATGGGTCTTACATTTTTTATTTACGGCTTAGAAATGGGTCTGTTTCCCATCGGCGAGAGTATGGCCAATGCGTTCGCACGTAAAGGTAGTGCTGTCTGGCTACTTATTTTTGCCTTTGCACTTGGCTTTGGCACAACCGTTGCCGAACCTGCGCTAATAGCCGTTGCCGCCGAGGCCTCACAGGTAGCCGCAAACGGTGGGATGATTGAAAATACTGAGGTGGCAATGACCTCTTATGCCTCTGGCTTGCGTTATACCGTTGCCTTTTCAGTTGGGCTCGCCATTGTGATCGGCGTAGTACGTATTTTACGAGGCTGGTCCATTCAATATATGATTATGGGTGGTTATGGACTGGTGGTAATAATGACGGCATTTGCTCCCCGTGAGATTATTGGTATTGCCTATGACTCCGGCGGCGTTACAACGTCGACTATTACGGTGCCACTAGTCACTGCTTTAGGTATAGGTTTGGCGACCGCTATCAAAGGTCGTAACCCAATGATTGATGGCTTTGGTTTAATTGCCTTTGCATCCTTAACCCCAATGATTTTTGTAATGGGCTATGGGATGATTATTTAATGGAATTACTCACTCAATTATTCAATACTACAATCAACACCGTATATGACGTAATACCCATCGCGGCGATTCTTTTTGGTTTTCAGTTTCTGGTTATTCGTCGCCCGATTCCTAATTTAAAGCGTGTGCTTTTTGGTTTTCTGTATGTACTTGTAGGCTTATCGCTATTTTTACTTGGCCTGGAAAAAGCACTATTCCCATTAGGTCGATTAATGGCCGACCAGTTAACCAACCCCGCCTTTATTCATGATGGCCTGGAAAGTGCGTTACAAACACTTCACTGGGCTGATTATTATTGGGTATATATTTTCGCATTTGCCATTGGCTTTAGTACGACCATCGCAGAACCCTCATTAATTGCGGTTGCGATTAAAGCCAGCGAAGTTTCAGGTGGTGCAATTGGTGTATGGGGTTTACGTATTGCAGTTGCTATTGGAGTTGCCATTGGTATTTCACTGGGCAGCTACCGTATCGTTACAGGCATACCCATTCACTATTTCATTATTACTGGTTACATTGTGGTTGTAATACAAACCTTTTTCGCGCCTAAAATGATTATTCCTCTGGCGTATGATTCAGGTGGTGTAACCACTTCAACCGTAACAGTTCCACTCGTTGCTGCTCTTGGTTTGGGTTTAGCCGAAACTGTTCCCGGTAGAAACGTTTTAATAGATGGGTTTGGCTTAATCGCATTTGCCAGCCTGTTCCCAATAATGTCAGTTATGGCCTATGCACAATTATCTGAATATCGTGCCAGGCGTTCACAATAATTTATGAGAGATACTGAGCCATGCATTTCAAGCTAATCATTGCTTTTGTTGAAGATTCTAGAACCGAAAAGGTAATGCACGCGGCCCGAGAGGCCGGTGCAACTGGCGCTACCGTAATCGGCAATGCACGAGGTGAAGGTTTAAACATAACCAAAACATTTTTTGGTTTAACCTTAGAGACACAACGTGATGTTTTACTTTTTCTGGTTGAGGAGCACCTTAGTCGACATATCCTGGAAAAAATAAGTGATGTTGGTGAATTTGATACGGGACCTGGTTCAGGAATTGCTATTCAAATTGATGTTGAAGATGCCGTGGGTGTTGCGCACCAAGTAGAAAAACTGGTATCCGTTGTGGAGGATGAGCTATGAGCAATAGAGTAATAATTCATGTAAGAGACGTAATGAAAACAGAGGTGGATATTGTTGACGGTAAAATGACCGTTAAGGAAGCCCTATCTAAAATGAAGCATGTTGAGACCAAGTCATTGATCGTTGAAAAACGTCATGATGATGATGAATATGGCATGGTATTGCTATCCGATATTGCACGAAATGTTTTGGCAAAAGATCGCTCACCTGATCGAATTAATATTTTTGAGATCATGTCCAAGCCAGTTATAAGCGTTGACCCCAATATGGATATTCGCTATTGCGCACGTTTATTTGAGCGCTGTGGCTTATCAAGGGCTCCCGTACTGGAAAACAAGCAGATTGTGGGCTTAATCAGCTATACCGATATGGTACTAAAAGGACTGGTTGCATTTGAGTAAATTAGAAAGGATCCACCTAGCTCTTTAAATAACTAAAAAAACTTTTAGCACAGGCATAAAAAAAGCCGACAAAAGTCGGCCCCGAACAATACGGATTCCACGCTATGCTAAAAAGTTTGACCCGACAAATCGTTTCCAGAGGAATATGATGCTTGTGCCACACCAGCATCAATTTAGCGGGAGAAAGAGGCTTATTAACTCAAATTTAACCGTTTAATTCAAGCCCTCTCATCTATTACCCACACATTTAACTAGGTTGAAGCCAACATTAGCTAATGCCATATTATCCGCAAGAGGGTTGTTTCATATAAGAAACTCCCCATATTTACGCCTAACAACACGCGAACCTCGGCGGTTTAAGGTAGAATCAGCTAATATAGTATTTTTCCTAATTCTGGGTACAAATGACTGAATACGCTCTCATTTTAATCAGCACCATCTGGGTTAATAATTTCGTTTTAGTGAAATTTCTTGGCCTGTGCCCGTTTATGGGTGTTTCGCGCAAGCTGGAAACTGCGATGGGCATGGCATTAGCCACCACCTTCGTACTCACTCTGTCGTCTATTTGCAGCTATCTAGTGAATGAGTTCATCCTTATTCCCCTCGATATAGCTTATCTACGTACGATTATGTTTATTCTAGTTATCGCCGTGGTGGTGCAATTCACCGAAATGGTCGTACATAAAACCAGCCCTCTACTCTATAACGTACTGGGTATTTTCCTGCCTCTAATTACCACTAACTGTGCTGTACTGGGCGTAGCACTACTCAATACACAGGAAGAACACGGTTTCTTACAATCTGCCTTTTATGGATTTGGTGCCGCGGTTGGTTTTTCAATGGTGCTTATTCTGTTTTCCGGTATCCGTGAACGCATTGCCGTGGCAGATGTGCCCGAGGTTTTTCAGGGCACGGCCATTGCAATGATTACCGCCGGTATTATGTCGCTCGCTTTTATGGGCTTTATTGGTTTGGTGAATTAAGCCTTTATGTCGATACTAACCGCTGTTTTAACACTCGCCCTCATTGCCGCTTTATTCGGTTTATTACTCGGCTATGCCTCGGTAAAATTCCATGTGGAAGGCGACCCCGTAGTTGATAAAATCGATGCGCTACTGCCGCAAACACAATGTGGACAATGCACCTTTGTAGGCTGCCGTCCTTATGCAGAAGCAATCGCCAATGGTGAAGCGGAAATCAATCAGTGCCCACCGGGCGGTGAAGCCACTATGCTGGCGCTATCAGACTTACTGGGTGTTGAACCACTGGCACTGGATGCAGAGCATGATGATGTTCCGCAAAAGACCGTGGTGTATATTGATGAAGAAACCTGTATTGGTTGCACCTTATGCATACAAGCCTGCCCGGTGGACGCCATTTTAGGTGCCGCAAAACAAATGCACAGCATTATCGAAAGTGAGTGTACCGGTTGTGACTTATGCATTCCTCCTTGTCCGGTGGATTGTATTCATATTAAACCCGTAAAAGTAGAACCCGACACCTGGCGCTGGCCGCTACCAGACAGCGGCAACACTGCGCCACAGGCCGGGTAAATAAATATGTCTAACTCACGTCACTTATGGCACTTTCATGGCGGCTTAAAGCTTCCCAGCAATAAAGACATATCTACCGCCACTCCCATTACCAGGGCATTACTGCCTAAGCGCCTAACAGTACCTGTTCAACAACATATCGGAGAAGCGGGACAACTTCAGGTTAAAGTGGGCGACAATGTACTCAAGGGGCAGGTTTTAGCGCAGGCTAGCAGTTACGTAAGCGCTCCTATACACGCTCCCAGTTCCGGTAAAGTTGTTGAAATTGACGAACTGCCAGTACCTCACCCATCGGGCTTAAACGCATTAAGCGTGGTGATTGAAACTGACGGTGAAGATAAGTGGATTGAATTAACGCCACTTCATCACCCCAACACAAAATCACCCACTGAATTACGCCAGCTTATTCGCCAGGCAGGTATTGTTGGTCTTGGTGGTGCAACCTTCCCTACTGCAGTTAAAGTTAACGCAGGACCGCAGGCCGAAATCGACACGCTGATTATTAATGGTGCCGAGTGCGAGCCGTCAATTAGCTGCGACGACATGCTAATGCGCAACTACGCCCGCGAAGTTATCTCTGGATGCGAACTTATTCAATACATTGTTTCCGCGAAACATTGCCTGATTGCCATTGAAGATAACAAGCCGGAAGCAATAGCTGCAGTTAATGAGATTATTAGCGAAAAGGCGTTACACACGATTGAAGTGGTCACCATCCCGACTATTTACCCCACTGGTGGAGAAAAGCAGTTAATAAAAGTACTCACTCAAAAAGAAGTCCCCAGCGATGGATTCCCTTCTGATATCGGTGTACTTGTGCAAAACGTTGGTACCGCAGCAGCGGTACATAAGGCCATTTATTTAGGTGAACCACTTATCTCTCGCCTTGTTACCATTACTGGTGAAGGCGTATTACAACCACAAAACATGGACGTACTGATTGGTACTTCAATGTCCGAATTGATTGAACAATCGGGCGGTTACCATAAAGACGCAGCCAAACTAATTATGGGTGGTCCTATGATGGGATTCACCTTACAAACAGATCACCTACCGACAACCAAAGCATGCAATTGTTTACTGGTAGAAAATTCGCCTGAAAAAACACCCGAGTCAATGCCCTGCATTCGTTGTGGAGCATGTGCGACGGTTTGCCCTGCACAATTATTACCACAACAACTTTACTGGCATGCAAGCTCTAAAAACTTTGATCTGGTACAGGACTACCACCTGTTTGATTGTATTGAATGCGGCTGTTGCAACCATGTGTGCCCAAGCCAGATTCCTCTGGTTCAATATTATCGTTTTGCAAAAACAGAAATCTGGAATATGGAGCGCGATCGTATTAAGTCAGATCATGCAAGAATACGCCACGACTTCCGCCAGGAACGTTTAGATCGCGAGAAAAAAGAGCGCGAAGAGAAGCTTCGCAAGAAAAAAGAATTACTCGCGAAGAAAAAACTCGCAGAGGCTTCGGCAAAAGAAGCAGATGGCGGTGTGGTGGAAGTGGATCCAAAAAAAGCCGCTATAGAAGCTGCGATGAAACGCGTAAAAGATAAAAAAGCAGCACAGAAAACTGAGAAAGAAGACGCCGCATCATTGGCACAAAAAAATACTGATGATAAAGAAACACTGGAATAACTTCGGAAACTAAATGCAATTTAAAACTGCCAGCTCCCCACATATTGCACAACATAACAGCGTTCAATCTGTTATGTATAAAGTACTCCTGGCTATGATCCCCGGAACCATCGCCATGATTGTATGGTTTGGCTGGGGCGTTCTGATTAATATTATTTTAGCCATTGTCGTCGCACTGAGTTGCGAAGCCTTAATGCTCATATTACGTAAACGTCCACTCAAGCCCTATCTGTTTGATGGTAGCGCTATACTCACTGCAGCCTTATTAGCACTGGCACTACCGCAGCTTGCCCCATGGTGGTTAACTCTTATTGGTACAGCATTTGCCATTATAGTCGCTAAACATTTATACGGCGGCCTGGGTTTTAATCCGTTTAATCCTGCGATGGTTGGTTACGTAGTCGTTATTATTTCCTTCCCTAAAGAGATGACGCATTGGGTACCTCCCTTACTCGATGACTATACTTTACTGACATTTACGGAAACGCTGCGCGTCATTTTTCTCGGCGAACTACCGCTCACCTATGGCTGGGATGCCATTACAATGGCCACGCCACTCGACACAATAAAAACTCAACTGGGTTTAGAACTTAGTATTAATGAGATTGAAACCCACAAAGAATATGGCTCGATGTTTGGCTCTATTGGTGGTTTTGGCTGGGAGTGGGTTAACGCTTTATTTTTAGCAAGTGGTTTATACCTTTGCATAAAAGGCATTATTGACTGGCGCATTCCTGCAGGCTTAGTCGCTGCGATATTAGTACTATCAAACCTGTTTGCTTTATATGACTATGCCTCCTTCACTCCACCAACATTTCACTTATTCAGTGGCGGCATTATGTTGGCTGCATTTTTTATTGCAACCGACCCTGTAACTGCAGCAACAACGACAAAAGGTCGTTGGTTATACGGTGCTGGCATTGGTGTTTTTATTTACATTATTCGCACCTGGGGTAGCTACCCAGATGGCATCGCCTTTGCAGTTATCCTTATGAACATGGCGGTCCCTTTGCTGGATTACTACACCATGCCCCGCGCCTTTGGTCATCGATGGAACGAATTCCCTCATCACCACTTAGGAGATAAGGATGAAGAATAATCGCTATATATTAGTTAGCGGATTAATTCTTAGCTTGTTTGCCATTATTGGTACAGCACTTGTGGGCATTACCTATGAAAGTACTGCGGATAAAATCACCGAGAATGAGCGCCGTGCTTTGTTGCGTAAACTAAATCAAATTTTACCCAGCGATTTATACGATAACGACTTATTAAACAGCGGCTTTAAGATTGAAGCAGATCAACGCCTTGGACAAGACAAGCCTTCCACGATATATATTGCCAAACAACAAGAGCAACTCCGCGCAATGATTTTTTCTGTTATTGCCCCAAAAGGTTATAGTGGTGAGATAAAAATGCTAGTGGGCGTTAATATGAATGGCTCATTAGCAGGTGTACGTGTTGTAAGCCATAAAGAAACTCCCGGTCTGGGTGATGCCATTGAAATTAATCGCCACGACTGGATACTTGGATTTAACGGAAAGTCTCTTGAAAATCCAAACGAGAGAGACTGGAAAGTCAAACGTGACGGAGGTGTGTTCGACCAGTTTACCGGTGCGACAATTACCCCACGTGCGGTAGTGCAAGCTGTACACTTATGTTTGGTATACTTTGATCGACACAAAAAAGATTTAATAAAACAATACTCTGAACAGCTGAAAACAACATCATCAAATATTAAATCCGGCACAAAGCACTGAGTTACCTATGAGCGATACTACTTACAATGAAATCAGTAAAAATGGCCTGTGGAACAACAATGTTGCTCTGGTTCAATTACTCGGCTTATGCCCATTACTCGCAGTAACAGGCACGGTAATTAACGGCCTGGGTTTAGGTCTGGCAACTCTACTTACGCTGGTATTATCCAATGCTATTGTTTCCATGATTCGACATTGGGTTCGTCCTGAAGTACGTGTGCCTGTTTTCGTTATGATTATTGCCTCTGTTGTTACCGCAATCGAATTAGCAATGAATGCCTGGCTTTATGATTTATATATTGTGCTGGGTATATTTATTCCTTTAATCGTAACGAACTGCGGCATTCTTGCGCGTGCTGAAGCCTTTGCATCTAAAAATAATTTACTGCCCTCTATTATGGATGGCTTTATGATGGGCTTTGGCTTTATGCTGGTACTGGTTTTACTAGGCGGTATACGTGAAGTGTTAGGCTACGGCACATTATTCAGCAATGCTCACTTAATGTTTGGTGAAATTGCCCATGACTGGACACTGGTTTTTATTGACGATTACGCCGGATTTTTATTGGCGATTTTACCACCCGGTGCATTTATTGGCATGGGTTTAATTATTGCGTTGAAAAACGTAATCGACAAACGCGCAAAGAGAAAAAGGCCTATTGGCAATGTCGAAGCTGAGCCTTCAACAGCTGCTTCAGCCTAACAAATAATTTTTACTATATAATCGATGAACAAACAAAAACGCAGCGAAATATTTTCTCGCTTACAGGCAGAAGACCCAAAGCCAACAACCGAGCTTGAATATACAACACCCTTTGAACTTTTAGTCGCTGTAGCACTTTCGGCGCAATCCACAGACAAAGGCGTCAACAAAGCAACTCGGAAATTATTTGCTGTTGCCAACACACCAGAAACTATTTTAGCTTTAGGTGAAGCTGGCTTGAAAAGTTATATAAAAACTATTGGGCTTTATAATACAAAAGCCAAGCACATATTAAAAACCTGCCAGTTATTAATCAATCAACATAATTCTATTGTGCCAGATGATCAGGCAGCATTAGAAGCGTTGCCTGGAGTAGGAAGAAAAACAGCCAATGTTATTCGCAATACAGCATTCGGCCACCCTACCATTGCAGTCGATACACATATATTTCGCGTATCTAATCGTACAAAAATTGCTCCGGGAAAAACGGTGCTAGAAGTTGAAAAAAAGCTACTTAAGTTTATACCCGAAGAATTTAAACTCGACGCACATCATTGGCTCATCCTACATGGCCGCTATACCTGTATTGCGCGCACACCACGATGTGGTTCGTGTATTATTGAAGACCTCTGTGAATTTAAACAAAAGAACATTGATTAGCCCTATTTGGGTTAAGTCAAAATTCGGAATAAAACATGTTTGGCACCGATAGAAACCAGCTTAGACAAATGTACAAGACCACATGGGAGAAGTTTCTACAAAAACAAACTCTAAGTGCATTAGAGACACAAATCGCCGCGGTCATCCAGGAGCATCCTGAATATCATAATTTCGTAACTCAATTGGATAAAGATTTTTCTCCCGAACTGGGCCAAACAAACCCTTTTTTGCATATGGGACTACACCTTGGCATTAGAGAACAAGTAGATACCAATCGCCCATTGGGTATTAAAGAAATATTTGAACAGCTAACAGCCATTATGAATTCTACACATGATGCAGAACACCGCATGATTGATTGCCTCGCTGAAGCTATGTGGTCATCACAATCAAATAACCAGCCACCAGATGAAGAAAAATATCTCACTTGCCTTCAAACCCTCCTAAATAGCAAGCAATAAGCCCAGGTATATTAACAAATGCTAATAAATCATTACCAAATACCTCACTTGAACTCAAGTTATTAGTTATACAAATGAAACTAAGCCGTAAATCTTTGTCTAAACTTCAGAGTGACTAAAAATGTGAACTTGTCTTCAATCCTGTTGACTAACAGCTTGTCAATTATTGAAGCTTAGGGATAAACTCAGGCTCTTAAACAAAACCCACTATAGAAGGCGTTAAAAAGATGAAAAAATTACTTAAAAACTCAGCATTATCGGCATTTGCTCTTTTGTTTGTAATGGCATTTAGTCCATTAGCAAATGCTGCTGAAAATCCATTTGGCATGAGCAATGTTGCCACAGATATGCAAGTTGCGACAAACCATGAAAACGGTAAGTGTGGCGAAGGTAAGTGCGGAGACTCTAAGAAGAAAGGTAAATGTGGAGACTCTGAAAAAGAAGGCAAGTGCGGAGAAGGCAAATGTGGAGACTCTAAGAAAAAAGCCAAGTGTGGTGAAGGTAAATGTGGAGACTCTAAGAAAAAAGCCAAGTGTGGTGAAGGCAAGTGTGGTGGAAGCTAAACACAATATAGGCTGATTCAGTTTTTCAGAATCAAAAAGCCCTGATTAGTCAGGGCTTTTTTTTCACCCGATGAAAGCTGCAGAATATTTTTTTATTTAAAACTGCATTACCATTCATTTACTGCTATTTTCAGTATGTATACTTGTATAAGAATAAACTGAAATAATAAAAAACAAGCAGGCCAAAATGATTGATAGTCCATTCCTATTGAACACTCTCGAGATACTCGCTTTTTTATTTGTTACCTTTATTGGTATTTCCATCGTTGTCATTATCATCATTTACATTATTGACCGTAATCAAACTGTACATGCTATCCGACGTAACTACCCGGTTATTGGCCGATTTCGTTACTGGTTTGAACATCTGGGTACATTCTTTCGTCAGTATTTTTTCACAATGGATAGAGAGGAGCTCCCCTTTAATAGAGCAGAACGTTCCTGGGTCTATCGTGCAGCTAAAAACATTAGCAATACTGTCGCATTTGGATCGACACGCGACTTAAAGCCACCAGGCACTGTGATTTTTGTAAACTGCCCCTTTCCTACATTAGGTAAGGATGCCGTTGAAGCATGCCCCGTCACTATCGGCAAAGGGTGTGCACACCCCTATACGACTTCGTCTATTTTTAATATCTCAGGTATGAGCTTCGGCGCACTCTCCAAACCCGCTGTTATATCACTTTCTCATGGTGCACGAAAAGCTGGTGCCTGGATCAACACAGGCGAAGGTGGGCTTTCTCCTCACCATCTCGAAGGTGGTGCTGATATTGTTTTTCAAATAGGCACTGCAAAATACGGTGTACGAGACCATGAAGGCAATCTTTCCGATGACAAATTACGAGAAGTCGCAGCAATTGACGAAGTAAAAATGTTTGAAATAAAACTTAGTCAGGGAGCCAAACCCGGTAAAGGTGGCATACTCCCCGGTGCAAAAGTAACCGCAGAGATAGCCTCTATTCGAGGTATTCCACAAGGTGAAGACTCAATTAGCCCTAACCGTCATCCAGACATTTGCAACACCGACGATTTATTAAATATGATTCATCATATTCGTGAAGTCACTGGCAAGCCGGTCGGTTTTAAGGCTGTGATTGGTGCCTATGGGTGGATTACTGAACTCTGTGAAAAAATCCAGGAACGTGGATTAGACTATGCACCTGACTTCATCACCATAGATAGCTCAACTGGTGGTACAGGTGCAGCGCCCATGAGTTTAATTGACTATGTTGGCTTACCTATTCAGGAAAGCTTACCTGTCGTCATAGACAACCTCTCCGCTCATGGACTTCGTGATCGCGTAAAAGTAATCGCCTCAGGCAAATTGATTACGCCCGCAGAAGTTGCATGGGCATTGTGTATGGGGGCAGATTTCATTGTGTCTGCTCGAGGCTTTATGTTTGCACTGGGTTGTATTCAAGCATTGCAGTGTGACAAAAACAGTTGCCCTACTGGAATCACAACCCATAATAAAGATTTACAACGTGGACTGGTGCATACACAAAAGTCATGGCGCGTGACTCATTACATTCAAAACATGATATATGAAGTCGGTGTGATTGCACACTCATGTGGTGTTAAATCACCGCGTGAATTAAATCGTGACCATGCACGTGTCGTACAAAACAATGGTCGATCTAAATCTTTAGATGAACTTTACCCCAACATTAAGAATTGAACTTAGTACATAAATAATAGTCACTTTAAAACAATAAAATATAAGCAAGGGACAGTGTAATGTACAAGCTAATTAATCTAATGACTTGCGCACAAACAATTCTATTAAGTAAAATTAAGTTCTTAGACTTCACCGCACCTTTACTAATACGTATTTATCTTGCACCTATCTTTATTTATGCCGGCTGGGGGAAATTATCCGACCTTGAAAATACCGCTTATTATTTTGGTGAATATCTAGGCTTGCCTTTACCTGATCTAATGGCCTTTCTTGCAGGTGCTACTGAATTTTTTGGAGGCATTGCCATTTTAATTGGCTTTGCAACACGCTGGTTTTCTATTCCCCTAATGATCACCATGTTTGTTGCTGCAGTTACCGCTCACTGGGGAAATGGCTGGCATGCGCTTCCTGAAACCACATTAACGGTCCCATGGGAATGGCGTACAGATTTGATAAATGATGCATTACAACGTCGAGATGCTGCTCGTGAATTATTACAACAACATGGCAACTATGACTGGCTAACGTCAGCGGGCAGTATCACTATACTTAAAAACGGCATTGAATTTGCAGCGACCTATTTTATTATGCTGCTAGCATTATTATTTTTTGGTGCGGGACGAGCCAGCATCGATCATTTACTGCGTAAGAAATTCATGTAAAAAAACACTTAAGTAAAAACAGCTCAACAATATTATTGCCACTCTAGTTATTCAATGAGTGGCATTTTTCTTTATTAATTCTATTTATCAGCTGCACATTTGCTTATCAATATTATTACTTGGATTTTCTATTCAATTATTCATACACTTCACATAGGGCATTCAGCAAATAAGGAGAATGCAATGGATATTCATATGTCAGATATCATGCTACATATAGATGAAAATCTTAACCGCAAAGAACAGTCAGTTTTAGAATCTCAGGTACGCGATCAGAAAGGTGTTGTAGGATTGGGTTATCATGATACACAACCACATCTCATGATTATTGAATACAATCAGGATATGACAACGCCAAAAGAGTTATTACATACTGTTAAAAAATTCGGCCTACATGCCGAACTTGTTGGTTTTTTATAAAAGCTTAGACTGTTATTTGGAATAGTTTTAGTCGAAAATTTTTTGCCACCAACGTCTACGATTGTTGGCAGGTTGTAGCGCCTCCTGCAAATCAATAGGTTTCATCTTTGACATAACCCAACCAGGCAAAGGTGGATTTTCACTAAAACCGCAGCTAACACCTAAATTATTTGGGTCAAATATTTTTATAAAGTCTGGCTGCTGATGATTATCGGCATATACAATTCCGCAATAGTCTTCATCATGTTCACGGTGCAACAACTCATCAATTTCATCAATAAACTTTAATGTTTGATCCCTACTGGTTGGTGAATCCGGTGCCGACTCGCCTATTGCATATACAAACCAGCTATCATCAATTTGTGGGCGCAAATCCTGCCAGAATTTTTCTAGCTGCTCCCAACGCATTAATGATTCAAAACGACCCTCTTTAAAGCGTTTTACATAGGGGTCTGTATATTGCTGTTCTTGCATACTAAATACGCCTCTAATGTATATAAATACTAGTTTGTAAATTAATTAGAAAGTACATGCTTTAACCAGTTTTGTATCTCATCAATTCCATTGTGTAAAAATTCTGCATCCTTATATACATTGGCGATCATGATTACGCCCTGCATTTTCGCCAACAAATTAAGTGCAATTTGATGAGAACGTGATGATTGATCCAGCAGATTTAATTGCTCTTCAATCCATGACTTCAATAAATCGAAAACAGCAGTCAAGCGTGCCTGAGAAATTTCTGTATCCTGTTCTTTTACCAGTTCAGAGCTAAGACTACCAATTGGACAGCCATATTGCAGAATCTCACTTTCTTTTTGCAAAGGAAAACGCGTTAAATTAAATAAACGCTGCAAAGGATCAGAACCACTTTCTTCACACACCTTAAGCATCTGTCGGAAGTCGCTCAGACGGGAATCGACAACAGCGGCTAAAATATCTTCCTTAGTCTTAAAGTAATAATAAAAGTTACCTCTGGGTATACCCGTTTCATCGGAGATATCACTAAATGAGGTCTGATTATAACCGCGTGAATAAAAAAGATGGTCAGCGGCATCGACAATACGGTGACGGTTAGCTGATCCTTTGGTTCCCATAGGTTTACCTGTGTAATTAGAGAGCGGCGGTATGATAGCCTGTAGACAGAAATACAATTGTTGCCTAGCAAACTGTTGTCAGACAATCGTATGATTATTTGCTGTTTTTTTCAAGACCAAACTGATAAGTGGATGATTTCTCATATATAATCAATAGCTTATTTTATCATTCATAAAATACGGGCTATAAAAACCTATGCATGCTCTGCAAATTAGCAATCTACACAAAACCTATCGAAACGGCACAATTGCCTTAAAAGGCGTTAACTTAACAGTGGAAAACGGCGATTTTTTCGCCTTGCTAGGCCCTAACGGTGCGGGTAAATCGACCACTATTGGCATTATTAGTGGGCTGGTTAATAAATCTGCTGGAAAGATAACGGTATTTGGCCACGATTTTGATACTGAACTAGCTCAAGCAAAATCCTGTATAGGTTTAGTCCCACAGGAGTTTAATTTTAACCAGTTTGAGCCGGTAATTGAGATTCTAGTCAATCAGGGTGGCTATTACGGCCTTCCTCGCGCGCTTGCGTATGAGCGTGCTGAATATTACCTGAAGCAGCTAGAGCTTTGGGATAAGCGTGATGTAATGGCTAGAGAATTATCTGGCGGCATGAAGCGCCGTTTAATGATTGCACGTGCACTCATTCACCAGCCCAAGCTACTTATCCTTGATGAACCCACAGCTGGTGTTGATATTGAAATCCGCAGGACTATGTGGAAGTTTCTGGCGAAAATCAATCAACAAGGCACAACCATTATACTAACAACACACTATTTAGAAGAAGCTGAAAGCCTGTGCAAAAATATTGCCATCATTGACCATGGTTTAACCATTGAACATACCAGTATGAAAGATTTGTTAAGCCAGCTTAATACCGAAACATTTATTTTTTATTTACAATCACCATTAAAGAATAGTGATTTATTGAAACAGGGTGAATTTTCTCATTTCAATATACAACTAATTGATGAAAGTACTATTGAAGTGAGTCTGGACGAACAGAGTCATATTAATACATTAATAAACAAACTCACTGAACACGATATTAATATTTTAAGCATGCGCAATAAAACCAATAGACTTGAACAGTTATTTGTTTGTCTCGTTGATAAAAATAGACATAATCCAGAACTAGCGAAAACACTGCAACAAACAGCGCAGAAAAACTCTCAAGTGGATGCGTTATCATGAACTGGATACAAAAATACAACACATTAAAAACCATCATCATCAAAGAATATCTACGCTTCATCAGAATATGGGTACAGACTGTATTGCCACCTGCAATTACGACGGCTCTTTACTTTGTAATTTTTGGTAATTTAATTGGTTCACAGGTAGGTGATATCGACGGCTATAAATACATGGATTATATTGTACCTGGCCTGATACTCATGGCTGTTATAACTAACTCGTATGGAAATGTAGTAGCATCTTTTTATAGCGCCAAATTCCAAAAAAGCATTGAAGAACTTCTGGTTTCACCAACACCTAACTCATTAATTCTTATCGGTTATGTTTCAGGTGGCGTGGCACGCGGTATGATAGTCGGCGTTGTTGTCACTATCGTCGCTATGTATTTTTCTGATATAAACATTCATAGCTACACCATAAGCTTGCTCATTTTCTTTTTAACGGCCACTTTATTTTCTATTGCAGGTTTTATTAACGCGATATATGCAAATAGCTTTGACGACATCAGCATTATTCCAACGTTCGTTTTAACACCACTAACCTATTTAGGTGGAATATTTTATTCTATTGATATGTTGCCCGAATTCTGGCAAAACCTGTCACTCATTAACCCTATACTTTATATGATTAATTCGTTCCGATATGGAATGATCGGTACATCAGACATAAATCTAAGTACCGCACTTATCATTATAGTGAGCTTTAATGCGGTACTTTTTTCATATGCCATGTATCTACTGAATCGTGGCATTGGTATTCGCCAGTAAGCCATAAATAAGTGTGAAGATTTAATTATAAAAATAAATTTTCACACTTATTTAAAGAACCTCTCTCACAGCTAGAACACCTCTACATTACCCCTGTTATTTTCGTTACATAGACTACAATTAGAAAAACTCATTAGTTAATTAGATTAGCTCAATTTCTATATTGGAATATTACAAATGCAAGCATCAGACCTATTTGTTAAGTGCCTGGAAGAAGAAGGTATCGAATATATTTTTGGCGTTCCCGGTGAAGAAAATGCTGACTTCATGATGTCACTGGAAAAATCCCAGAGCATTAAGTTTGTATTGTGTCGTCATGAACAGGGTGCAGCTTTTATGGCTGAAATTTATGGCCGTTTAACAGGCAACCCTGCGTGCTGTCTTGGCACATTGGGTCCTGGTGCAACGAATTTAATCACTGGTGTTGCTGATGCTAATATGGATCACGCACCAATGATCGTCCTTACAGGTCAGGGCTCTTCACAACGTCTGCATAAAGAATCGCATCAGGTCATGGATGTCGTTATGATGTATACCCCGGTAACAAAGTGGGCTACCAGTGTTTTACATCAGGACAACATACCAGAAATAATACGCAAGGCTGTACGTATCGCTCGTTCGGAAAAACCAGGCGCCGTTTTAATAGAACTTCCCGAAGATATTGCAAAATTAGAAGCAACAACAAAACCAATTCCACCTAGACGTTTCCGTCGCCCAGGGCCAGATGACAAAATAATTAACGAAGCATATGAACTCCTTAAAAAAGCAAAGAGGCCAATTATTCTTGCTGGTAATGGCGCTATTAGACGCCGTACAAGTGAGCAACTGCGTCTTTTTTGCGAAGCTACAGGCATTGGTGTTGTCAGCACATTCATGGGTAAAGGCAGTGTAGATATGGACGCTGACTACTGTTTATACACAATAGGTTTACAGGCAAAAGACGTTGTAGCGTGCGCTGTGGACGCGGCAGATGTAGTTATTACACTGGGTTATGACATGGTGGAATACCACCCACATTTATGGAACAAAGACGGTAACAAGCATGTCATTCACGCTGATTTCCAGCCTGCTGAAATTGATGCGGATTATCACCCGGAAGTAGAACTCATAGGCGACCTTGCGCATACCATTACAAAATTACTCGAACGCGCTCAAGCTGACGGTGGTTTAAGTTATGATCTGAGTCAGCAAAAAGCCACTCGTGAACAAATGCACAAAGAACTGGCGATGTATAAGGATGATAATGCTAACGACTTAATAAAGCCGCAGAAAGTATTATGGGATACACGTGAGGTAATGGGACCACACGATATTTTATTATCTGATGTTGGTGCACATAAAATGTGGATTGCACGACATTACCAATGTCATGAACCTAACACCTGTTTAATTCCCAATGGATTTTGTTCAATGGGATTCGCATTACCTGGTGCACTTGCAGCTGCCATCGTTCGCCCTGAACGACGTATTCTTGCCATTTGTGGTGACGCAGGTTTTATGATGAATGTTCAGGAAATGGAAACAGCTAAGCGCTTAAACCTTAAATGCACCGTCATGGTGTGGGAAGATAAAGAGTATGGACTGATTGCGTGGAAACAGGACAATCAATTTGGTCGCCATACGGATCTCTCATTCAACAACCCTGACTGGATGCAGCTGGCAGAAGCCTTTGGCTGGCATGGACATATGATAAAAAATTCATCCGACATAAAAAGTGTTTTAGAAGCATCGTTTAATGAAGATGGACCAAGTCTGGTTGTTGTACCCATCGATTATCGTGAGAACAATAAATTAACGGACCGTCTTGGTGATATTGCCTGCCCTATTTAAACTTGCTCTATTAAAAAACAGTTCAGCCAACCCAAATATAAATAAAAAGGCTAGAGAATGACCTCACATTATTCACAGATGATCGCTAGTGACATAAAAGCCAGTGGCAAGCTAGAAGTTCACGCCCCTTATGATGGGCAGTTAATCGCAACTGTAGATAGAGTTGATAAACTAGCGATTGAACAAGCACTAACAACGGCCAGCGATCTTTTTAATAACCGATCCAAATGGTTAACTGCACCGGAACGAATTCAGATTTTAAGTAAGCTTGCTGGATTGATGCAGGAAAATTATGATCGATTAGTATTAATTTCTGCACAGGAAGGCGGTAAGCCATTACTCGACACACAGGTTGAAATGGATCGTGCAATTGATGGCATAAACAATTGTATCGAGTGCATTCGCACCAGTCATGGTGAGGAAATCCCCATGGGCATCAATGCCGCATCCATGAACCGCCTTGCAATGACACAGCATGAACCCATTGGTGTTGTAGTTGCCGTAAGCGCTTTCAATCACCCCATCAATTTAATCGTACACCAAGTCGGCCCTGCAATTGCCAGCGGCTGCCCTGTCATTATAAAACCCGCGGATGACACTCCCCTATCTTGCTATGAATTTGTAAAGTTAGCCCATCAGGCAGGTCTACCTGAAGAGTGGGCTCAGGTTGTTACACCGACTGATCATGCTGTTGCTGAAGCACTGGTATCCGACAGTCGTGTTGGATTTTTCAGTTTTATCGGCAGCGCTAAAGTGGGGTGGATGCTGCGTTCAAAACTAGCTCCCGGTGCACGTTGTGCATTAGAACACGGCGGTGTTGCACCGGTTATTGTTGCAGCGGATGCAGACCTTGACACCGTACTGCCAATTCTTGCTAAAGGTGGCTTTTACCATGCGGGACAAGTCTGCGTCTCGGTACAACGTGTGTTTGTGCATAGCAGCATTGCTAAACAGGTTGCGCAAAAACTGGGAGAGATCGGCAATGCTATGAGTGTCGGCGACCCTACCTCGTCTAATACCGATATTGGCCCTCTAATACGTCATGCAGAAACAGATCGAATTACATCATGGGTAGATGAGGCCATTGCAGCTGGTGCCGAAAAAATATCTGGAAATGGCAAGATTTCTGCTAGTTGTTATTCTCCTACAGTCCTTCTTAATCCTCCTGAAAACACATCGGTTAGCTGTAAAGAAATTTTTGGCCCAGTGATATGTGTTTATTCATATGACGATATTGACGAGGCTATTAACCGCGCCAACTCACTGGAGTTTGCTTTCCAGGCAGCGGTTTGCACGACTAATATCAACACGGCAATGCACGCCTATAAGCACTTAAATGCATCTGCCGTAATGGTAAATGACTTTACAGCCTTCCGCGTCGACTGGATGCCATTTGCCGGTTTACGTCACTCTGGTCTGGGTGTCGGAGGTATTCCTTACACATTTGATGATATGCAAATAAAGAAAATGCTCGTTATCAAATCGGACAAACTCTAATCATGAATGAGCAGGGGTATCAACACACCCTGCTCACACTGAGATAAAATAATCCAGCATATAAGTTCATTTACATTTATAATATCCGTACAACTTGTCCCACTTTATATCGCGTTACGTCACTATGAATCAAATTCTAATCCCTATATCTCCTGGTGAATTGCTCGACAAAATCACTATTCTTGAAATCAAGTCTGAACGTATCGAATCAGCTGAAAAAAAAGCCAATGTAAATAACGAACTTGGCATGCTCAACAAAGTATGGGCTGATGCCGTTACTCAAGATGCGGATATCGCTTCAATGCGTGCGGAATTAAAAGACATCAATGAAACACTGTGGGATATAGAAGACGATATTCGTGATGAAGAACGAGCCAAACGTTTTAGCGAAAAATTTATTGAGCTTGCACGTAGCGTATATGTCACTAACGATTTACGTGCCGATGTTAAAAAAAGAATTAACCTACACCTTAATTCTGATATTGTTGAAGAAAAGTCTTATCAAGATTATTCTTAAAATATGAATTTACTTGCGTGCACTTCATCCAGCTCTTCATACAATAGTCTGCGCCCTGAACTTGAAATATATATCAGCATGGCGAAACTTGGCCATAACGTAACCCTGATAACCAATAAAAACAGTGAATATCTATCTCGCTTAGTTGAACATGGAATAGATGTCATTGAAGAGCCTATTACTAAAAAGATAAGCCTGTCATCTATTCGCTTAATCCGACGAATTATTAAATCAAAATCAATTGATGTTGTGTACGCAACTAATTCAAAATCAATTCCCAACTCTGCATTTGCATGCATTGGACTTAATGTAAAATTAGTCGCATATAGAGGAACTGCCAGCGGATTATACTTACATGATCCCAGCAACTATTTAGGTTTATTCCATCCACGAATAGATGGAATCATTAGTGTCTCGAAGTATGTTCACAACTTTGTTAGCTCAAAAAAAATATTAAAAAACAAGAGCCTTATACATATATACAAAGGGCATGACCTGCACTGGTATACAAAACAATCTGCGGATCTAAGCGAATTCGGCATAAATAAAAACGACTTTACGGTGGTATGTGTTATTAACTCACGACCACACAAAGGCCTGGACGTCATGCTTAAGGCTGCCGATCAACTTGCTGATTTAAAAGATGTACATTTATTATTAGTTGGAAATGGTACAGAAAAAGAACCTTACGCAAGTCTGATAAATAACAATAAAATGAAAGACAATATACACGTTGCAGGTTACCGAAAAGATGCTCCAGAACTAATTGCGGCGAGTAACGTTCTAGTACAGCCATCCACATCGGGTGAAGGCCTACCCCGTGTTGTTTTAGAATCATTAGCGTATGGCACACCGGTAATTGCTTCAGCAAATGAAGGCAGTAAAGAAATCATTGAAAACAATATTAATGGATATATTGTGCCAATAAAAAATCCTGAAGAAATAGCCAATCGCATTCGAGAAATGCAAGCCTCTCCCGAAAAACAACAACACTTAATAGACAATAGTAGAAAGGTGCTAGAGGGAAAGATGTCACACCAGTTAACGGTAAAAAATTATATTCAGTACTTTGAATCACTACTAACAAGCTAGCTTAAATCACTCATTAATTTATCTAACTTTTCACAAACCATCTCAACCGAGATTAAATCCATTACACCCGCTTTTTCTATTTTCTTTCCCCAACGTAATTCAGATGCTGCTTGCCCCATATATGTATCCGCCGCCATTTCAAACTGATCCACACAATATTCTAATGAATTATATGGTCCACTCCTTAAACTCCATGTACACGCATATAACCCAATGACCGGTACGCCGATAGCATTAGCCAGGTGAGCCGGTCCTGAATCAGGAGACACAACAACTGTCGCCTTACTTAGCAGGCCTATTAGTTGCTCAAGAGTATCTTTACCTACTAAGTTTAATGCCTTATTTTGCATCTCTTGATCAATATTATTCGCCATATCTAGTTCGATAGAGCCAGGGCCTCCACTTAGAATGATCTGCATTCCATATTTGGAAATTGCATAATCTGCAAGCCTAGCGTAGCGCTGCGCACTCCAGTTTCTTAGTTGATGGCTCGAACATGCAGAAATAATCATTAGCGGCTTATCGACATCTATATATTTAAGTGCAAAATCCAGTGCTACATCTGTAACCGGTATATTCCATTCAGGTTCATCAACATTCACTCCGAGTGCGCGAGGAAAAGACAGGAACCCCTGCACTTGATGCTGTTGCTGCGATTCCTCAACACATTGATTAATGCATAGCTGGTGAAAATCACGTGACCTCTGCTTATCCCAGCCTAGTTTAATATCTGCCTTAATACCCAAACTCGCTATATTCGCACGAGCTGCAACCTGCATCAGCAGCAAGACATCAAAATGCGTTTGCTTTAAGCCTTTCCACAATTTGAAATATTCTTTAAATCCTGCTTTTTTATCAAAGCAAATAAAACGCACATCCTCTATCAGACGCAATAATTTATACTCAAACGTTCCACAGATCCATGTAATCTCGGCATTAGGCCATTGTCTTTGAATTGCCCTCAAAGCAGGTATGGCATGCGTCACATCACCTAAGGCAGATAATCTTAGAATGCATATTTTTTCAGGTGAAATACTTAATGGTAATATTGATTTAGTCATCAGTCTTTATGTATGAGTCTCTCTTAAGATCGAGATATATTGATATTATATGAATATACACAGTATACCTCGTTGGCTTAGCTCAAGCCTATTCCCTTATATAGTTTTACGCATTTAAGGTATAATCGATAAGCCTACCAGGCATATATTCCTACACTATTTATCATAAATATATAAGCGGACGCGATATGGCACTAAATCAGGACTTACTCTCAAACGGGAACCAGTCAACATATTTCCAAATGATTATTGCCTCAGTGTTCCTTATTATTTTTCCAGCTTCAATTTTGTTGTTTGAAAACATCAATGGTTTTATTCTGGTTTATTTCACCCTTGCTGGTTTCTTTTTATACTTAAGAAATCGAAAAACGGCTCCGCAGCCCAGTCGTGATGAAATATTACTCTACTTTTCAGCCAGTTTTTTTTGCTGGGTAAGCATCCTTATCACATTTAATTTAAGCGATAACTTTGACTCTTCAACGCGATTTCTACATTTATTTGCCATTATCCCTGTCTATATATTTTTAAAAAACACACCTATCAAACTTCATTACTTCTGGTATGGACTAACCATAGGTAGCTTTATTGTAGCGGGCATCGCTATATACGAAGTCGTTTTCTTTCATGCTGACCGTGCAAGAAGCATTACTCACCCCATTATTTTTGGTGACCTGTCTCTTGCAATGGGAGTCATGACACTAGCTGGTATAGGGTGGTTCAAGTCTCAAGCTAAATGGCAAGTTTTGCTACCCTGCCTTGCCCTTATATGCGGCGTACTGGCAAGTGTTTTATCTGCATCTCGTGGAAGTTGGGTAGCTGTCCCCTTTCTATTTTTGACCTTCTTTTGGTATATAAAAAATATATTTTCATTCAAGCAAAAAATTGCATTAGTAACTATCTTCACACTGACTTTATCTGCACTCTATTTAACACCTCAGACTCGTGTCAGCGAACATGTAGCTAAAACCATCAACAAAGTGAAACTCTACATAGATAGTGACATTAACTCCCCACACAGATCAGATACTTCATCTATCGGTACCCGATTTGAAATGTGGCAGGCATCTGTCAGTATTTTTCAGGAACACCCATTAATTGGTGTCGGCTGGGGGAATTATCAAAAGAACGCATCATTACTAGCACAACAAGGGTTACGTAACAGATCAGCTGCTTTATACGAACACCCTCATAATCAGTTTTTATCCGTTTTGGTCAAAGGTGGGCTAGTTTCTTTTATCAGCCTTATTATTCTTTTCACCATATTATGTAAATTTTTTATACAAAAAATATCCCGAGATACAAACAAGGACATACAACGACTGGCATTGGCAGGCCTACTTCTTGTTATTTCTTTTATATGCTTTGGACTATCTGAAGCTATATTCGAACGCTCTCGACCCATTAGCTTTTTTGCTTTCTATGTAGCCGTAATCATAGCACTCATATACCAACAACAAAGACTCAGCCCCAGAAAGACTTTTCAGAGAGCACACTCTCTATCCGTTACTGTTATCACGAAAAATGAAGCTGATCGTCTGGATGAATGTCTTCAATCAGTACATAACTGGGCAGATGAAATCATCGTTCTCGATAGTGGCTCAACCGATGACACAGTTGAAATAGCCAAACGATATACCGATAAAGTATTTGTAACTGACTGGCCCGGCTACGGCCCACAAAAACAAAGAGCACTAGAAAAAGCCCAATGTGAATGGGTGCTCTCACTTGATGCTGACGAGCGAGTAACGCCTGAGCTACAGACTGATATAGATGAGGTACTGAGCGAAGACACTCCAAAGCACACAGGCTACAAGACGCCCTGGGCTGTTATGCTATACGGTCATCGTATGGACTTTGGCCGCAGTGCACGGGCACCGCTTCGCTTATTCAAGCGTGAAGGCTCTCGCTTCAGTGATGATCAGGTTCATGAAAGAATCATATTACCTGCCCCTGGCTCTACTTATAAACTGGAAGGTCGATTACTTCATTTCACACACAGGGACTTTGGACACGGTCTGTCTAAAAGCCGTCAATATGCCTGGCTCGGCAGCCAAAAATACTTTGCACAAAATCGCTGGGGCGGAGGGTTAATTGGCGCGACTCTTAGAGCCTTCTGGACGTTCTTCCTTATATATTTTTTACGATTAGGAATACTTGATGGGCCCGCTGGTTTCTTATCTGCCGCAAGTTACTCACAAAACTCTTTCAATAAATATGCGGGATTATGGAGTTTACGACGAGAAGCACGCAGACATAAGAAATTAAACGGCTAAAGAAATTTTATGAAATACCTGTTATTCGTTAATCAATTATATAGCTACTCAATACTACGCCCATTACAGGATGCGATTAGAGCACGTGGAGATAGTGTCGCCTGGTTTATATATGATATCCCCAACTTACTCACTGCAGATGATGCCAATGAAATCTCAAATGTAAGCGATGTTAAAAAATATAATCCCGATGCCGTTTTTGTGCCTACTAACTGGGTGCCTGATTTTTTCCCTGGAATTAAAGTCGAAATATTTCACGGCTTTAATGTAGTCAAACGAGCCGACTTTAAACGCGGCCATTTTCGTATCCGTGGACACTTTGATTTATATTGCACTCAAGGCCCCGATACGACAGCCCCTTTTCAGGCTCTTGCCAAAGAACATGGATTTTTTAGAGTTGTAGAAACAGGCTGGTCAAAGCTTGATCCTATGTTTAAATGCCCAAACCCTAATCAATTAAGAGAAGAACTTAACACTGATAAAAAAATAATTTTTTATGCATCAACCTTTAGCAAAAATATAACATCGGCTCCAGTTCTAGCAGACAGCATTCGAGCACTTGCATCAACCGGGCGCTGGCACTGGGTAATTACGTTACACCCAAAAATGGCACCCGACATAATCGATTTATATCGTAGCATGCAAAGTGAGAACATCAGCTTCATCGAACCTGGTAATGAAGTCATACCATTACTTCACGCAGCTGACGCCATGCTATGTGATACCTCATCTATCCTGGTTGAATATTTATTACTAAATAAACCTGTGGTTACATACAACACGACCGTGCCTGGCCCACACTTATTAAATATTACAGAATCTAATCAGCTTGAAAATGCTCTGGAAACGGCACTGCAACGACCAGAAAAACTAATGAATGAAATTCGAGAGTATTGCGAAAGAATACACCCCTGTCGTGATGGAATGGCATCGCAGCGGATACTTGATGCCACAGAGAAATTCATCAATTCGGACAAATCAGATTTGAAAAGAAAACCGTGGAATATTATGCGTAAACTTCAAATGAGAATGCAGTTAAAATATTACTGGTTCTAATTTCCAGCAAAACATTACTGATAATAGCGATAATTATTTACGACAACACAGATACTAAAAATACCTACTATTGTAAATAGTCTATTACTTTTTCAAGTGATACTCAGCACCGCAATAAGGGCACTTACCCTCATTGTTTTTATCAAATGCAATAAACACCTGTGGATGCGAATTCCATAAACTACTACCAGGCATAGGACAATGTACTGGCACATCATCTTCCGTTACATCGTAGCTACTTTTAGTATTCGGCTTGTTTAAACTTGCATCACCCACTGATGTATTTGCTTTCATCTGATTCTCACAATTTAATTATCGGTAAGCCTGACTAAGCAACTGTTGTTAACCAGTTCTCATCAACCGTTTTTCTACCATGAACCACATCGAAATAAAGTGTTTGTAGCTTTTCAGTGATTGGGCCACGAGTACCTGCACCAATCGTTCTATTATCCACTTCACGAATTGGCGTTACTTCAGCAGCTGTTCCGGTAAAGAATGCCTCATCCGCAATGTAAACTTCATCACGAGTAATACGCTTTTCTACGATTTCTATACCTAGCTGTTTGCACAACGTGAAAATGGTATTACGTGTAATACCATTAAGTGCAGATGTTAAATCCGGTGTATAAATAACGCCGTTTTTAACAATGAAAATATTCTCACCACTACCTTCAGCAACATAACCTTCGTTGTCTAGTAACATGGCTTCATCATAGCCGTCACTAATTGCTTCCTGCAAGGCCAGCATTGAATTTATATAGTGACCATTTGCCTTAGCTTTAGTCATGCTAATATTTACATGATGACGAGTGTAAGAAGATGTGTGAATACGTAAGCCATTCTTCAGGTTATCTTCACCTAAATAGGCACCCCACTCCCATGCTGCAACCATAACATGTGTTTTTAAATTGTCCGCACGCAAGCCCATACCTTCAGATCCGTAGAAACACATAGGACGCAAGTAAGCCGACTCTAAATTATTTTCACGTACAACGGTGCGCTGCGCTTCATTAATTTCATCTTTACTAAACGGCATATCCATTCTCATGATATGCGCCGAATCAAACAGACGATCAGTATGTGCCTGTAATCTGAAAATAGCCGTACCCTGCTCAGCCTTATATGCACGTACGCCCTCAAACACACCCATGCCATAATGCAGTGTGTGCGTCAAAACGTGTACCTTAGCTTCGCGCCAGGGAACCAACTCCCCATCCATCCAAATTACGCCATCGCGATCTGCCATGGTTTGCATACTTCTTACTCCTAAACTTTAAGTGCCTGGCACTTTAAATATATTCTTTGTATAAATGCGGACATTATTATAGCTCCGTATTTTCATTGCTGACATATTTCTGCAGAACGTCCTGCCAAACCGCCTTCACCTGTTGCCTAGCATCGACCATTAAAGAGTCATCTACCTGTGATGAAAGCTCCTGTAATGCTAGTTGATGCCCAAGCTCACGATATGCTCGATTCGCCTGATATAACACCTCTGCCTGATTAGCAGTGAGTAATTTACACTCTGCCAGTTCCATCAGTATTTTGCGCGTCGCGGTATTTTTAACTAGCAACTCATTATCAGCAGCACACAATAAGACACCAAACTGAGCAATAAACTCAATATCAACTAGCCCACCGGCATCCTGCTTGATGTTAAATTTACCTGAATCTGGTTTACTACCCAGAGAATCACGCATTTTTTGGCGCATTTCAGCAACTTCAAACGCAAGCCCAGACCTGTCTCTGCCTAGTTTCAATATCGAACGCCGAATTCTATCAAATTCTACATTTAAATGCGTGCCTGAGGATATCATTCGTGCACGAATTAAGGCCTGATGTTCCCACGTCCAGGCTTTTTCATGCTGATACAGGTTGTAGGCCTGCGTACTACTCACTAACAGCCCTGCATTTCCATCTGGTCGTAAACGCATATCAACTTCATATAGCCTGCCATTTGCAGTCTGCACGCTGATTAAATGAATAATTCTCTGCGCCAGTCTCGCAAAAAAGGTCGAATTATCCAGACTTCGCTCACCATCTGAATATTGTTCTTCGCCACAGCTATCATGTAGAAAAACCAAATCCAGATCTGAACCATAACCTAGTTCTCGACCACCCATTTTCCCATATGCGACTATACCCATCGATGGATGATAAATTTCCCCATCCACCTTACAAATTGGCTTACCATGCTTTGCCAGCATCCAGCCCCAGGCCAGATCCATAACTTTATCAAGCAACACCTCGGCAATATTTGTGAGTTGATCACTTACCTCAAACACATCCAGCACACCGGTAATTTCCATTGCCGCTATTTTAAGCACCTGCATTTGTTTAAATTGTCGTAATCTTTCAATCTGTTGCTCTTCATCATCCACCACCTGGCGCAACAAATCATCAAGCTCCTGCCTGAGCTTTAATCTGTCAGGAATCTGATAAAGATTCCGTGAATCCAGAAGTTCATCTAACAGTACGGGATAACGACTTAATAAGCTGGCTATCCATGGACTTGCTGCACACAAACGCACCAATTGCTCCAATGCCTGCGGATATTCATTTAGCAATGACAAATAGACACTACGTCGCAAAATGGCCTGCAACAAAGTCAATATACGTTTAAATACTTCCGCCGGGTGCTCTTGATTCTTTAATAATTCCAACAGTGCTGGCATCAACATATCAAGTCGCTGACGCCCAGTTGATGTCATTGATTTTAATTGCGATGAGTTTTTAAACCGACGAAGCTGCTGATAAACATCCTCAGCTTCCCGCATTCCTGTTTCTACCAGATGCTTTATCGCAGCATCTTCATCTTGTTCATGTAGCCATAAATTGTGAACACTATCATCTTTATCACTGGATTCATCTTCCCCTTCTTCATGCAAAAGCTGAGTAAAAGAGGCATGAACTTCACGTCGATGTTTATCGCAGTCACTCAATAAACTTTGCCAATCTGCATAAGCCATTCCCAGAGCCATACTTAATTGACGTTCTTCAGTATCTGGTAATAAATGTGTTTGTTCATCCGCATACATCTGCAAACGATTTTCCAGTCGACGTAAAAAATCATAACTTTTTGTTAACGAGCTTGATTCTTCAATACTCAGATAAGATTTTTCTGCGAGTAATTTCAGCACTTCCAGAATGCCGCGAATTTGCAGTTCTGGCTCACCCCCTCCACGAATTAATTGAAATGTTTGACCAACAAATTCAATTTCACGAATACCACCCAGGCCAAGTTTAATATTATGTAAATTACCTTTGCGCCGAATTTCATTATCAATCATTGCTTTCATTTCGCGAATTGATTGAAACGCACCAAAATCTAGATATCGCCTATAAATAAAGGGTTTAAGCATTCTCATCAATGCCCTACCTTCTTCTCTGTCACCACCAATAACGCGTGCCTTAATCATTGCATAGCGTTCCCAATCTCTACCCTGAGTTTGATAATAATGTTCCATACCAGCCTGACTCATAATCAACGGCCCACTATCACCATAAGGTCTTAATCGCATATCAACTCTAAAAACGAAACCATCAGCCGTTACATCATTTAATGCCTTAATAAAACGTTGTCCCAAACGTGTAAAAAACTGACTACTCGCCATTGATCGCGCACCATTGGTTTCACCTTCTTCAGGAAAACAGAAAATCAAATCTATATCAGAAGAGAAATTTAATTCATGACCACCAAGCTTCCCCATACCCAGTACAACCATGCGCTGCGGATTTCCCGAAGCATCACATGGCTCGCCAATGAGTTTGCATTGGTCCTGATATAAAAGTTCTAAGGTAGTATCGACACAAACCTCAGCGAGATCGGTTAGGTTACGTAATGTTTCGTTGGTAGCAGAGAGACCTGCCAGATCTCGCCATAAAATACGCAACATCTGTTGCTGACGAAACATTCTCAACTGGTGCATTAACGCCTGATCATTAATTTTATCATCGTTAAATACACTAAAGCGTTGCTGCAATTGTTGTTGATAAGTTTCGAAAGAAAAGGTTTTATGGAATCCATCTGCTGCGATTAACTCAAACCACAACTCGGGTCGGCGTACCATGATTGATGCTGCAAATTCACTGCATGCCCAGATTTTACCCAGCAAGGTAAAATCAACACCTTCTTCAGGGTCACGCTGTATAGCATGACAAGACTCTGTCCATAATTGCCAATGACGATTAACTCGCTCATGCAATAAGGGAGGTAAATGATCGGTTAGATTTTTTTTAATAGTCACGATAAAGAATTCTTAGTCATTAAACGCCAATAGAAAAAGCCACAAGCGAATAGTCTTAAGAAAATAGTACCGTTAACGAATTTTCCGTGTACGGCTTAGTAATTCATAAGCACGCTTAATATCTTGAACTAAATCCTGGGCCTCTAAGATTTCAACTTCACTAACATTTCGAGCAACCAGTTTATCTGGGTGACACTGATTCATCATGCGTCGATATGCCTGTTTAATTTCTTGCGGGCTAGATTTGCGATCTATGTTCAACATAGCATAGGCCTCGGCCAAACTTAAAGGCTTATTTGAACAATGATTAACCGCTTGATGATGCGCCTTTTTTTCCGCACGTACTCGCCTGTCTATACGCGTAAAAATGGCATCGGTGATGGACAAACGCTTACACATCCTCTGCAACAGCTTCAGCTCTTGCTCATTCATACCTGAATCGGCATAGGCCATCTGTAACTGCATCTCAATGAAAATTTGTAACACACTGACACGATGCTGACACTGACGATAAAAACGCTGCAATAAAGCGTCCAGCGCAAAGTCACTATGCTTACCTTCATTAAATAAGCGAATAGCCAACTGCTTTTGCTCGGCATCTAAATTGAGGTGATCCATTAGCTGAGACGCTAACTCTATTTCGACATTTTTAACCTGACCATCGCACTTTGCCACGTGCCCCATTGCTGCAAATGTCGCTATAAAAAAAGCAACCTGAACCGGGCCATCAGAACCAATTTCATCCAGCTTGCGATGATAATTCTGCCACCAATTTTCTATAGGGTCTTTGAAAAAACGCTCAGAAAAAGCGTCTGGGCTAAAGGAGCGAAATGTCTGGGTTACAACATCGGCTAAGCGGGCCAAGGGATAAATCCTGTTTAATCATATTTATTGATATAAACTTTAGCTCATAAAAACAAAAAACTCAATAAAAATATAGGATTAGCGTCACTACCTAACAAACCACACTAGAAATACTTCCTAAAAAAGTTCGATATCATCTTCTACCTGAGTACTCACCTGCTGCATTTTAGCTATCACCTGCTCAATTCCCTCGCCTGCCAGAATTGCATCAAATAAGTCACGCTCATTCGCCATGGTATAACGACTGCGAATAGTTTCCTGTAATGCTCGCCATTCAACCGGTGAATACAGGCGCGCCGGATCACAGACCAGGTCACCCAGCTTGGTCAGACTATTTACCACATGATCTAATCGCTGAACCAACGTGTCATAAAACTGGAAGGCAATAATAGCCTGCTGCATCTTTTGCGTAACCAACTCACAGTTGCTATTTACAACTTCCTGATCAGCTGGTGCTACATTATATTTTTCAAAAATATCCGCTGTACTGAGCTCAATCGCCTTAATGCTACCCGCCATATTGGTAAAAGAATCGGTTAGTGTATTGACTGAATTTCCACCTTCACTTAATGAAAACTCTACCTGGGCTGCTGCCAGTTTCAACATCAATACCGTTTCTTTTACTTGACTCCAATCTAAATCAGGGCTCCCTGCCGTTGAGCTAATGGGTTTATTCGTATCAGACATGCGCAATCAATCTCTCTTTATTTTTTGATTATTATTGCATGGCAAAAACCACACATTTAGGTATAGATTGTGACAAGTGTAGCGCAAACAATACGCATTAATTTTTTGTTTGAGCCAAGTTTTAAAAAATATTTAGAATTTATTTTTCGGGGTGAACACTCGATGCAGCCAAACGTGCACGACCGCGAGCTTCATCGATAGAGTTACCGCTCGATACCGCCACACCCATACGGCGTTTAATAAACGACTCTGGCTTACCAAACAAACGAACCTCTGTGGCAGGCACACGCAATGCATTATCAACACCATTAAAGCTAATACCCGCTTCATCCATGCCACCATAAATAACCGCACTAGCGCCTTCACAGCGTAAACTTGCATCCACAGGCAAACCTAAAATTGCCCGCGCATGCAATGCAAACTCAGATTGCCATTGTGTTATCAATGTAACCAGCCCCGTATCATGTGGGCGAGGACTCACTTCACTAAAGAAAACATCATCTCCTTTAATAAACAACTCCACACCAAAAATACCGCGCCCACCTAATGCAGTGGTAACCTTGTTTGCTATTTCACGTGATTTTTCAAGTGCAATATCAGTCATTGGCTGTGGTTGCCAACTTTCTACATAATCTCCATCTTTTTGAATGTGTCCAACCGGTGCACAATAGTGCGTTTCAATTTCACCATCTGCACCCAGTGCGCGTACCGTAAGCTGAGTAATTTCATAATCAAACTCGACTACGCCCTCCACAATCACCCGCCCATGATTTACACGCCCACCATCCATTGCATATTGCCATGCCGCTTCCACATCATTCACAGATTCAAGGCGAGACTGCCCTTTGCCCGATGAAGACATGACCGGTTTAATAATACAGGGAAAGCCAATTAATTTGGCTGACTGCTTAAGCTCTTCCAGACTATCTGCAAACGTATATTCAGAGGTTGGTATTTTTAGTTCTTCAGCCGCGAGACGACGAATACCTTCACGATTCATTGTAAGCTGAGTCGCACGAGCCGTTGGGATAACTTCGGCAAGCCCCTCTTCCTCAATCTCCGCCAGCATATCCGTCGCAATGGCTTCAATTTCAGGCACGATAAAATGTGGTCGCTCTTTTTGCACCAGAGCTTTGAGTGCCTCCGCATCCGTCATATCAATGACATGCGCACGATGCGCAACCTGATGACCCGGTGCATTCTCATATCGATCCACCGCAATGACTTCTACACCTAAGCGCTGTAAAGCAATAATGACTTCCTTACCCAGCTCACCCGAGCCGAGTAGCATAACTTTAGTAGCTGATGGTGAAAGCGGTGTTCCGATTTTCATTTTATGACCTTAGTTTGTTATTTATCTAACTGAGAAACATCACGCACTGCACCACGTGCAGCACTGGTTGTTAATGCAGCATATGCCTTTAATGCCTGTGTTACCACACGTGTACGTACTTCAGTCGGTTTCCAGGCATCGCTACCTTTTGCTTCCATCACGGCGCGACGCTGTGCCAGTTCTTCATCACTAATAGCTAAATTAATCATTCTGGTTGGAATATCAATTTCAATGATATCGCCTTCTTCGACCAGACCAATCGCTCCACCTTCAGCTGCCTCAGGAGAAGCATGACCAATTGATAAACCGGATGTACCACCAGAAAATCGACCATCTGTTAACAAAGCACAGGCCTTACCCAAACCTTTCGATTTTAAGTAGGATGTTGGGTAGAGCATTTCCTGCATACCCGGCCCACCTTTCGGGCCTTCATAACGAATTAGCAATACATCCCCTTCGTTTATTTTATCATTAAGAATAGCCTCAACCGCCGAATCCTGGCTTTCAAAAATACGTGCAGGACCGGAAAAACCCGGTAATGTGGAAGTCGGCACACTGGTTGTATAACGCAGTTCATCCTTCTCAAACATGCTCATATCAACACCAGCAGTTTTAACAATACAACCCAGCTCTGCAATATTGCCAAACAATACTGCCAGACCACCATCCAGTGAATAGGCATTTTCTAAATTTCGTATACAACCATCAGCACGATCAGTATCTAGTGACCACACTTTTTCCTGAGAAAAAGCCTGTTGTGTAGGTACATTACCTGGTGCAGCAGAATACATTTTCAATGCGGCTTCATCCTTACTAACTGCGATATCCCATTTTTCCAAGCCTTTTGCCATGCTTTCACTGTGCACAGTAGCTAAGCTGGTATGCAATAAACCGGCGCGATCCAGTTCGCCCAAAATAGCCATTACACCACCGGCGCGATGCACATCTTCCATATGATATTTTTGTGTGGATGGTGCTACCTTGCATAAGTTGGGGACTTTACGAGATAAACGATCAATGTCGTCCATGGTGAAATCAATTTCACCTTCCTGTGCTGCGGCTAACAAATGTAAAACCGTATTAGTTGAACCACCCATAGCGATATCCAGGCTCATCGCATTTTCAAAGGCCTCAAAACTGGCTATTGAACGTGGTAATACAGCGTAGTTATCATTTTCATAATGATCACGTGCCAGAGAAACGATACGGCGACCGGCCTCTAAAAATAATTCTTCACGGTAAGCATGTGTCGCCAATAATGAACCATTACCCGGCAAAGACAAACCTAATGCTTCGGTTAAGCAGTTCATAGAGTTAGCTGTAAACATACCCGAACATGAACCACAGGTTGGGCATGCTGAACGCTCAACCTGCATCACATCTTCATCGCTTTCATTAGGGTTAGCCGCCATTACCATAGCATCAACCAAATCTAGCTTTACTTCGATACCATCTATTTTCGTTTTGCCCGACTCCATTGGCCCACCGGAAACAAAAATAACCGGGATATTTAAACGCATAGATGCCATCAACATGCCTGGTGTGATTTTGTCGCAGTTAGAGATACATACAATGGCATCTGCACAATGTGCGTTAACCATGTACTCAACTGAATCGGCGATGATTTCACGCGAAGGCAATGAATAAAGCATGCCGTCATGTCCCATCGCAATACCATCATCCACCGCTATAGTATTAAACTCTTTAGCAATGCCACCGGCTTTCTCTACTTCACGCGCAACTAACTGCCCCATATCTTTCAAATGAACATGGCCCGGCACAAATTGTGTAAAGGAATTGGCAATCGCTATGATGGGTTTTTCAAAATCCCCATCCTTCATACCAGTGGCGCGCCACAAAGCACGAGCACCCGCCATATTGCGGCCGTGTGTAGATGTTCTAGAACGATAAACTGGCATGTTGGTTAACCTCAAATAATACAAATTCTATAAGGTCGATATTGTAGAGGAAGTTGAGCTATCTCGTAAGACAAATCCACAACAAAAAAAAGCCGCCATGCAAGGTTTCTTGCATGGCGGCTCAGGAGGAATAACTATACTTTTAGACGGGATACTACGTGCTTTAACTCTTCAGCCACATTACGCAAGTCTTCACTGGAGCGCGCCGTAGACGCAACACTTTCAGCGGTGGTTTCTGATGCCTGACTAATATTGACTACATTACGATTAACTTCTTCCGCCACAGCATTCTGTTCTTCTGCAGCGCTGGCAATTAGTGTATTCATATCATTGATATTGGCGACTGAACTCGTAATGGCGGTCAATACTTCACCTGCCTTGGCTGCTGTATCACGCGTAACATCGGCCTGTGAACGACTCTGGTTCATCGCTTCAACTGCTTCCTGTGAACCAGATTGTAAACGCTCAATCATCTTCTGAATTTCTTCTGTAGAGGTTTGTGTACGCTGCGCCAATACCCGAACCTCATCTGCTACCACGGCAAAACCACGACCCTGCTCGCCTGCACGCGCGGCCTCTATCGCAGCATTTAATGCCAATAGGTTGGTTTGCTCTGCAATACTTCGAATTACGTCAAGCACCGAACCTATTTCAACTGAGTCACTTTCCAGATTATGAATAACATCTGACGCCTGCTCTACTTTTTGTACCAGAGAGCCAATAGCGCGAATTGCATCATTCACCACACTCTGCCCCGTACTAACTTCCGCATTTGCCTGGCTTGCAGAATCCGCCGCCAGTTGTGCATTTTGGGCAACCTCATGCACTGTTGCCGTCATCTGGTTCATCGCCGTAGCGACCTGATCGGTTTCCTGTCGTTGCGCCATCATTGCCTGATTAGCTTGATCCGACACATGCGACATTTCTTCTGCCGAAGTCGACAGAGTGTAAACCGATTGATTAATTCGCTGCACCATATCGCTAATATCAACCTGCATTCTTTCCGCTGCCGATGCTATCTGACCAATTTCATCACTAGAACTCGATGCAATAGCCCCACTGAAATCTCCATCCGCCATACGGTTAAAATCTCGCACCAGCGTCTGAGCCGGCTTAATAATATTTTGCTGAATCATCCACAGGAACAAAACAAATGAAACCATTACAGAAGTCACTAGTAATATAATTGTTAGCTTCAAACCATTGGCAGCGTGCTCATCCGCAGTATCAATAATTACTTTTACGTTACCGCTCATTGCAGCGCTAATTGAATCCAGAATTTTTCCTGGCTGCCTATCAATCCCAGAAACGGTTTTATCAGCTGCTGAAATATTAAAATCGGTATTTAACAATACATCAAAACCGTCTTGGTATTTAGGCAACAGGGCTGTATGAATAGCTTTAAATTCTAGCAACATTGCCTCTATTTCATCATTATGCACATCACTCATCATTACATCGACATCTGTTATCACGGTTGCGTGAAGCTTATTAAATCGACTCCAGTATTTTTCACGTTTTTTTTCATCTGCACCACGAATCAGTACATTTTTCCATTCCTGCACCATCGATTTAAAATCAGTACTGATTTGTAGAAACTCAGTTTGTACTGTCACTTCATGGTGCATCACCTCAGACATTTCATTCTGTACCTGCCAAGCACTATAAAAACCAAAGATAGCTGCCCCGAGAACGAGAGAAGTACCTAAACCTGTCACCATTAGGAGTTTATTACGTACGCTATTGCAGATAAGACGTTTAAGCACGACTAGACCTCAGTATTGAATTGTTTTTTATATGATAAAAGTTATAGCAAAGATTGAGTCAATTTGTCTGTTTATTCTATGACGCTATGTTTAGGTACAGTGCTATGTACATTAAATATCGGCTGGAAAGCCAAGATATTTAGGGTTTATTTGGTTAGAATATTTTTAATATATTATTTAAATTAAAAAGCCATGATATTAATAGAACATAAATACATCGTTGACGTTACACGGCATCAGCATTTTGATCACACCTCAACCATTGAGGCCTTACACGATGAATTACTAAAGTGCACATTAAACGGCGTTAGCCTGTTGCCATAGGAAGTAGTTAACCAGCCATGAGCGCACAACCCTTTTTAATGCAAATGATCCAGCAACTGATTGCTACGCCGTCCGTGAGCTGTGTAAACCCTGACATAGATCAAAGCAATATGGGGGTAATCAACCTGCTTGCCAACTGGCTAGACCAACTCGGATTTCAAGTTGAAATAATGCCCGTGGCAGACGGCAAAGCGAACCTCATAGCAACGCTCGGCACACTCAATGCTGCATCAAAACATGGCGGCCTGATACTGGCAGGGCATACCGACACCGTACCCTATGACGATGATCGCTGGAAACACGACCCGTTTAAACTCAGTGAAGATAACGGTAAGTTATATGGCCTCGGTACATCAGATATGAAGGCTTTTTTGGCTTTAGCCATTGAGGCAGCCATAACCTTCAAAGCCGGCGAATATAAACAACCTCTGATTATTCTGGCAACCTCAGATGAAGAAACCACCATGGCCGGTGCCAAGGCATTAGTCGATGCAAGCAAGCCCAAAGCACGCTATGCCGTAATCGGCGAACCCACAGGCATGAAACCGATTCGCATGCACAAAGGCATTATGATGGAAGCGGTGCGTATTACGGGTTTAGCCGGGCATTCAAGCAATCCTGCATATGGCCATAATGCTCTGGAGGCAATGCATACCGTCATCGCCGAACTACTCCTCTGGCGTAACGAACTACAACAACAATATAACAATGAATTATTTGAAGTACCTGTTCCAACGATGAACCTGGGCCACATTCATGGCGGTGACAATCCCAATCGAATTTGCGGTGCCTGTGAGCTACATATAGATATTCGTCCATTACCTGGCATGGACCTGCTTACGCTACGTCATGAATTAAACTCTCGCTTACAAAAAGTAATGCCCGAGCACGGCTTTAAGCTAGAGACCCGACCACTATTTTCTGGCATTCCAGCCATGGAGACACCGGCTGAATCGGCACTGGTAAAAGCCGCTGAAAAACTTACCAGCACAGCATCCGGTACCGTTGCTTTTGGTACAGAAGCACCTTATCTCACAGAGCTTGGTATTGACACTATAGTGCTTGGGCCCGGCAATATTGATCAGGCCCACCAACCCGATGAGTACATAGACCTGGACAGAATAGCACCCACCGTTGAATTGCTACGCAAATTCATATATCAATTTTGTATTGAATGATTTATTTTTAACAAAGAGACATGCCCTACTCAATAGATATAATTGGGCATATAAAATAACGAAGGGCAAACACTTGAGCACACCAATACAACAATACGTCGACTGGTTCCGTGGATCATCTCCTTATATACACAGTCATCGTGGTCGAACCTTTGTTATTTACCTGTCTGGCGAAACTATTACACACAGTGGATTTGCACACCTGATTCATGACATTGCATTACTCAATAGTCTGGGCGTAAAACTGGTACTGGTACATGGCGCACGTCCACAAATAGAGCAGCAACTAGATACTCTCAATCTCAAGTCAAACTTTCACAATGGCTGGCGTATTACTACAGCCGATATTTTGCAGGGCGTAGAACAAGCTGTTGGACAGGTTAGAGTCAAACTGGAAACACAGTTATCCATGGGGCTTATTAATACACCTATGTCAGGTGCATCATTGAGAGTTGTTTCTGGAAATTTTGTCACAGCTAGACCCTATGGCGTGCGTGACGGCCTGGACTTTGGCTTTACCGGAAACATTCGTAAAGTAGACACTGAAGCCATTCAACAGCAGCTCGGACTAAATAATATTGTATTGCTCTCACCTATTGCCTATTCGCCGACGGGTGAGGCGTTTAATTGCCGCGCAGAAGAAGTGGCGACGGCAGCGGCAAGTGCATTAAGTGCGAACAAACTTATTTTTATGATGCCTGATAGCGGCGTCAAAAATGAACAACAAAAGCTTGTTCATCAACTAAATATTCTTCAGGCTGAATCACTTCTCGCCAAAGAACAAAATGATGCGTTAACACAGTTGCATTTACAAAGCGCAATTGAAGCCTGTAAACACGGCGTGCGTCGTTCACATTTGATCAGTCATGAAACGGATGGCGCCTTACTGCTTGAACTTTACACGCGTGACGGTAGTGGCACGATGATTACCACCGATACATATGAAGGCTTACGTCAGGCCAATATAAATGATGTAGGTGGTGTACTTGAACTCATTCAGCCATTAGAAGAACAACAAATTCTGGCACACCGTTCACGTGAACAGCTCGAGCTTGAAATAGAACAGTTCACCGTCATTGAACGTGATGGCATGATCATCGCCTGTGCTGCACTTTATCCTTATGACAATAACTGTGCTGAACTTGCTTGCGTTGCTGTACATAGCAACTATCAAAAACAGGGGCGTGCAAACGACCTGCTAGAACATATACAACAACAGTGCTTACAAAAAGATGTTCAACAGTTATTTATATTGACCACACACACTGCTCACTGGTTTATTGAAAAAGGTTTTACTGAAGGTGATCTGGAGCAAATCCCTATTCAACGTAGAGATATGTACAACGCACAAAGAAACTCAAAGATTTACATTAAAAAGCTGTAATTTGTGCCGAGTCAATAACTACGTCTTGAAATAACAATATAGCAATTGAGCGAATATCATGAGTAATGCAACCGAATTAGATATTGACGAACCGGACTTTGACAAATTAATTCGTAGCTACAATATTCCTCCACAGCCGCACCTCCTGTCACTTATTGAAAGCGCCGGAGAAGACATTAATAAAATTGCCGATATAATAAGTCAGGATGTCGCTTTATCATCCGGCTTATTACAAACAATTAATTCTCCTTATTACGGACTAGCTAATCACATAACGTCTATACAACAGGCCGCTATATTACTTGGCTTAAAGGCTGTAAAAAACATTGTGAATTGTCAGCTTTTAAAAGCGCAATCCGGTGATTATCAGAACAAAGACCTTTCTGACTTCTGGCAATCCGCTACCGATGTTGCTAATACCGCATCTACTCTGGTACACACTCTAGGATTTGGATCAACCGACGAAGCATACACTCTTGGACTATTTCATAACTGCGGCATTCCCATTCTTATGGAAAAATACGCTGATTACTCCAGTGTCATACAGGCTGCATATAACACTGACAATACCCGTATAACGGAAATAGAAAACAGCCACTATTCTACAAACCATGCCGTATTAGGCTTTATGGTTTCACGTATATGGAAGTTACCTGAGCACTTACGTATAGCTATACGTGATCACCATAATTTTGAACGCCTCAGCTTTCAAAGCAGTGATTTTGGCACTGAGGCAGATACCATTCTAGTGATATTAAAAATGGCTGAACATATTGCTAATGTGCATGCGGTTTTAGGTAAAGGACATGAAGATAATGAATGGAATAAAATCAAATACGGTTTATTCGAATTCCTCGGAATAAGCGAGCCCGATTTTGATGATATTTCAGACTCCGTCATTGAAAAACTAAATATGTACTAAAAATAGAATTCATACCTTAGCTTATCCAACAAATGGTTTTTTGTGCTTTATAGACTCAACAATTCCCTTAGACAATAATCGACAGATCGCCTGAAACTGTGCGTATTCTTCAACTGTCAGAACTCCCTGAACCTTATCTGCATACATCAAGCCCATCGCATGTTTGTTCGCAAAAATCGACATTGCAAAAAACTGTTTAACTCCAATAACTAATTTAACTTGCTCAGGAATGAGAGCCCAGTATTTGGAGCGATTATCATCTTTAATAAAAATATTTCTAGTTTTTTCCATGAGCAAGGTAAACACATGAGGCGTATTAACAGGAATCTTGAGTGAAGGAATTGCAATATCTTCTGAAACTTGTGCCATATATCGAGAAGCCAGCACCTTCTTATTCGGCAACTTAACAACAAATACGCAACGCTCAACACCGCACAAAAGCATTGTTTGAACTGCATGTTCTATCAACTCATGAACTGGCTTACCCTGTGCTACCAATTGTTTAAATAATTGAATAGCCTTCGCAAGCTCGACGCTAATCGCAGGTTTTTTATTTTCTTTTTCAGCGACTTTGTCTTTATTCAATTTATCTGTTGAAAGACTAGAAGCTTCACTCGCAGAAGCTTCATTCTTTATCAAAACGTTTGCTGATGATTGATCTTTTGATTTTTTCTCTGCGATTGATTTTTTAATTAATGCAGCTCTTGCTTTAATAGCCTCTAAACTTACCTTTTTCGCTTTCTCAGCTTCAGCACTTTCATTTAAATCTTCTTTTTCCTGCTGTTCTGACTGTAATATAAACCGGGGGTCGATATAGTTATCATCTGCTAATTGAGGCAACAGTCTGGCAGGGGACTGATAATTCTTATCTAATAAAACAGGTGAAATATTAACCGCATTTAAATGCAGGCTATGCTCAACCTCACCTTCTTTCTTGCCTTTATATTTGGCTATTCTCTCGATCAGATTATTTGCTTCTAGACCATACCAATTTACATCGACCACTCTAGCAAGCTCGGATGCTAATGCAGCACCTGTCGCGAGTGTAAAGTTATCCAGTTTACTTCTTAGAGCTTCCTCCACCATTTCAGGCAGGTTCCATTTCTCAGCCAATGCCGCAGCTAGTTCACGCATTTCACAACCTAGCACTTGTTTGGCGGCAGCTTCATAACTCTTTTTATCTACATAACATGCATGCTCAATTTCTAACATTGTTTTATCGGCGTAACACCACAACATCAACTCGGTAATATTCTGCAGTAATGCAGCCAATAGTACTTCTTCAAATTGTGCTGCATTCCTTTGCTCCCCCCAACTCTTCGCTTGTAGCGCGGCATGGCAAGCTTGACCCATGGTGCGCATATAGCCCTGAGCATTTCTAGGCGGCAAATTCAATTCTTCATATATAACCGCTTGATTCAATAAGGTCTGAAAGGCTGACTGCCCTAGATGAGACAATGCATTTTCCAGCGTCGTCAAAGGATTACGACCTGCATTAACTCGTTGAGTATTTACATGTTTAAATATACTCGCACTAAAACCGGCATCAAATAATATGGGCCCCACATACTGCGTAATAGATAACTGTGGTTGATCAATAAGATCCTGCACATCTAATTTAGTGCGCATTAATATCGGCAGTGGTTTATCGATTAAAAATGTTTGCCACTCGGCGAGACCATGATGCATAAGCAAGCAAATCCTGATTATTTTTATAATATGACAATTGTAGACCGATCATAGGAATTATAATGGCTTATGTGCCAAAACCAATGAAAACCAGGCATTATCTGGCTCAACATGCCTGAGTATATGCAGACCTGCATCCGTTAGCAGCGATTCCGCCTGATCATAAGTATATTTATGGCTAATCTCTGTAAGAATTTTTTCATCTTTAGTCAAGTATATAGATTCATTTAGAGCATCTAGCATTACGACCTGATCACTCTCCGACACCAGATACATCTCGATTCTTTGCTGCTTTTCATTATAGATAGCTTTATGTGTAAATTTACTTAAATCGAAATCTGCATTTAAGCAGTCATTTAATACATTTAATAAATTTAGATTA
>Ga0316204_10000818_pt1 | contig 100520 bp, 108 predicted proteins | sample 6monrhotite_MG_2_FD_205661 | JGI IMG/M metagenome (GOLD analysis project Ga0316204, IMG submission 205661) | Microbial mat bacterial communities from mineral coupon in-situ incubated in ocean water Damariscotta River, Maine, United States -... | ecosystem: Environmental > Aquatic > Marine >... | reverse complement strand
TGATCAAACTCTCAAGTTGACTTTATGCGACACCCCAAATGGCAAACCATAAAGGGCATCCACAAAACAGACCTGCTCATAATCATTAAAATTGACTGCACAAACGTCACATATAGAACGTAATAAATTACGTCATACATATTAACGATACACAGACCAACCAGTCTTACGAACAGTTCCGGTAATTGGGCTCAAACCCAATGACCGCCGCCTGCGCATCTCTTCCAAAACATCAACAATGTAAAAGAACACATCACCCCCAAAAACCCGGGGACAAAAAACCGCAACAAACGCCAAGCTCGAAAAGTTCCGAACCAGTTGTTCGTTGCGACAGGCCGGGTTTTAGGCCGACCTGAGGTGTTTGTCAAACCTTAAAAACGAAAAAAAACGGGAACATCAATTTAACGTCTAACGCGTTCACCATTCTTAAACGCAAGGTAGGTCAGTATATAGGGGTGCTCCTAGGAAAACAAGGGATTGGGGGCATGAGATCGTGTGCACCATTGATATAGCTTTGGTGCTCAGAAAATCCCTGCACACTTGCTTTTATAGAGGTCCACATAGTCATGGCCATGCCAAAACACACGAATCTATTCATTACCGCTGCCACCGCTCTTTTTTTGGGCGCATGTGCGCAAGGCGTAGGTCTCCCGCCCAGCACCACAACGATGGATGCACAAAGCCAGCCGAGCACGGGAAGCGGCCAAGCCGCTGGCGCACCACCAGCTCCGCAAAAGGCCTTTAACCGCTTCCCCGACATCCCCGTCCCGTCCGACGCGGACATGGACGTAAAGCGCACCATTATATTTGGTGGCGGCGAAAGTTGGTTCGGACAATTGGGCCTAGACACCCGCCACGGCCCGGACGCCATGTTCGATTTTTACAAACAGGAACTATCCGGATTTGGTTGGCAGGAAGTCACCTCGGTGCGCGCGCCGGTCAGCGTGCTCACCTATGAACGTCAGAGCCGCATACTTTCCATCCAGGTGGAAACGGGGACGTTGGGCGGCACCAAGGTCACCCTCACCGTCTCACCCCGCGGCGGAGCCGCGCCGGTTATGAATTAAGCCGGAGCTTCACACACATACAAAAACGGCGGCTCTTTCAAGAGTCGCCGTTTTTATTTAACCAAAGTTGATTGTGCTGGGGTCGCAGAACTGGCGTTTAGCCTTGAGTTTGCGGCACGTATCTTGGGCGGCGCCGTTGCTGGGCAACGGTCCGGCCTTAAGACGATAGAACACGCCCTTACCGCCACCGAGATCCACCCGCTCGATATTGGGTGTAAGACCGCCCAGAAGCGAGCCGAATTGCTTTTGCAGTTGCGCCCATCCGCGTTCGGCAGCTTTTTTCTGACGATAGGACGCCAGATGCACGGCGGGTTGGAAACCAGACAGCGATGCCTGCCCTGCCCCCCCTGAACTTTTAGGTGCAGCGCTCCCAGACACCCCAGACATGGGAGTTGGTGCTGCGGGCTGCATACTGCCCACGATGGCGGCGCGTTCCTTGGTGTACTCATCAGACGTGATGAGGTCCACTTCCTTCAGCATCTCCAGACGGCGCACCGCATCTGCGGCTTCCATCAAACCCTTGGGCGGCGGGGCTGGGTTGGCGACCGACGCTGGCGACGCTGGCATCAAGGCATCTAAGATCATGGTCCGCTCTGCCATGTGCTGGGCGGGCGACAACGCGCGCATTTCCAAGGCGCGTCCAATGGCGCGCAAACGTCCCGAGACCTGCTCCACCGCCGGTACCGGACGGTCAAGGCCGGTCGCCGCCGGAGCAGAGGTCATGGGCAACAGTGCGCCCGCGTTGATCTTACGCCGGGCGAGGAATTCATCCTGAGTGATCAAACCTTGATCCAGCAACGCGCGCATGGTTTTGAAGCGTGCGACGATATTTAAGTCTTCCGACTTGAACATCGGCGCGGCTTGGGCTGCGGGTTGGGCCTGCGACATCGGGTTCGAATAGCGAGGCTGGACATGTAGCTGGGACGGCGCTGCACGCTGAACGGTGACTGGCATCTGGGGAGCCCCCGGAAGCGATGCCATGTCCCCACCGCCCAACAGCTGAATATTCACTTCGGCCACATCGACGACGGGGTGTGCTTGCTTGCCAGCCCAGATCATAATTTCTTCTGTCGGCGCGGGACTGATCGTCAAGATTTGTTCATAAAGCTGGCGCGCGCGGTTGGTCTGGCCGTTGTTTTGGTTCAGAATCGCCAAACCAAACAGGGCGTGCACATCGTTGGGGTCAGCCTTCAAGGCTTTTTCAAAATGACCCTGCGCTTTGAAATTATTGCCCTTGGCCAGTTCGCCTAAGCCCAACTCTGCCTCGGTGTTGGTGCTGGCCGGAGTGCCTGCGTTCCAGGTGTCTGGGTTAAAAACCTGGCTTTCCTGAATAGCGCCACAGGCAGATAGGCCTCCTAAGGCGATGACGATCGTGGAAATGTGTAAACTGGTGCGCAAACTGGTGCGGTTCACTAAAGCCCCCTTTTCCAGCGCCGCCCGGCCAAACAGAAATACTCTGGCTCAAGGCGAATCGACCGGAATCGTAATTAACCGAATCTGGTAAATACTACCCCGTGATCCTTAATGGAGTCTTTCGCAGTTACTTTTTGGTTTCGCCCAAAACGTCTTTCATGCGCTGTTGGTATTCTTCCAGCACCCGCGAGCAGCCTTGAATGGAGGCAAACGGCAAGCGCGAAGACGTCCCCGTCGCCATGCTCGGGCCACCACCTTCAACAAGGTAAACCTCGCTCACTGCGGCGCGCCCCAGCGCCCGGTTCACATAAGCCGCGATCTTGGCATGATTTTTATCCAACGTGACGGTATCAACGCGACGGTTGGCGAGCACCGGAGCCGGATTCTTTTGGAAGTAATAGAGAATGGCTTCCGCAGCGCGGGGTGCACGCTGACATACAAAGGCCACATCATCGGCTTTCGGCACCGTCATCACCGGCGTCATCGGGCGAATTTCGGTGGTAAAGCCACCGGCTTTTTGAAGCACCGGAACCATGATGTGTTTCAGCTGAACATGGGAATTGCCACCGAGATAAGAAGCCCGCGCTTGGCTGCCCGGCATGCCGAAAACGGTCAATGCGACAAACACTATGGCGATGAGCTTCTTCATAAAATGGACCTCGGTTGTGGGTGCAAAATTGACTTTAACATGAGAGCAAGTCTGCCACCACCCGCCTGAACTCGGCCTGAATGGAGGCTTGTCGGCCTATGTATAGACCTCGCCCTTCATATAAAGAACCGCCCGCCCAGACAATTTCACCCGGTCCCCGTCAAGCTGACACAAAACTTCACCGCCACGCTTGGAAATTTGCCGGGCGGTAAAAGTATCTTTTTTCAGCCGTTTGCCCCAGTACGGGGCCAGAACGGTATGTGCGGCCCCGGTCACGGGATCTTCAGGGATGCCAATTTGGGGAGCGAAGAACCGCGAGACGAAATCGACATCCCCCTCGCCTTTCGCCGTCACGATCAAGCCATGCGATCCCATCGCCGCTATCGCGGCGAAATTCGGCTTAAGGTCACGCACGGCCTCAACCGAACCCAAGACTGCCAGCCTCATGTCATTGCTGGCGGTACAATAATCCAGGGCCGGTCCACCAAGCGCGCGTAGCAAGTCGTCTGGATGCGGGGCGGGCTTTAGGGTGCACTGCGGAAAGTCCATGGTGATCATGTCGTCTTGGCCCCGCGTCACGGTCAATATCCCGCTACGGGTTGAAAACGTCACCACGTCACTGTCCGACGTTACCGCGTTGAACAGCACCCACGCGCTTGCCAAGGTCGCATGACCACACAGGTCAACTTCGGCTTCGGGCGTGAACCACCGCAAACCATAATCGGCAGCACCACTTTCGTCCGCCACAAAAAATGCGGTTTCCGCCAAATTATTTTCCGCCGCCAAGGCCTGCATGACATCGTCGCTGAGCCATGTCTCCAGGGGGCACACGGCGGCGGCGTTACCGCCAAAAAGTTCGGTGGCGAAGGCGTCAACTTGGTAGATATGCATCATTTATGTCTCCTCGGGCCAAGGACGTTTCAGTCCGAAGCAATTGTCAAATTTGTCCAGTCCCGCTTGGGGGTAATAGGTCAAAGCACCGGGGGCTGAGAGCAACACGAACGTTCCCGCCTCGCCCGCTTCTTCCCAGGTGCGCTTCATCAAGGCACGGCCAATGCCGTCCCCCTGAACGTTTTGGTCCACGGCCAAATCAGACAGGTAACAACAAAAGCTGAAATCCGTAACGGCGCGCGCTACGCCCACCAACAGGCCACCTGAGTCGCGGGCGGTGACAATCAGGTCCGCACCCGTCAGCATTTTTTCAATGCGATCCACATCGTCCACCGGGCGGCGCGCGGCCAAGGTGGAGCGGTGCAGCACGTCGATAAATTCAGGCCCGCTCAAATCGGGTTCAACACCATATGAAATCGTCATAGCGGCCCTCATTCATCGAATAAGATATTGATGCGGCGGTTTTGCTTGCCTTTGTTTTCGATTTTGCCGATGCGCAGCCGACCGATCTCGCCCGTGGATTTTACATGGGTGCCGCCGCACGGTTGCAGGTCCACGCCGACCACGTTGATGATGCGGATGCGCCCGGACCCGCGTGGCGGTTGAACCGACATGGTGCGCACCAAGTCGGGCTGGGCATCCAGCTCGGCGTCGGTGATCCAGCTCATGGACACAGGATGATCTTGGGTAACCAATGCGTTCAGCGCGGCGCTCAAAGCGTCCTTATCCGGGCTTTCGGGGATGTTGAAATCCAGGCGACTCTTGGCCTCACTCACCTGCCCCCCGTTGACGTCGCCGTCCACCAATGAGCACAGCAGATGCAACGCCGTGTGCATGCGCATGTGTTTGTGGCGGCGCTCCCAGTCCAGATCAATGGTGACCTGCTCGCCGACGGCTGGTATGACCGCCCCCTCGTCCAAGACATGCAAGATGCCGACATCGTCCTTTTGCGTATCGACAATGCGCGCCTCGCCGCCAGCCCATTTCAGCACCCCGCTGTCACCCGGCTGGCCGCCGCCTGAGGGATAAAAAACAGTCCGGTCCAGGACAATGCCTGCATCCGTCACCGCCAGCACGGTGGCCTCGGCGGATTTCAAATAGCTGTCTTCGCGAAACAGTTCTTCCGTCATGTCTTATCCAATCTCCAGCCATACACGGAGCCAAACCGTAAAAACGGATCCTAAACTCACCAATGTGATCGCAAATATATAAATTTTGCTGGGATTGATTGTTTTCTTGCCTGTTTTCACATCAATTGATTCGCGAGGCTTTGTAAAAAAACCAGCACTCATTTCAGTACTTTTTGAATACGGAAAAAGAATTTTATCCCTATTTTCAAGTAATTGGTATATTCTTGCTACCAATGAGTCACGCAACAAGCTACATAAAGTCATAATTCCTATAAAAAATATAGACACTATTAATGCATCAACCCAAAGATATTTCATAATAGGTGATTTTTCCATATACACTGCAAGTACAATTGGAATTGATACAAGACTATATTTGTACAGCCACTGCAATTTATTCCTGTAATAGTCCAAGTCACGATCTATTGACTGCAAAACATCTCGCATATCTACAGAAGGCATGTTCCCTCTCCCAACGATTAGCGTCTAACCAATATTTTCACTCAACACGCGACACATGGTCCCCTTATCGGCGTTGCCGCCGGTCAGCACCACACCGACGCGCTTGCCCGCCAGCTTGTCTTTTTCTGTGAGCAATCCCGCCAACGCCGCACCCGCCGCACCCTCGGCCAGATTGTGGGTATCGGTGAAGAAATATCCCATGCCGTCGAGCACCTGATCTTCGCTCACACGCACGATCCGTGACGCCCCGCGTTTGATCATATCCACCGCGTCCGCATTTGGCGACCGACAGGCCAGACCATCGGCCACCGTGTTGGCGGTCTCGGTCGCGACCACGTGGCCCGCCTCAAACGACTGGGCATAGGCGTCGGCATTTTCGGTCACCACACCGATAATTTCGGTATCCAGACACAGGGCGTCGCGCACCGTGATCATGCCGCAAATCCCCGACCCCATGCCGATGGGGACATAGACGGCATCCAGCTTGGCGACTTGTTCAAACATCTCCATCGCATAAGACGCCACGCCGCGCACCAACGGCGCGTCGAACGGGCCGATCATGAACAAATCGCGTTCGGCGGCTAAGCCTTGGCAATGTTCCAGGGCTTCTTGGAAGTCGTCGCCGTACTCAATGACCTCGGCCCCCAGCGCCGTCATGGCCGCGTTTTTTTCCGGGTTGTTGCCGTGCGGCACCACCACCACCGCCTGCATGCCGACCTTGGCGGCGGCAAAGGCCAAGCTTTGACCATGGTTGCCACGGGTGGCGGAAATCACGCCCTTTAAATCCGGCTGGGTGGCTTTGAGACCCGCCAGATAAACTAAGCCGCCGCGCACCTTAAACGCGCCCACGGGGGTGTGGTTTTCATGTTTCACCCACACATCGCACCCCGCGCGCTGATTCAACAGCGGCCACGTCAGGCTGGGGGTCGACGACATGTGGCGATAGACGATGGCGCGCGCGGCGTCCAATTCGGTAATCACTGGGTCTAGCAGGCCGTGATCGCGCTGGCTGGTTTTCATTTTGGTCGTCCTCAACAGGTGAAACATAAAAAAAAGGGAAAAACGAACCCAATTTTATCCTTATTTTTCAAGGGGTGGGTTTTTTTTGTTGGTTTGAATCAAGCAGCGTTTCCGCGCCCCGCACGCGCGCATCGCGCATCCGGGTGAACAGGCCCAAAGTCCGCGCTAAGGCCCGTTCAAGGCGCCCCTCATAGCGGCCCAAGCGGTCCAAGGTTTCGGCTTCGTCGAGGGCGACACGAAAGCCGTCGATCAGCGGCCCACCGCCGGTGCGCTTGCGCGCCGCACGGGGGTCGCCCGACCAGTCGGGGTTCAGCAGGCCCGCCTCAATCGCCGCCGTGCGGCCCAGCCGCCACCAAATGTCGGCGGCGCGCTTGACCATGCCCTCCTCCATCGGTCCGACGGGAGACAAATCGGCGCATAGGCTGGCGAACAACGCGTCATATGCGGCGCGGTCTTCGCCCGGCAACACCACGTCCTTGGCGAACAGGCCATGATGCAGGGCGTTAAAGCTGGAGCGCGCACCCCCAGCCGCGCTGTTCGGTCCGGTGGAGCGTGAAGCGTTCAAGCGGTTGGCCGCGATCTGACGCGGGCTGGCGGTGGACTCGGTCATAGGCGGACGCCTCCTTTTTCGCGCCAGGGAAGCGCAAGCCAAAAGAGGAATATATGACTTTATAGGAATAATGTCAATACTTCCCGTGTTGTGTATAGGTGTCAACGCCCGATCTTGCATGCCCGTCCTTCTGCTCGGCCTCGGCCTCACCCTTTCTTGGACATCACGATGCCCGCAATGATGGCCGTGGCGGATGCCAACAGGGGCAGCGTTAAAACTTCATGGAAAATGGACACGGCGAGCGTCAAGCTCACCACCGGCATGAGAAATTGCAGTGGTGCTATGCGGACCACGCCGCCTTGGGCCAAGCCCCAATACCACGCCACGTACGCCGCCAACGAAGGCCCCAGCGCCAGATACGCCACCGCGCCCCAGCCCTGCCTACCGATGGCGGCCCAGTCCGCCGCGTCCCACAAGATGTACAGCAGCGGCACCTGGACGAAGGCGGCAAGGCTAACCGCCCAAAATGTCACCGATACCGTGCCAATAGATTTGGCCAACTGACTGCCGGACACATAGCCCACCGCCGCTACCACCGACGATGCCAGACACAACAGATCGCCCATCAACGATGCGCCGTCGCCATTCGGCCCACGCACCGTGATCAAGGCGATGACGCCGACGAACGACAGCGCCAGACCGACAAACCACTTAAAGCTAGGAGTCCGGCTATCCGTCATCACGCCGAACAGTCCTGCAAACAGGGGGATCGATGCGTTGATCAGCGCCGCGTGCGCCACCGACGTCAGTTGCGTGCCGATGCTAAACAAAATGGTGAAGCCGAAAAATCCCGTCACCGCCGTCACCGCCAGAACGCCCCATTGGCGCAGCCCTTCCGGGCGCGGACGCTTAGGCAGCAGCAGCAACACGGGAACAGCCACGCCCGCCGCCAAGACGGTGCGCAAAAGTGCAGCCGCCAGCGGGTCCATATCCAGCACCGCCAAACGGGTCGCGGCGGGGGTGCCACTCCAAATCAGAATGGCAACGCCCGCCGCGAAGTAGGCTCCCAACATATTACGCTCAGGTGCAAGCGCCTCGTCCATGGATCAGCCTTTCCAGAACGGCTTTTGTGCTTCTCGCTGGGCATCAATGCGCGTGAGGCCGACGTCTTTCAACTGTTTGGCATCAAGCGTGCTGAGATGGCGGCGCGACCGGGTACGCTGGCCCCAGGTTTTGGCCAGAGTAGCGACGCGCATGATCTCGGCCGAGATCAAACGCTTGCCATCTTCAACCCAGCCGCGCCATGTCAGGGACATGATCACGGACTCAGGTAATGTATCGATACAATTTTCCTGTGTCATGACGGTTACTCCCATTAAAAGTAAGACAATGCCAAACTATTCTTGACACAATAGGGTGTCAATGTGAGTATTGTCACCATGACAATATATACCCCCAACTTAGAAGGCCGCGCCGGGCCTAAGTACCGCAGGATCGCCGACGCCGTGGCCGAGGACGTGCGCCGCGGCATGCTAGAGCCGGGAACCAAGCTGCCCACCCACCGCGACTTGGCGTACCGCGTCGGCGTGACGGTGGGCACCGTGACCCGGGCGTATCAAGAATTACAGCGCCGCAACATCACCGGCGGGCGCGTGGGCAGCGGCACCTATGTGCGCGATCCCGGTTATGAAAATCAGGTCTTCCCCGTCTTGGCGCGCCCGGTAGCCCCCGGCGACAGGCCGGAGCTGGCGCACAGCCCGGTGGCGGACGGTCACATTGACCTGTCCATGAACCGCCTGACCCCCGGCCCGGAAGCCGAAGCCTTGGCTCAGACCTTGGCCGACCTCTCGCTGTCAGATAACTTAAGCCTGCTCACCCAATACAATCCGGCCCCCGGAATCCCCCACCACCGCGAAGCGATGGCCCAATTGTTAGGGGACGCTGGACTTGACTGCACGGGCGACGACATCATCCTCACCTCGGGCGCCCAGCACGCCATGGCGGCGGTAACATTAGCGTTGTTACAGGCGGGCGACCAAGTGTTGACCGAAGCCCTCACCTACCCCGGCATGACATCCCTGGCCGCGCACTTAGGCGCTCAAGCCCGGCCCGTGGCGATGGACGAATACGGCATGCGCCCCGACGCCTTGGAAGCCGCCGTGCGCGCCACCAATGCGCGGGTGGTGTACCTGATGCCGATTCACCAAAACCCCACCACCGTCACCATGAACAAGGCGCGGCTGAAAGACATTGCCCGCATCGCCCAGGCCTATGACTTGGTGGTTATCGAAGACGACATCTATGGCTTTCAGCCCGCCCACCGCGAAGTCCCGCTGGCGCAACTGGCACCCGAGCACACGGTCTATATCTCAGGCTTCGCCAAGAGCATTTCGCCGGGCCTGCGGGTGGGCTGCATTAAGGCCCCCAAGGCCTTATTCACCCCCATCGTCCAGGGCGTGCAGATCACCGGCTGGATGATCCCGCCCCTGATGGGCGAAATCGCCGCGCGGTGGATTAATGAGGGCACCGCCCGAGACTTGATCGAATGGCACCGGGAAGAGACACGCGCACGTCACGCCATCGCGGTGGAAGTCTTAGACGGGTTTTCGTTCAAGGCGGGGCCGGAATGCCTGCACCTGTGGCTGGATCTGCCCGAAGGCCACCACGCCGACGACGACATCCGCGAACTGCGCAGCCTCGGCGTCATCTTAGCCGGGCCGGAAAGTTTCATCACCACCCAGGCCACGGTGCCGCGCGCGCTGCGCCTGTGCCTCGGCAGTCCCCCGTCGCGCGAGCAACTGCGCACGGCCCTGGAACGCATCCGCCAAGTGCTCACCGCCACCCCGGTCATGGGATTAGCAAAACTCGACATGATGGTGATGTAGAGCCTTCAGGAAAAATCCCGCACCGTATGAGCATGGTTGAGCGGGCCGTGGCCCTTGCCGTAGCCCGGTGCCGTGCGGATGGCTTCAAGGACGTACGCACGCCCGCGTGTGACCGCCGCCGCCCTATCCAAGCCTTGTGCCAAACCACACGCGATGGCCGATGCCAGGGTGCAGCCGGTGCCGTGGGTGTGGCGGGTGTCAATGCGCTGACTTTCAAACACCTGCATCTTGCCATTTTCCCACAAGCCATCAGTCAGGGTGTCGCCGCTCATGTGGCCGCCCTTGATCAAAACGGCCTTGCCCCCCAGGGCTGTTAGCTTTTGGGCCACGCGGGCAAAATCGTCGACGCTGTCGATTTTCAGCCCTGAAAGCGCCTCGGCTTCCGGCACGTTGGGGGTGATCAGCGCGGCCTTGGGAATCAAGTGTTCAATCAGCGCCGCCATGGCGTCGTCTTCCAACAAAGCATGGCCACCCTTGGCTACCATCACCGGGTCCAGCACGACAGGCACATCCGGGGCCAAGCGCGCCAAGGCATCGGCGACAGCGACAATGACGGAGGCGCGGTGCAGCATACCCAGCTTGATGACGTCTGCGCCCAAATCTTCCAACACCACCTCGATCTGGCGGGTGATGAAGTCTTCGGGAAGCTCATGAACGGCGTGAACGCCCTCGGTATTTTGTGCGGTCAGCGCCGTGAGCGCGGTCATAGCGAAACCGTTCAAGGCGGTGACAGCCTTGATATCGGCCTGGATACCGGCACCGCCGCCGCTATCGGATCCGGCTATGATGAGAACGCGTCCTTGCATGGCTTCAGTCTAGCTTTAAGCCGCGGCGCTGCCAATGATGTCGGACAACTCGCCGACCACGGCCTTCACCAGGGCTTCGTCTTCGCCCTCGGCCATGACGCGGATCAGCGGTTCGGTGCCGGACTTTCTAATCAACAACCGACCGCTGCCCTTCAGGCGTTGTTCGGCGGCTTTGATGGCCCGTTCAACTTCGGGGTTGTCCAACGGTGAGGCACCGCCAAACCGCACGTTCTGCAAAAGCTGCGGCAAGGTGTCGAACAAACGACAGGCCTCGGACGCAGGCTTGCCGCCCGCGACCACCACCGCAAGCACCTGCAACGCCGCCACCAAGCCATCACCGGTGGTGCCGTAATCGGACAGCACGATGTGCCCCGATTGCTCGCCGCCGATGTTGCAGCCCGACGCGCGCATTTCGTCCACCACATAGCGATCACCCACCGCCGTGCGTTTAAGCTTTAGGCCTTCGCCCTGCAAATAATTCTCGAGCCCTAAGTTCGACATCACCGTGGCCACCACCGCGCCGCCGGTGAGCAACCCGCGCGTGTTCCAGTCCGCGCCCACCAGCCCCATCAGTTGATCACCGTCAACCAGTTGACCCAATTCATCGCTGATCAAAACGCGGTCGGCGTCGCCGTCCAGCGCAATGCCGATGTCGGCCTTGTGCTTGACCACGGCCTTGCACATGGCCTCGGTCTGAGTGGAGCCGCAGCCGTCGTTGATGTTGGTGCCGTTGGGGGATACGCCGATGGGTACGATCTCTGCCCCCAGTTCCCACAACACTTCGGGGGCCACCTTATAGGCGGCACCGTGGGCGCAATCGATGACGATTTTCAGCCCGTCCAAAGACATGCCCTTGGGGAAGGTCTGCTTAACGTATTCGGTATAGCGACCGACCACATCGTCCAGGCGCTTGGCACGTCCGATGTCTGACGCGGGGGCCAGGTCTGAGGACATGTTGGTCGCCATGCGCGCTTCGATTTCAAGTTCCACCTCGTCGGACAGCTTGTATCCGTCGGGGCCGAAAAACTTAATGCCGTTGTCGTGATACGGATTGTGCGAGGCCGAAATCATCACGCCGAAATCTGCACGCAACGAACGGGTCAGCATCGCCACCCCCGGCGTCGGCACCGGACCGGCCAGCACCACGTCCACGCCGCACGACAAAAAACCCGCCGTCAGCGCATTTTCCAGCATATAGCCGGACAGGCGCGTGTCCTTGCCAATGACCACCCGGTGACGGTGCGAGCCACGGGTAAAGTGCAGCGCCGCCGCTTGCCCCACCATCATCGCCGTCATGGCGGTCATGGGATGGGTGTTGGCGGTGCCGCGAATGCCGTCGGTTCCGAAAAGCTTACGGGTCATAGTCTCAACACACAAATAGTTGCGGGAATCGCTATGCTCTTTGTAGATCAAACGCCCTTAAAGTGGGGTAAATTTTCGTTACCAACGATTTCAGCCCCCCTGCACCACGCTTCACATGAAGCGGCGGGCATAGTCGGATTGAATGTTTGTTATATATGCCCTATAATTCTACACAAATAATTGTGTCCTTTATGCGTCGTTATTGTTAGATCCTGAATAAAAATTAACAAACATTGGAAGCGTTGGGCAATGAAAACACTTCTGAAATTGGCGGCTTCATCCAGCATTTTGGCTATGCTGTTAGGGTGCTCAGGTGCATCAGGGGGTGGCGGCCTGGAAGCATTACGTAACATTGACTCAAGTGGTGCCTCAGCTTTTAACCAAGCCTTGTCTGCGGATTATGCAACCTATGCCGTTTGGGAATTTGAAACTGAAGCCGAGGCTGAATTCATATCTGAAGGTGAAGGCGAAGTTGAATTGAAGGATTTTGCTCTTTTTGTCCGCAAGGCTATCAGCGCGGGCAAAAACGAAAGGGTTGAGCCCGAAAACGTAAGCGATTGGTCAATTCCAAGTGACCGCGCCACCGTATTGAACGAACACCGCACTCTGATGATGGAAAAATTTGCCAAAGGTGGCAAGGAGTCCCACCCGGAACTTGCTGGTCATGCGCAAGGACAGTTCGATTGCTGGGTTGAAGAAGAAGCCGAAGGTCATGAAAACCCAGAATGCATGGTAAAGCACAAAGCCGCCATAGCGGGCATCGGGTTACCCTAAACTCCCGTCGTCGGGCGCTTTAATGCCCACCGCCCGCGAACTCGGCCAATGCGCTACGCTACTTATCGAGCGACACAAAAATGATTAGGCCAAAGGCCGTTGCGGCCATGAATTGAACATCACATTAATGGACGCGATCCTAACGTCGCGGACGTGTGGTGGCGTCCTTTCGGTGGCTCAGCGTTCAGGATTTTCGATAGCCGTCCACAGCTTGAGCGCCTGCGCCGTCTCGGCGACGTCGTGGACGCGCACGATGTTTGCGCCCCGGACCACACCCGCCAGGGCGGCGGCAAGCGATCCGGGCACGCGGCTTTGCGCGTCGGGTTCGCCCGCGACGTGGCCGATGAAGCTTTTGCGCGACACGCCTAACAGCAGCGCCACACCGATGTCTTGATACAGGTCCAGACGTTTCAAAATTTGCAGATTGTGCTCGACCGTCTTACCAAAGCCAATGCCGGGGTCCACGGCCATACGGCTGCGGTCAATCCCCGCCGCCTCGCACGCGGCAATGCGGTCTTTGAGGTAGGCGAACACCTCGCCCGGCGCATCGGTGTAGGTCGGGCTGGCCTGCATCTTTCCGGGTTCACCCTGCATATGCATCAGCACCACCGAAGCATTTGATGTGGCCACCACGTCTAGCGATCCTTCGCCGGTCAGGGCCGACACGTCATTGATGATGGCGGCACCCACATCCAGGGCGGCGCGCATGACGGCGGCATGACGGGTGTCGATGGACACCAAAACTCCGCCCTTTACCAGACTCTCAATCACCGGAACGGTGCGCCGGAGTTCGTCGTCCAGGCCCACGGGGGCCGCACCCGGACGGGTACTTTCGCCGCCGACATCAATGATGTCCGCGCCGTCTTCAACCATCTGCAACCCGCGGGCAACGGCGTCGGTAAAGCGAAAGGCTTCGCCGCCGTCGGAAAAACTGTCGGGCGTGGCGTTGACGATGCCCATGATCAGCGGGCGGTCTAAGGATAGGCCTGCAAAGGTCACCATGATGCCCTCCAGCATAAAGCCCCGCCTTTTGCTCAGGCGGGGCTTTATGGTTTTATGTTTGACTAGGCCTCTGGCTGAGGCTCTGCGCCGAGGCCGGGGCCGTCTTTCTTGTCCTTGCCCGCCCCTTTACCGGAACTTGGCACCGACGTCTTGGCACCGCCTTCGGTGGGGGTGTCGTCGGGATCGGGGCGATGTACGCCCTTACCGGCAAGAATGTCGTCGACCTCAGAACCCGACAGGGTTTCGTATTCCAACAACGCCTGGGTGATGTTTTCCAACTGATCCTTTTCCTTGGTGAGGATGGCCCGGGCTTTGCCCTCGGCCTCGTCAATCAAGCGACGGACTTCTTCGTCAATCAAATTGGCGGTTTTTTCAGACACGTTCTTGTGTTGGGTCACGGAATGACCGAGAAAAATTTCCTCGTCATTGTCGGTATAGCGCAACGGCCCCAACTTTTCTGAGAACCCGAACTCGGTAACCATACGCCGCGCCATGCCGGTGGCTTGTTGAATGTCGTTTCCGGCACCGGTGGTGATGTTTTCCACGCCGAAGATCAATTCTTCGGCAATGCGCCCACCGAACATCATGGCCAGCTTGGATTCAAGCTGGACCCGCGAGAACGTGTATTGATCGCGTTCCGGCAGGCTCATGGTGACGCCCAACGCGCGACCACGCGGAATAATCGTCACCTTGTGCAGCGGATCGCACTTGGGCATGCGAATACCGACCAGCGCGTGTCCGGCTTCGTGATAGGCGGTGAGTTTCTTTTCATCGTCGGTCATCACCATCGAGCGACGCTCGGCACCCATCATGACTTTGTCCTTGGCGTATTCAAAGTCAGCCATGGTCACCATGCGCTTACCGGCACGGGCGGCGATCAACGCCGCTTCGTTGACCAAGTTCGCCAAATCGGCACCAGAGAACCCAGGCGTGCCGCGCGCGATGGTGCGGGCAACGACGTCGGGGGCCAACGGCACTTTCTTCATGTGAACCTGAAGGATTTTTTCACGCCCCAAGATGTCCGGATTTGGCACGGTGACCTGACGGTCAAAGCGACCGGGACGCAACAGCGCCGGATCCAAAACGTCGGGTCGGTTGGTGGCGGCGATCAAGATCACGCCTTCATTGGACTCGAACCCGTCCATTTCCACCAGCAACTGGTTCAAGGTCTGTTCGCGTTCGTCGTTACCGCCGCCCAGGCCCGCACCACGATGGCGGCCCACGGCGTCGATTTCATCAATGAAGATGATGCACGGCGCGTTTTTCTTGCCCTGTTCAAACATGTCGCGCACACGCGATGCGCCCACGCCGACAAACATTTCCACAAAGTCGGAACCGGAAATGGTGAAGAACGGCACATTGGCTTCGCCCGCGATGGCGCGCGCCAAAAGCGTCTTACCGGTACCCGGAGGTCCAACCAGCAGACAGCCCTTCGGAATCTTGCCGCCGAGGCGTTGGAACTTGTGCGGGTCTTTCAAAAATTCGACGATTTCTTCCAGCTCTTGCTTCGCTTCGTCGATGCCAGCCACGTCCTCAAAGGTGACGCGTCCCTGCTTTTCGGTGAGCAACTTAGCCTTGGATTTACCAAAGCCCATGGCCTTACCACCAGCACCGCCGCCTTGCATTTGGCGCATGAAGAACACCCACACACCGATCAAAATCAAGAACGGGAACCAAGACGCCAGCATGCCCATCAACGAGAACTGTCCCTCGTCGGACGGCAGCGCCTGAATGCGCACGTTGTTTTCGCTGAGTCTGGTGACTAGACCGGGATCGTCCGGTGCGAAGCTGGTAAAAGCCCGCCCGTCGGCCAAATGTCCGGTGACGTTCAATCCGGACTTCGTCCCCTTCATGGTGACGTCACGGACTTCGCCGCGATCAATGGCGGTCAAAAGTTCAGAGTACGCGAGGCTCGACTGGTTCACCTGTTGCTGCGGACCCTGGAAGAGGTTGAAAAGCGCAAACAACAAAAAGACGATAATGATCCAGAAAACGATGTTCTTGCTGAAATTCAAGGCCGTTTCCTTAAGTTATGGGCATCGGGGTTAGCCCCTATAAAAGCCCCTATTGGATAAGTTCTCAACACTTTAGCGCCTCTCAAACGATAAAGGGCGCTAATAACATCGCGCGGGTCTTCGAAACGAAGCCGCGTGAAAGCGCTGCGATTAGCTTTGGATGTAGGGCTTTTGTGGCTCCGGGGCAAGGGCCTCGGCACAATAAAGTCCTGATTTTTGGACCTTAACAGGTCTTTTTCGCGGCGGTTGTGGCGAAATCAGAAAATCAGCCCCCTTGGGGCGCACCAAGCATCCGCCCAAGGTCCGCCCCCCAGACGCGCCCGGCCCGCGCGCCATCCAGGCGTACAAGCGCTCCAGCTTGGCCGGACTGGGGGCATAGGTCGTGGCACCAACGCAGGTCAAGACTTTCGCCAGCGCCCGCCCACACACGACGTCCGGCGCATCCCAAAAGGATGCCGCCACCGCCACGCCTTGACCGCGAAGCTCTGTGTGGGCTTCAATAAGAGTGTCCGCCGCGCCGTCAAGAATTTCGCGCACCGCCCGCGCTCCACGCGCCGCACCCGCCAAACGCGCGGCGGTCACGCCTTCGCTGGCCAACACGTCTAAGTGCTGGCGCACGCGCACGCGCTCATAGGCTTGGTTGTGGTTGGACGGGTCTTCCACCCAGTCCTGCCCAAGGGCATGCAAAGTTGCAATCAGCCGTGCTTTTGGCACCGCCAACAGCGGGCGGCACAGGGCGATGCCGTCCAGATCGCGGGTCGTTTCCATGGCCGCCAAGCCAAACAGGGTGGTGCCCTTTTTCAGGCGCATCAGCACCGTTTCCGCCTGATCGCCTTGGTGATGAGCGGTCAAAAGCCGCGTCACACCGTTGGCGCGGCACCAGTCCCCCATCAGCCGGTAGCGGGCGTCGCGGGCGCGGGCCTGAACGGCGGAGGTCACGCACGCCTCATGGTGCCACGTCAAAATATGATGATCCAAAGTGTGAGAGCTTAGCCACGTGCCCACTTGGGCGGCCTCGGCTTTCGAGCCTGCGCGCAAGGCGTGATCGACGGTTAATGCCGTAACCTGCACGCCGAACGCCTGCCCCCAGTGGCTGAGCAACAGACCTAAGGCCATGGAATCCGCACCGCCCGAAACGCCGACGGCCACATGCTCACCCGCCTCACCGCACGCAGCCATAATCCGCGCGAATTCGTCCGCGTCTAGCGGTGCGGCGTCTTTGCGTTTAGCATCGGGGCGGCCATTCGACATTGTACTCGGTACACGCGGTCCAGCGCTTATTCGCACTTAAGGCGCGCAGTCTCCCTTTTGAGGGCTTGTTCGATGGGAGTTTTCATAGCCCCAATGAATTCCCGGCGCAGCTTGCCGAATGTGGTGCAGGCCTCGGCCGTTTTATCCATGTTGGCCATGGACATGCCGAGCTTCAAAAGCGAGTCGGGGGCCTTGGCTCCGCTCGGGAATTTTTGATAGGCCTCGAAAAAGGCTTGGGCGGCGTGCATGAAATCCTTGCGCACGTAGAAGGTTTCCCCCAGCCAATAGTGCGCATTACCCGCCAGTTCATCTTCACCGTGGGCCTTAATGAAGGCCTTGAACGCGATCTCCGCTTCTTCGTAGCGCGCCTGACGGGTTAAGTTGAAGGCGAATTTATATCGGTCGCTGGCGCTGCCCGCCGGAAGCACGCCGGGTTCGGCGGGCGACACGGATGCCACCTGTTCTTGGGGGGCAACTTGAGTTGCAACTTGGTTTGCTGTTTGGGGGGCCTGCGCCGCATCACCGGTAGCAGCGGCAGCAGCGGTCGTATCGACCTCGCCGTTGGCGGCCTTGTCCTGGGCTACGATTTTATCCAGATCGGACTTAGACACGGTGCCCAACACGTTGCCATCCTGGGCCCCCGGCTGATAGAGGCCACCTTTAAGAACAGTCCCTTGTTCAGCCATGCCCGCGCCCACCGGGGGCATGGCGCCCATTTTGGACACGCTGGCCGTTTTGGGCGCCGTGAAAACCTTCGGTGCGTCAGGCGCATTGCCCATGGGGCCGTAGGAACCGGGTTCGGCCCCTTCAAGGCGCGACAGGCGGAAATCAAGATCGACCACCAGTTTGTCCAGACGTGCGTTCAATTGATCGAAGCCATGCGCCATGCTTTCGGACTGGCCGGTGGCGGTGCGCACCTCTTGTTCCAGCGCATCCATACGCACCATCACCCGCGACAGGCTGCCCTCGCCTTCGGTGAATTCGATCTTGGGCGCTGCGGCGGGCGCTGCGGCACCTGGGGCTTGGGCGGCTGGCGTGTCGCCAGGCATCCGCGCCAATTGCTGGTTGAGCGTGCGGATATCACGTTCTAAGCGGTCGATACGATCCAGAAGGGCCTGGGTGTCCATAGCCTGCGCCTGGGCGCTCAGCGGCGCTAGGGTACCTAAGGACAAGAGCAATGCGGCGACCAAAGCGGTGCCAGAAGAGGCGATGCGAATGCTAAAAACCGTCATACGTGCGATCCGTTTTATGTTTTTTTACTTATGTTTTTACTGAGAGTGCTGGCAGCAGCTTGCCCCCCTATTTCGGCAAAAATAGGGCGAAAAGCAGTGAGGCGCCTGCCCGAGTTCCGGGTACCCGGAAAGGACAGACGCCTCACAAACTCAAACGCAAGCGTCTAAGCCGCTTTGATCTTAGCGGACGACCGATACCGCACGGCGGTTAGCAGCCCAGGAAATTTCATCCGAACCAGCGGCTTGCGGACGTTCTTTACCATACGACGTGGTGGACATGCGATCTGCAGCGACACCGAGTGTCAACATGTAGTCATAGACGGCGTTGGCGCGGCGCATACCCAAGGCCAAGTTGTAGTCGCGGGTGCCACGTTCGTCGCAATGACCTTCAATGGTGATGTTGCTTTTCGCGTTAACCTTCAACCACGCAGCCTGCTTTTGCAAGACAGCACGGGATTCTGGCGTCAGGTTGTACTTGTCAAAAGCGAAGTGGACACGGTCGCCAACGTTGACAACCAAATCCAATTGGCTACCCGCAACAACCCCCACAGCGCCTTCGCCGGCACTGGTAGCGGCACCCGTACCGGTGCCGGTGGTGGTGGCGGTTCCAGATGTTGGCGCGGTGCCGCAAGCAGCGACCAGGCCAACAACGGCAATCAGGCTCATAATTTTGAAACGCATCGAAATCTCCTGTTTACTCGCCCTCATGCATACATCATGGGACTTAATCATGGGATTCTTATAATGTCCTAAACCCCTGGCACAGACCTTCCCAGTACCCGCAACCGGCGTTTAATTTTTTAACCAAAGACAGACTGACCCCTGGAATTATTATGTTTTTCCATCTGGGACTATATGCTGTCGTCAATAAGGAATCAAGGGGGACCACGCGGGATCGGATGCATCCAAGGGCGTGACGACTTCGCGTTCGTTTTCCCCGGTGAAATCGATGGAAAAGACCCGCGTGCGCCCACCCCGTCCAAATTTATCGCTGGGGTCCTGGCGGAAGTACATCAGAACGCGCCCATTTGGGGCCCAGGTTGGCGCTTCGACCAGGAATCCTTGGGTTAACAGGCGTTCGCCGGACCCATCGGGGCGGATCACGCCGATGTAAAAGGTCCCGTTGTGCATGCGCGTATAGGCGATCCAATCGCCGCGCGGCGACCATACGGGAGTGGCGTAGCGGCCCTTGTTGAAGCTGATACGCTTCACCGCGCCACCATTTTTATTCATCACATACAACTGCTGGGACCCGGAACGGTCAGAGTTAAAGACGATACGTTTGCCATCCGGGGCATAACTGGGCGACGTATCGATGCCGCTATGCTTGGTCAATTGGCGCAGCTTGCGGGTGGCGTGATTTGCGGCAAGGTCCAAGGTATAAATTTCGGTATTGCCCTGCTTGGTCATGGAGAAGATCACCGATTTTCCGTCGGGTGAGAAGCGCGGCGCAAAGGTCATACCCGGAAAATCGCCAAGAATTTCCTGACGACCACTGTCAAGATTGAAGATATAGACGCGCGGCACGCCCTTGTAATAGCTCAGATAGGTGATCTCTTGCTGTGACTTCGTCGGCGAAAAACGAGGCGTCAGCACCAGATCCTCGCCGCTGGTGAGGAAGCGGTGATTTTCCCCATCTTGGTCCATAATCGCCAGACGTTTAACACGCTCGGTCTTCGGTCCGGATTCCGCGATGTAGACGATACGCGTGTCGAAATAGCCTGCCTCACCGGTGATGCGTTTATAGATCGCGTCGGAAACGATGTGCGCCACGCGCCGCCAGTTGCCCGGCACGGTGTAGTAAACCTGCCCCACCATTTGCTGTTCGCTCAACACGTCCCACAGGCGAAATTCCACCCGCAGCCGTCCATCCGCAGCCATTGCCACGCGGCCTTGCACCAACGCCTGGGCGTTGATAATGCGCCAATCGCCAAAGCGCGGCAGCACGTTGAGGCTTTCGCCGGTTTGAATAAAGGCTTTCTTATTGATGGGACTGAACAGGCCGGAGCGTTCCAAATCGGCGGCAACAACCCCGGCTATATTCGCACCGAAGCTTTTCTCGCCCTTCTCTTGACCATAGAAGTCCACCACCGCCAACGGCATGGGCTCGGACACGCCGCGGGTAATATCGATGGTCAGTTCGGCACGCGCAGCCCCGGTCCACAGGACGGCTGCCAGCACACTGAACATGGTGAAAAAGGTGAAAAAGCGATGGGTCATAGGCCGAACATATCCTTAGGATCGAAATTAAGCTTCATATTTTTCCAGCGTTCGAATTTTTCTGGCGGTAACTTGAACGGTTGGCAGACTGGATTCAAGACCGCCCGCAGTGCACTTTCCGCCATCGCCCGATAAAACGGGTCGGACGACATGCGCGATTGATCCAAAACACGCGCCGTGCGCACCATGCCGTCGGGGTTCATGGCAATGCGAATGGAAATCAGCATGGTGTGGGCGTCCTTAGCCCCCGCCGGCAGGTTCCAGCAGCGATGGATTTGTTGACGCACCAAATCGATTTCGGAAATGGTCATCTCCGGTCCAACGTCGGTGCGCTGCTTATCCGTTTCCAGCGCATTTTCCATCATTTTGGCGAAGTCTTGTTCCGGCGGCGGTGGCGGAGCCTGCTTTAACTCTTCCAAGGTCTTCAGCACCGAGGCGAACGCGTCCGGGGGCTGGGGCTTGCGCGGCGGCATGGGGGCGGGTGAACGTTTCTTTGTGTCCACCTTTTTGGGCTTATCTTTCGGCTTGGGCTTTTCCTTGGCCTTAGCCTTGGGTTTGGGCTTGGCTTCGGGTTGCACCACCAAGGCCACCTGTTCCGGCGGGGCCTCGGGCAGGGGTTCCGGTTCCGGTGGCCGTTGCACCGAACCTTGCGGTGCGGGCGGCGGTGCGGGCGGTTTGGGCGGCGGCACGGGTGCGGCCTTTTCGATAACCTTAGGCGTCTTGGGCTTGGTGGGCATATTGGTGACATCGGTGACGCTGACGATTTCCACGGACATCGGTACGTCGGTTATGTCTGTGTCGACGCGAAACGAGGGCAAGCCCACATAGGCTATGACAAACATCATCAGATGCAGGCCTAAGGATATGGCGAAGTTACGACCCACCTCTGCCTCACTTCTTCTTTTTTGGTTGGTCGAAGTTTTGTGACGTGATCATCGCCACACGGCCAAAGCCCGCCGCGTTCAACACGCCCATGACTTCCATGACGCGACCGTAGCCGACAGACGCATCGCCGCGCACGAAGATACGCACGTCGGAATTGTTGTCAGAAATGGCCTGCAGACGCGGCACCACTTTTTCTAAGTCCATGGGTGTGTCCTGAACGAAGATCGCGCCGTCTTTGTCGATGGAAATGGCCAGCGGCTCATCGGACCCGGCCACCGGTTTGGCCTTGGTTTTGGGCAGGTCCACCTGCACGCCGACGGTCAGCAGCGGCGCGGTGACCATGAAAATCACCAACAGCACCAACATCACATCGACGAACGGCGTAACGTTGATGTCCGCCATGGGCGGGCGGCGTTTGGAGCTACCGAAACTGCGGCGCTTGGGGCCTTGAAGCATTCCCGCCATGACTACTTCGACGCCTTTTCTTCCATCATCCGCGACAAGATTGCCGAAAACTCGATGGCAAAGCTGTCCAGACGGCCCGCGTAGCGTTCTAAGTCACGGGTGATTTTGTTGTAGGCCAGCACCGCCGGAATGGCGGCCAGCAGCCCCAAAGCCGTGGCGAACAAGGCCTCGGCGATCCCCGGCGCCACCACGGCTAGCGAGGTGTTCTTGCTCATGGCGATGGATTGGAACGCGTTCATAATGCCCCACACGGTGCCGAACAGGCCGACAAACGGCGCGGTCGATCCGGTTGAGGCCAAGAACGTCATGTAACGCTCGACGCCTTCCATTTCGCGGCTCACCGTAATCGACATCACCCGGTCCATACGCTCGGCCAAGGATGTGTTGGCGATGGTGGAACCGACGTTGCCCTGCCCCGCCGACCGTCGCCATTCGCGCATGGCGGACACGAATACCGCGCTCATCGGGTCTTTGGGTTGATTGCCGATCTTGTCGAAGATGTCTTCCAACGACTGACCGGACCAGAAGGTCTTTTCGAAACTCTGGGCCGCAGCGTTGAGTTTTTTCAGGCGCGTGACCTTTTCAAAGATGATCGCCCAGCACCACACCGAGGCCAGCACCAACATCAAGATCACGGCTTTGACAATCCAGTCGGCGCGCATAAACAGCGACCACATGGAAAAGTCATGCGCCGCCATATTTCCGCCGAGGTTTACCGCGTCAATTACACTGCCTTCCATAGCTTATCTCAGTCCTTGTCTTCGGTTTTGGTTTCAAACGTTTGCAAAATCGCACGAACGTCGGCGGGCAGACGCCCGGCCCCGCCGTCCAACTTCATACAGCCTAAGCGGATTTTGATCCGCACTAAATCTTCATCCCCACGGCGGATGGTTTGCACCCCGTCCAGCGATGCACCGCCGACCTTGGTCAGCGTCAAATGCACATCTAACAGGTCGTCCAAACGCGCGGGCGCTAAATATTCAGCCTCTATATGGCGCACAACAAAGGCAAGACCATGGCGATCTTGGAGCACCGAATTTTCAATATTTACGTGACGCAGCATCTCGGTGCGGGCGCGTTCGGCGAATTTCAGGTAGTTGGCGTAATAGACCACGCCCCCGGCATCGGTGTCTTCGTAATAGATGCGCACCGGCCATATGAACGTGCTGCCTTCAATGCGCGGGACCAAATCACTCATCCACGTCACCCGTGCTGATCAGTTCAAGCTGCGCCAAGGATTTGGGGGCTACCAGGCCCAGATGAGTATAGGCCTGGGCGGTGAGGGCGCGGCCGCGCGGCGTGCGCATGAGAAATCCTTGTTGGATCAAGTACGGCTCGATCACGTCTTCGATGGTGTCGCGCTGCTCAGATAGTGCAGCGGCGAGCGTTTCCACCCCCACCGGGCCACCACCGTAATTTTCGGCGATACAGCTCAAATAACGCCGATCCATGTTGTCCAGCCCGGCATGATCCACGTCGAGGCGGTTCAGGGCAGCGTCTGCGGCCAGCGCGTCCACCATAGAGCGCCCCGCAACGGTGGCAAAATCGCGCACCCGGCGCAGCAACCGCCCCGCCACCCGCGGCGTGCCCCGGGACCGCTTGGCAATTTCCAGCGCCCCGTCTTCGCTCATGTCTATCCCTAAAAGCCGCGCCCCGCGCTGGACGATGCCGACCAGCTCTTCAGGGGAATAAAATTGCAGGCGCAGCGGTATGCCAAAGCGATCGCGCAACGGCGTCGAAATCAGGCCCGAACGCGTCGTGGCGCCGATCAAGGTGAACGGTTGGAGGTCGATGCGCACACTGCGCGCCGCCGGGCCTTCGCCGATGATCAGGTCCAACTGGAAGTCTTCCATGGCGGGATAGAGGATTTCTTCGACCACCGGGTTGAGGCGGTGAATTTCGTCAATAAACAACACGTCGCGGGGCTGCAAGTTGGTCAAGATCGCCGCCAAATCGCCCGCCTTCGCCACCACCGGGCCGGAGGTGGCGCGAAAGCCGACGCCCAATTCGCGCGCCACGATCTGCGCCAAGGTGGTCTTGCCCAATCCGGGCGGCCCGTAAAAGAGCGTGTGGTCCATGGACTCACCCCGGCCCCGCGCGGCCTGGATAAAAACGTCCAGGTTTTCGCGCACCGGCTGTTGGCCGACGAATTCGTCCAGCGATGTCGGGCGCAACGCGTGCTCCGCGGCCTCGCGCCCGCCTTCACCTGGAGCCTCTTCAGGCGCTACAATGCGGTCTTCGTCACTCATGCCCAGACCCCAGTGCAGCCAAGCCGCCCTTAATCAGCACACCCACATCCGCACTAGCACCCGCTTGAGCGGCGGCGTGGCTGACGGCGGTCAGCGCGTCGGAGGGCGAATAGCCCAAATTCACCAGCGCCGACACGGCGTCTTGGGTCGGGCCGCCGACTGCGGGTGAAGCGATAGCCGTTGCCTTACCAGGACCTAAGGCCAAGGCCGCAACCTTGTCTTTAAGCTCGGACACGATGCGCGTCGCCAGCTTCGGCCCGACGCCACTGGCGCGGCCCACTTGGGCTTTATCTTGGGCGGCGATGGCGTGGGTCAGCTCGTCGCTGGACAGCACCGATAAAATCGCCAGCGCCACTTTCGCGCCGACCCCTTGCACGGTGGTCAGCAACTTGAACCATTCGCGCTCGTCGGTTTGTAAAAATCCGTACAGGTGAATGTGGTCTTCGCGCACGTGGGTCTCAACATGCACCGTCACCGCATCGCCCACCACCACTTGGCCCAAGGTCCGCGCGGAACAGAAAACCAGGTAGCCAACCCCGTGCACATCCACCACGGCCCAGCCGTCGCCCACTTCTTCAACGCGGCCTTTCAACAGGGCGATCATGACGACATCCCCCTTGTGGCAACGCCCCCCTCACCCCGGCCCTCTCCCTTTGGGAGAGGGAGGGACCCAGCCCGTAGGGCTGGAAGGATGAGGGGCTTCATCATTTGAATTTTGCTAAGGCGTGACTGATGGCCTCGGCAACGCCCGAAGCATTTCTGAGTATTTCGGTGTTCCAATAGCGCAGCACCGTCCACAGACGTCGTTCCGCGTCTGTCATATTTTTGCGTAGCGAACGAGCTTTGGCATTGGGCATAGACGTGAGAATAGCACATCAAACGGTCACCCTCACCCTCCCACCGCTTTGCGGCGGGTCCCTCCCTCTCCCGCAAGCGGGCGAGGGTCATAGCTCCCTCTCCCTTTGGGAGAGGGAGGGGCCCGTTCGCTAAGAACGGGAGGGTGAGGGCCTTTATCATGATCGCCCCCCACCCGCCGCATATATACGGGCGTTGGTTTCATAATGGTGGGCGTGGCAGATGGCGACGGCTAGGGCATCGGCCGCGTCGGCTCCGGCGTTTCCGGACCCGGGCAGCAAGGTTTTCACCATCATCAACACCTGGTCCTTGCCCGCGTGTCCGGCGCCGACCACCGTTTTTTTCACCAAGTTGGGGGAATACTCGCCGACGCTCAAGCCTAAGCGGGCCGGCACCAGCAACGCGATGCCGCGGGCTTGGCCGAGCTTTAGGGTCGAGGTGGGGTTTTTGTTGACGAAGGTTTCTTCGACCGCCGCCAGTTCAGGTGCCCAGGTTTCGATCACCTCCACCAGCCCGTCGTACAGTTGCATCAAGCGATCAGATAATTGCGCCTTGGCATCTGAGGTCACCGTGCCTTCGGCGACAAAGGACAAGCGGTTGTCGCGCGCGTCCAGCACGCCCCAACCGGTGCGCCTCAATCCCGGATCGATGCCTAAAATACGCATGCCCTTGCGGCCTCTGCCTTACGCGCTCAGTTTTTCGAGAATTTCGTCCGACACTTCAAAGTTCGAATAGACGTTTTGCACATCGTCGTTGTCTTCCAGCACGTCGATCAATTTCAACATGGTGCCGGCGGATTGTTCGTCCAGTTCGGTTGTTGTATTGGGCTTCCAGTCAAAACCCGCTTCGAGCGGGTCGCCAAACTTTGCGCTCAGCGCATCGCGCACGGCGGCAAAATCGTCAGGGGCGCAAGTGATCTCGTGCCCGTCGGCGTCGGAGGCCACGTCGGCGGCTCCCGCTTCCAGGGCTTCTTCGAACATGGTGTCGGCATCGGCGGCGGTGGCTGGGTATTGGATGGAGCCGACGCGCTCAAACATAAAGCCAACCGATCCGGTTTCGCCCAAGTTGCCGCCGTGCTTGGTAAAGGTGGAGCGCACTTCGGACGCGGTGCGGTTGCGGTTGTCGGTCAAGGCCTCAACAATCACGGCGGTGCCGCCCGGGCCATAGCCCTCGTAGCGCACTTCGTCGTAGTTTTCTTCACCCCCGCCCTCGGCCTTTTTAATGGCGCGTTCGATGTTTTCTTTGGGCGTACTAGACGCGCGCGCGGCTAAAATGGCGGTGCGCAGGCGCGGGTTCTTGTCCGGGTCCGGCATGCCGGATTTCGCCGCCACATAGATTTCGCGGGCATGCTTGGCAAAGACCTTCGCACGCTTAGAATCTTGCGCACCCTTGCGGTGCATGATGTTTTTAAATTTAGAATGGCCTGCCATGTCTCAACGCCTTGGATCTGAGTGAATAGTAATAAGGACAACAAAAACGGATTCGCAAAAAAGCACCCACGCTTTTACCACAGAGGGTCCAAATAAAACATTAGCGGGTTTTTTTAGGAGGGGGGGAAGTGGCGAGGGTGGGGGCTAGCCCGCTGTCGCTATGACCTCTCGCCATTGATCCGAAGGAAAAACGTATTCATTTATCATCATCTTCAGGCTTCCAATTTGGCTGTTTCTCAAACGTAGTGAGGAGCTGATCCATTGTGTCCCAAGGTTTCTGATTGTGCGTGAAAATAACAACCTGAGGCTCAAAACTGGAAGAATCGTCAAGTGTTCCGAGGGTGAGGGTCACATAGTCCTCAGAGCCACTGTTGCGCCCCAAAATTGGACTGCCGCACAATGGGCAAAAGACCTTCGTGACCTCATTTCCATTGTCAGAGCAGTATTTGTATTCAGCAACATTTCCAGTTAGCCGAACACAAAAAACCGGGAACATTGCCCCGGTCGAGTGTCCAGCACCACTTCCGCGTTGGCAAGCGTTACAGTGACAATGCGCCACCACGAGTGGCTTACCTTCAGCCTCATAGCGAACGGCTCCACAAAGGCATCCACCTTGGTGCAAGTCTGTCGTTTTGTTTTTCATTTGAGTAACCTACCGCTTGGCATAAAGTAGCTCAATGATTTCCGCCTCGGCCCCCCTACCCCGGCACAACCTCAATCAACCGCCCGCCGCCCCGCACCGGGCTGACCGTTATCGCCAGTCCCGGGGTGTCGTTGGTTTCGACGTAGACGGCGCGCAGGCTTCCTTCGCCCAGTGCTGGCGTTAGGCGTTCGCCCTTCATTTTTGAGAGGACGCGGCCCATGGCCTGACAGAGAGCGTTAAGCCGTTTAGGGCCCAAACTACATTTTAGACTGGCCCCCGACTATAGCTTAACGACGACCGCCACCGCCGCCGCCGCCACTTCTTCCTCCGCTGCTTCCGCCACGGCCACTGTTGCTTTTTGTTTTCAGCTGTTGCTGCTTCTGAAGTTTTAGTTGCTCAAGCTTTTGTAGTCTCAGCCGCTCTTGGTTCTGTAGTCTCTGCTGCTCTTGATTTTGAATTTGTAGCTGCTCTTGGTTCTGTGCAGATTGGGCGAATGCGATTGCCGGTAAGGCGAATACAAGTCCCACCGCGATGCTGGCCGCATGAAATCTATTGAGATGTGCCACAGTTGATACTCCATTGTTTGAACATCACACATATATAAGCATAGCCTAATATAACGGATGTGATCAAGTCTCTACCCCGGCACAACCTCAATCAACCGCCCGCCGACCCGCACCGGGCTGACGGTTGTCGCTAGGCCCGTGGTGTCGTTGGTTTCCACAAAGACGGCGCACAGGGTGCCTTCGCCCAGTGCGGGGGTTAGGCGCTCGCCTTTCATTTTTGACATGAAGCGGCCGATGGCGGGGGCTTTGGTCATGCCGATGACCGAGTCATAGTCGCCGCACATGCCCGCGTCCGTTTGGTAGGCGGTGCCATTTGGCAGAATTTGCGCGTCGGCGGTGGGGATGTGGCTGTGGGTGCCGACGATCATCGAGGCTTGGCCGTCGAAATGCTGGCCCACGGCCATTTTTTCCGATGTCGCCTCGGCGTGGATATCGATCAAGGTGAAGGCGACTTTATCGCTTAAGCTTTTGTTCAACAGCGCGCGTTGGATGCCTTGGAACGGGTCATCTAAGGGGTCCATGAACAAGCGGCCCATGGCCTGAATGACGCACACGCTTTGGCCGTTTTTAGCCTGATACACGCCGACGCCTTGGCCCGGCGTGCCTTCGGGGTAATTCACCGGGCGCAGCAGGCGCGGCTCGGACTTAATGTAGTCGACGATCTCGCGCTGGTCCCAGGCATGGTTGCCGGTGGTGATGACGTCCACGCCCAACTCGAAAAAGGCGTCGCAGATGGCCCCGGTAATGCCGAAGCCGTGCGCTGAGTTTTCGCCGTTCAGCACCACGAAATCCAGGCCCAGCTGGTCTTGCAAACGTGGCAGATGCTCGGTTACCGCCTTGCGGCCCGATTTACCCACCACGTCGCCGATATAAAGAACCTTCATGTGATTTTCAGCGCCTGTTGTTCGGTGATGATCCAGTCGACCGGCTGGTCATAGGCATCAAACGGCACGGCGTCAACTTCTTGGGCCGCATAGGCCACGCCGATGGCGGTGACGCTGCCGGTTTTGCGCAGCAGGTCCAACGTGCGGTCATAATAGCCCCCGCCCCAACCCAAACGATAGCCGCGTTTATCGAACGCCAACAGCGGCACCAGAACCACGTCGGGACGCATCAGTGGTTCTGTATCCAGCGGGTGAAAGGTGCCGTGATCGCCTTCCACCAAGGGTTCGGTGGGCGACCAAGCGCGAAAGCGCAGCGGGCGGTCCTTGGCGGCGACCTCGGGCAGGCATTGCAGCACACCGATGCGGTCCAACGCCACCAGCGCCGGGCGCACGTCCATCTCGGTCCCCATGGGCCAATAGCCCGCCATTATGGCATCCAGCCCCTCGTAATCGGCGCTCACGGCGTTCCAGGTCTGGATCAAGTGTTCAAAGAAACCGCGCGTGCCGTCGTCGCCCAAGGCTGTCGCGGCGGCGTCGCGCCGGGCCTTGGCCTGATCGCGCAGTTCGTGCTTTAAGGAGGCGGAAGTCATATGTGAGGCTCGAAACTGAAGTGGACGGCGCCACGTTGGCCGTGGGTTGTTGCAATCCTCTGTGGCCTGCTGGTGCAGGTGGGCGCCATATACCGGACCCACGGGTCCGACAGGGACAGCTCCCGAGAGTGACTTATAGCCCCAGGGAATGTCGATACCTGCACAAACCACGCAGCTACCGTCCACTTCTGAGTCTAGGCGTTCTCGACCCGATCCGCAATGCTTTCCATGCGCGCCGCCAGGGCGTCCAACACGTCGGCCAAGCGGTTTTCGTCGATGGCTGGCGTGGCTGGCGCTGGCTCTGGGACAACCAGGGCTTCGGCGCGCAGACGCTCGACTTCGCTTTTCACCTCGGCCATCTCGTCGGCCATCAACAATCCCGCCATCGCCAACAGGCGCGCTTCACCGGCCTGACCAATCGCGCCGACCAATTCGGCGACCTTGGCGTTGAGGCCGTCGGCCAGATCGAGGATGTTCTGTTCCTCGCCATCCGGGCACGCGATGTCATAGGTGTTGGCGTTGATGGTGATGGATACGCGGGCCATGGCTTATCCCTGCCCCGACATTTGTTTTTTAAGCTTGGCGATGGTGGCGTCCAAGCTTGATGAGGCTTGGCCCACCAGCGCCTTCAATTCGGCATTTTCGGTTTGCAGGCGGCTCAGTTCCTCGGCTAACGGGGCCAATGCGGCGTCACCTTGGCCCCCGGACGCCTTGGCAGCCAGGGCACCCTCAAGCCTTGCCATGGCCAAAGCTAAACGCTGCTCGGCTTGTTCTAAACGGTTTTGTGGATTGCTCACGCTCAGACTTGCTCCCCCCCCTTTGGAACCCCTTAAATTGTTGGGATCGCCAAAACTCCAACGGCGACAATAGGACCCTGGCGGGCCAACCGTCAACCACGACAATGACTTATCCTCAAACCTTCACGAAAGACATTGACCCGCTTAGCGGACCGCGCCATTGTACGGTTTCAAGTTATTCATAGGCGTCAAGAACGGGACGCAGCACCTAGGTTTTCAACAACTTCAAGGCCCTAACTAGGGCTTCTCGGCCACCCCCACTCTAACGGGTTGGGTGAACGCAACCCGGCGGGGTGTTATGAGTTTTGGGGCCAACATGCTAGATAATGCCCAACTTTCACGTCTAAACTTTCGCATTCATACGCATACTAAAAACTTTGGGAGGGACACATGGCTGTTCGTATTGGCATTAATGGTTTTGGTCGCATTGGTCGCATGGTTTTCCGCGCCATTGCACAAGACTTCAAAGGCGACTTCGAAGTCGTTGCAATCAACGATTTGTTGGAAGCCGACTATCTGGCTTACATGCTCAAGTATGACTCGGTTCACGGTCGTTTCGACGGTGACGTGTCCGCCAAAGACGGCAACTTGGTCGTTGACGGCAAGACCATCCGCTTGACCGCAGAACGCAACCCGGCCGATCTGGCGTGGGGTGACGTTGACGTTGACATGGTGATTGAATCCACCGGCTTCTTCCTCACCGCAGAAACCTGCCAGGCTCACTTAGACGCCGGTGCGAAGAAAGTTATCCAGTCCGCACCCGCTAAAGACAGCACCCCGATGTTCGTGTACGGCGTCAACCACACCGAGTACGCCGGTCAGGCCATCGTTTCTGCTGCGTCTTGTACCACCAACTGCTTGGCACCGATCGCCAAGGTGATCAACGACAACTGGGGTCTCAAGCGCGGCCTGATGACCACCGTTCACGCGGCAACCGCGACGCAGAAAACCGTTGATGGTCCGTCCTCTAAAGACTGGCGCGGCGGCCGTGGCATCTTGGAAAACATCATCCCGTCTTCCACCGGTGCCGCTAAGGCTGTTGGCGTTGTGCTTCCGGAACTGAACGGCAAGCTCACCGGCATGGCGTTCCGCGTCCCGACCTCTGACGTAAGCGTCGTCGATCTGACGGTTGAGTTGGACAAGCCTGCATCTTACGAGGACATCTGCAAAGCCATGAAGGCCGCTTCCGAAGGCGAAATGAAGGGCACCTTGGACTACACCGAAGACATGGTTGTCGCCACGGATTTCCGCGATTGCAGCGCCTCTTCGATCTTCGACGCCAAGGCCGGCATCGCGCTGGACAGCACCTTCGTCAAGCTGGTGTCTTGGTACGATAACGAATACGGCTATACCTGCAACATGATGCGCTTCGCGCGCCACGTTGCCGCTAACTAATCCCTTACGGGATTGGCCGCCAACTCAGGCTAGCCACCGATAAAAGAAAAGCGGAGCCTTCTGGCTCCGCTTTTTTTGTCCACAAACTCAGGCTACAATCTCCCCATGACCTGCAGCCTTTATCTCATTACGCCACCCGCGTTCGATCCAGCAGCCTTTCGCCCCAAATTGGTCGAGGCGCTGGACGCTGGGCCTGTGGCGTGTGTGCAGTTGCGCCTGAAAAATGCCGACGGAACTCCTGCGCCGCGGGATCTGGTGCGGGCGGCGGCGCAGGTTTTGATGGCCGATGTGCAAGCGCGCGACGTGGCCTTCATCATCAACGACGACGCCAAGCTGGCCGCCGAGCTGGGTGCCGACGGCGTGCATGTGGGTCAAGACGACGTGAGTGCGAAAGAGGCCCGCGCCATCGTCGGGCCGGACGCCATCGTCGGCGTCACCTGTCATGACTCGCGCCATCTGGCTATGGAAGCTTCTGAAGACGGGGCCGACTACGTGGCCTTCGGCGCGTTCTTTCCCACAAGCACCAAATCGCCCAAGGCCCACGCGGATGCGGGCATTCTAGACATTTGGTCGACCACCACCAACGTGCCGTGTGTCGCCATTGGCGGCATCACTTTAAACAACGCCGAGACGCTGATTGACGCAGGCGCGGATTTCCTGGCCGTCGTCTCAGCGGTGTGGGACGCAGACGGAGGACCCGCCCAAGCGGTCCGCGCCTTCAACGCATTGATGGACAAAACGCCGAAAACCTGACAGTTTTGCCATCAATACTCTCAAATTAAGGGTTCATACGTGAGCACAGACGACGATTTCGGCAAAAGCATTGAAGCCCTGCACACCAGCGCGGGAAATATCACCCGTGGACTGGAAAGCGTGGTTGAAGCCATCGATGCGGTGGCCCATGACAATGCCGCCTTCATCGAAGCCCCAGACACCGCCCCCGAAGGCAAGGACGGTGACGCCATCCGGGCGCTGCTGGCTGGCGTCCGCAAGCAAATCGCGGACATCGTCGATCATGGCCGCCAGTTTGAAACCAAGCTGAACGACTATTCCCTCGAAATTACCGACATGTCGCGCCAATTGGAACAAACCCGCCAGGCGGCGATGCTCGACACCACCACCGGCATCGGCAATCGTAGACGCTTTGAGGAGGCGCTAAAGGACATCCTTGGGCACTTGAGCGACTACAACAACATGGTTTCCATCTTGCTGGCCGACGTGGACAACTTTAAGGGCGTCAACGACACCCTGGGCCACAGCGTCGGTGATCAGGTGCTGCGCTTGGTGGCCAACAACTTCGTCACCAACTTAAAAGGCGGCGACGTCGTTGCGCGGTGGGGCGGCGATGAATTTGCCGCCATTTTACCCAGCACCAGCCTGGAACATGCCATGGTCGCGGCGGAAAATGTGCGCACCACCTTAGCGTCACGGTCGCTGAAAAACAAAGACAGCGGCGAAACCATGGGCAAGGTGACGATTTCCATCGGGGTTGCGAGTTATCGCAAGGGCGACAACGCGCACAAGCTGATTTTCCGCTCAGACCAGGCCTTGTACGAAGCCAAGCGCCTCGGTCGCAACCGCACCGTCCCCGAACAAGAATAAAACACCGCGAATATCCGTTGCCTCACGGGCGTACGGGTGATAGCTTCCGCGCCGTTCGGGTGCCGCGCGCACCTTTTTCTGTTTCAGTTCTTTTCAACGGTGAAGTGCTATGAAGATCAACGGCAATGCCATTCGTCCCAATATGGTTATCGAACATCAAGGGCGCCTGTGGCGCGCGGTGAAAATCCAACACACCCAGCCCGGTAAGGGCGGTGCGTATCTTCAGGTCGAACTGAAGGATCTCCAATCCGGTACCAAGTTAAACGAACGGTTCCGCTCGTCCGAAACGGTCGAGCGCGCAACCCTGGAACAGCGCGACTATCAGTACCTATTTGCAGACGGTGCGACCTATACCTTCATGGACACCGAAACCTATGAGCAGATCGAACTTCAGGCCGACATGATCGGTGAAGATCAGATTCCGTATCTTCAAGAAAACATGACCGTCACCGTAGAAAGCCACGAAGACACCCCTCTCGGTGTGCGCCTGCCCGCCACCGTGGTGCTGGAAATCACCGAGGCCGACGCCGTGGTGAAGGGCCAGACCGCGTCTTCCAGCTACAAGCCCGCAACGTTGGAAAACGGTGTGCGCACCTTGGTTCCGCCGCACATCGCAAGCGGCACCCGCGTGGTGATCAACACCGAAGACGGCTCTTACGTCGAACGCGCCAAAGACTAAGCTTTAAAGGACTTCCCACACATGGCACATCCCCGTTCGGCCCTCTTGAACGTCATGACCGCCGCCGCGCAAAAAGCGGCGCGGCGCTTGGTTCGCGATTTTGGTGAGGTGGAAAACCTTCAGGTCTCGAAAAAAGGCCCGGCGGATTTCGTCACCATCGCCGACAAAATGGCTGAGGAAACCTTGGTCAAAGAGCTCACCAAGGCGCGCCCCGATTATGGCTTCGTGCTTGAAGAAGGCAAAGACATCGAAGGCAAGGATTCGTCTAACACCTGGGTCATTGATCCCTTGGACGGCACCACCAATTTCCTCCACGGCATTCCGCACTTTGCAATTTCCATAGGCCTGATGCGTGACGGCGAGCCCTTCGCGGGTGTAGTTTACAACCCCGTCACCGACGAAATGTTCTGGGCTGAAAAAGGCCAAGGTGCATTTTTGAACGGTCGCCGCCTGCGCGTCTCGGCCCGCAGCGACATGGCCGAGGGGCTGTTTTCCACGGGCGTTCCGTTCTTAGGGGTCGACAAGGACGAACGGTTCTTGGAACGCTTGAACAGCGTCATGAGCGTGTCTTCGGGCATCCGCCGCTTCGGCTCCGCGGCCCTTGATTTGGCATACGTCGCCGCCGCGCGTTACGACGGTTTTTGGGAATGCGGCCTTAAGTCCTGGGACATGGCGGCGGGCATCGTTTTGGTGCGCGAAGCCGGTGGCTTTATCACCGACATTAAGGGCAAGCGCAACATGCTGGAAAGCGGTGATATCGTCGCCGCCAATGAAAAGCTGCACCCCCAGTTGCTCAAGCTGATTAAATAAGTCCGCCGAGAACCTGCCGTTTTTGCCAAATCGGTTGTATGCTCCTGAGGGCATTGATAAGGTATGTCCCACGAGAACAATAGATTCTCGCGCTAAGACGCCCAGATATCCGGGGGAGACCAATACCAATGCGCCGCAACCGCAGCAACTTACATGTGAAGTCCGCAGCTCATATGCGCTCGATCCTGAACACCGAAAAGCGTGCGGCCGTGTTCCTTGCCCCCTTTTTGGCACTTACCATAGCCGGATCGGCTTTCGCGCAAGGTCCCGCGGGCGAGTCCGCACTGGTTGACGTATCCGCCCCCAATATCTCCATTGATCTGTCCGTTCTGGACGACGGCGGTCTGACCCCGCAGATGGGTGCGCCCCTATCCGCGCGCGCGCCAATGCGCGTGCAAGGCAAGGTCTCCAAGGCTCCCGGCATGAAGACCCCGGTATCAACGCTGCACATCCAGCCGTCCAAGGCCCGCAGCCTGCCGCCGCAGACCAAGCCGATCTTTGCTATGCCGACCCCCGTCCCTATACAACAGCGCGAGGTCGAAGCCCCGCCAGCGCCCGAACCGGTCCAACAGCAAGTGGTCACAGCTCCGCCGCCGCCCCCGGCAGACAGTCCACAATCCGCACCCGAGATTGCTCCGGTCCCAGCCCCGGTCATCGCGGCGAAGGCTCCAGAACCAGAACCAACGCCCGAGCCCGTAAAACCCGAGCCCGTAAAAGAAGTGGTCAAGGTCGAACCTGCACCTGCTCCGGCACCCATGCCTGCAACGGCTCCGGCTCCTGTAGCACCACCCGCCGCACCGCAGGTGGAAGAAGTTCAGGCCCCGCCGAGCGTCGTAGACGCGCCACCGCCGCCGCCTCAGGCCTTAACCCAACCGCCCAAGCCGCCTGTCGTGGAACCGCAAACCACCCAGGCTGTCGCCCCGCCTGCACCGATCGACGAAAGCCAGACCGCGCCCGCCGCCACCGGCCCCGCCGTGACTGTGGACCTGCCGCCCAAAGACGGTGCTGCGCATCCCGGTGTGGCATCGCTGCCGCCCGCCACCGGACCGCTTGGCGACGGCGACAGCATGCGCATCGTATTCGATCAAGACTCATCCAAATTGCCACCAGACGCACGCAGCGCGCTGAAGGCGTTGTCGGACCAGATGCGCAATCAAGAGACCCTCCGCCTCCAGTTGCTGGCCTATGCTGGCGATAGCGATACCTCGGCCAGTGCGGCGCGGCGGTTGTCGTTGTCACGGGCCTTGGCGGTGCGCTCCTTCCTCATCGAAAGTGGCGTGCGCTCGACGCGCATTGATGTCCGCGCCTTGGGCAACAAGTCCACCGATGCCGTAACCGAGCGCGTTGACATTACAGTGGTCGAACGCTGATCAAACATTCAATCAGCTGGGGAAGCTAAACACATGACCCACCCGCGTCGTTTCTTGGTTCGCATGGCTATGTTCTTAGCCATCGTCGTTGCCGCCGCGGGGGCCGTGTATGTGCCGCTGGCGACCGCGTTCATGGCCAACGCCGCCCTCAACGGTTTGATTTTGGGCGTGTTCGTGTTGGGCATGGCCTACAACATGCGCCAAGTCATTCAGTTGCGCCCCGAACTCACCTGGATCGAAAGCTTCCGCAGCCGCTCTGGATCAACGTCCCAGGCGACAGGCAGGACCGCCGCGAGTACTCAGTCCAAGGCTCCACCGCGCCTGCTGGCGCCGCTGGCGGCGATGATCGGTGACCGTGACGAAATCAAGATCAGCGCCATGGCGTTGCGCTCAGTGCTTGACGGCATCGCGTCCCGCCTCGACGAGCAGCGCGACATCTCGCGCTATACCATCGGCTTGCTGGTCTTTTTAGGGCTGCTCGGCACCTTTTGGGGGTTGTTGGATACCTTGGACGCGATCCGCGGCGTGATCGTCAACATCCGCGTCGGCGGCGGCGATATCTCGGGCGTTTTCGATGAACTGAAATCCGGCCTCGAAGCGCCGCTGCGGGGAATGGGCACGGCGTTTTCCAGCTCGCTGTTCGGACTTGCGGGATCGCTGGTGCTGGGCTTCTTAGATTTGCAGACCGGCCAAGCCCAGAACCGCTTTTACACCGAATTGGAAGACTGGCTGTCGTCACAAGCCCGGCTGTCGGCGGGCACCATCAGTGTCGAAGGCGAGCAGACGGTCCCAGCCTATGTCGAGGCCTTGTTAGAGCAGACGGCGGAAAGCCTGGAAAATCTACAGCGCACCATGGCACGCGGCGAAGAAACCCGCATCCAAACCTCACAAGCATTGGGCCAGTTGTCCGAGAAGATGAGCACCATCACCGACTTCATGCGCACCGAACAAGTGATCATGCAAAAGCTGGCGGAAACGCACATGGAATTGAAGCCCGCCCTTGAAGCCATCGCCGGGGCCGGTGGGCTGAGCGGCGGCGGCGCCATGGACGACACCACACGCAGCCACATCCGCAACATCGATCTGGCTGTCACCCGTATGGTCGAGGAAACGCGCACCGGGCGTGAAGACGTTGTCAGCCAAATGCGCAGTGAAATCAAAATGTTAGCCCGCACAATTGCCGGACGGGGCGAGGCCTAAATGGCCAGCCTGTCGCGCCGTTCACGCAACCGCGCCGACATCTGGCCCGGTTTCGTCGATGCCTTGGCGTCGCTGCTCATGGTCATCATCTTCCTCTTATTGGTGTTTGTGCTGGCCCAGTTTTTCCTGGGCGAGGCCCTGTCGGGGCGCGATTCCGCCCTGCAAAAACTGGATACGGAAGTGGCCGAGTTGGCCGATCTTTTGGCGCTTGAAAAAACCGCCAACAAGAACCTGCGCACCGACGTTGGGCGATTGTCGGGCGAGCTTCAGGCCTCCATCGCCGAGGGTGATCGCCTGAACGGGGACATTACCAAACTCACCGCGCTCAAAGCCCAATTGGAAGCGGACATCGGCAAGCTGGCATCCGAAGTCGAAGACAAATCCACGGCCCTATTGGCCGAACAGGACTTATCCGAAAGCGCGCGGGCCGAAGTGGCGCTGCTCAACCGCCAGATGGCGGAACTGAAAGACCAGATCACCACCTTGAACGGCGCGCTGGGTGCGGCAGAACTCAAAGCCAAGGACCAGGGGGCACAGATCGTGTCGTTGGGCAAACGCCTCAACGCGGCCTTGGCATCAAAGGTGATGGAGCTGTCTGGCTATCGCTCTGAATTCTTCGGTCGTCTGGCTAAAATCTTAGGCGCACAGCCCGGCATTGAAATTGTCGGCGACCGTTTTGTGTTCCAGTCCGAGGTCCTGTTCGCCAGCGGAGCGGCGGACATCAATGTCGGTGCGTTCGGCCAACTGCAAACCTTGGCCCAGACCATCAACGAATTGCGGGGCCAAATTCCCGCCGACATCGACTGGGTGTTGCGGGTCGACGGCCACACCGACAGCGTGCCCATCCAAACTCCCAAATTCGCGTCCAACTGGGAACTCAGCTCGGCGCGTGCCATATCCGTGGTCAAATATTTGATCGACCACGGCGTACCTGCCAACCGTTTGGTGGCGGCAGGCTTTGGTGAACACCAACCCATCGCCAAAGGTCAAAGCCAAGCCGCGCTGAACCGCAATCGGCGCATTGAATTGAAACTCACACAGCGTTAGACGAAAGCCCCGCCAACCGCTATACAGGTCTCACCCGGCCCGCCGCAGTGCGCGTGCGCGAAGATTTCCAAGCTAAAGAATAGAACAATAACAATGCTCACTCTTTTCCTTATCGTCTTTATCGATCTTGTCGGTTTCGGCATCGTCATCCCCCTGCTGCCGTTTTACGGCGAACACTTCCTGGCTGACCCCTTCACGGTATCGTTGATGATGGCGTCCTATTCGCTGGGTCAATTCATCGCCGCACCCTTATGGGGCCGCTTGAGCGATACCATCGGACGCCGTCCGGTGCTGATCGTCAGCCTGTTCGGCGCGGTGCTGTCCTACATTGCCTTGGGCTTCGCCGACACCTTGTGGATGCTGTTTGCAGCGCGCATTTTCGGCGGCCTGATGGCGGGTAATATTTCCACCGCCTTTGCCTACATCGCCGACATCACCACGCCGGCGAACAGGGCCAAGGGCATGGGACTGGTGGGGGCTGCGTTTGGGCTGGGCTTTATCGCCGGTCCCGCCATCGGCGGTATCCTGGCAGGTTCTGACCCAGCAACCGCTGATTTCCAAACGCCGGCTTTCGTCGCCGCTGGGATGTCCATGGTGGCGTTGCTGATGACGTTCGCCCTGTTGAAAGAATCCCTGCCCGCCGAGGCGCGTGCCAAGCGCACCCATCAGCCCCGCCAAAACCGCCTCAAGCAATTCAAGGACGCCTTGGGCCGTCCCGGAGTGGGTTTGCTTATTTTGCTGAGCTTCCTCGCCACCTTTGTCTTCGCGGGCATGGAAACCACGTTTGCCATGTGGTCGCGGCGTCAGTTCGGCTGGGGACCGGAACAAAACGGTTACCTGTTCGCGTTCATCGGCCTGATCGCCGCCGCCTTGCAAGGCGGCGCGGTGGGGCGTTTGGCCAAGCGCTTTGGCGAAGCCAATCTGATCGTCCAAGGCGCGTTCGCCCTGGCACTGGGCATGGCGCTGATTCCGTTCAGCACGTCGGTGGAGTGGTTGTTAGTGGCGATGGTGATCGTGGCGTATGGCTTTAGCGTTATCAACCCGGCTCTCAACAGTCTTATTTCACTGCGCACCGATTCTGGCACTCAGGGGCAGATGATGGGCGTGGCCCGTTCCGCCACCACCATGGCGCGGGTGGTCGGTCCGGCATGGGCGGGCATCTTGTTCGCACAATTGGGTAAGGAATGGCCGTACTACGCGGGCACTTTGCTCATGTTGGTGGTGGCGGTGCTGGCGTTGCGTTCGCTCAAAGACAACCAAGACGCCAAGGCTAAGGCGTTGAGCGCGGCTGAAGGCCCCGAAGACACCTCAGCGCCCATTGACTGATTAAGCCAAATTCACCGATTGACCGGAAACTTCGCTAAGCTCCGCCGCCAAAGCGGTGACCAGCACAGCCGCGCCACGGGTCGAAACCCAACCCCCTCTATCTTGATTATAGGCGTAATGCGCGGCCCCGCTAATGGGTGAACTCACCCACAATTCCTGGGTCGGGGCGTGCTTGTTGATGACGTACTGGCGGCCGTCTTCCAACTCTATGGTCAGGATGCCATTGTCGAAATCGACTTCGACGATATCGCCGATGGCCGCCTCTAGGGCCTCGAACAGCCCATTTAGAGCTTCCTCAGCGAGATCTTCAAAATCGCTTACATCCATGAGATTGGCTCCGTTTTCGTACGTTTAAGAACTGCCCCTGTCTTACGCACCTCAAGGCTCCACTGCAAGGGGTCAAAATTACGGGTGAAAATGTATACAAAATAATTGCCAAAAAACCCTTCAAAGCCCTTGCGCCGAGCCAAAGGCGCGGGTATATAGGCGCTCTTGATTTTGGAGCTGCCCCATGAAGAATGACATCCATCCTGACTACCACACGATCACCGTCGAAATGACCGATGGCACCAGCTATGAAACCCGCTCGACCTGGGGTAAAGAAGGTGACACCATGAAACTCGACATTGATCCGATCACCCATCCAGCCTGGACAGGTGTTCACCGCCTGCTCGATAGCGGCGGTCAATTGGCGAAATTCAACAAGCGTTTCAGTGGGTTCGGCCTTAAAGGCTAAACCTGGGTTCACCCCCAATCTGAACCGTTTGTACGACAAGCAAGGGGCGTCCGCTTTCAGTGTTGACGCCCCTTTGTTATGCCTACGTGTTCAGCACGCGCGGTTCCCTTAAGGGGCAGGAATTACTTTCTTCTTAGGACTCGCGCCGTTAGACTGGGTTTCATGTGTTTAGATGCTGATAAATAAGGTAAACCTAAGCCATACATTGACCTTGTACACGGCGCAGTGCGTCCGACGGGAGCGCTTAGTGTGAACATGACCTCGACGAGTTACGAAGTCCTCGTGATGCAAGGAGGGAGCTGGCGTATCCATGCTCAGTTCCCCGAGGGCGCACGCGACGACGCAATCGAAGAGGCGAAGACCCTTGAAGACTTGCCCGGCATCGCAGGCATCAAAGTCGTGCGCGACAGCTATGACGACCGCACCGGACTACACCGCGAGCACGTCATCCACAAACACATCCCGAAAAGGGCCCCGCCGCCCCCCGCAGCTGACAAATATGCCCATTACAAAGCGCGCGCCGCCGCCAATCGCGCCACCGAACTCCAAGACCCGTTTAATGTCGGCGACGCAAAAGCTGAAAAGTCCAAGCCCACATCTGGCATAGGCGTATTCATAAAGCTATTACTGGTGTTGCTGTTTTCCATTGCCGCCTCGGCGGTTCTCACGGGCCTCATGTCGGAATTACTACCCACCCGCATAGGCGACCTCAGATTGGTCGGCACCATGCGCGGCAACGTGATGATCGTATCGGCCCTGCTCTTCTTCGTCGCTGCCGCTGTCATCGCGTTCAAAATGTTCATGGGCAGCGATGAACTTTCGGTGCCTGAATTCGAACGCCAGCAACAGCGCCGGAACCAACAATCCGAGCGCCAGCGCCGCGTGGCGGAAAAACGCAAAGCCGAAGAGAAAAAACGCGCCGAAGAGAAAAAAAAGCGCACCGCGGAAGAAGAAAAAGAACTCAAAAAGAGGGCCGAGCTCGAGCTCCAAAAGAAAGCCGAGCGAGACGCCGAGGCCGAGAAAGAAGCCGCAGCAGAATCCGAAGCCAAACCAGAAGAAGAGCCTGTGAAAGAGGAGGCGACCGAAGAAGAAGCTTTCTCCAGGTTATCGCCCATGGCGGAAAAACAAAAGGCGCTGCTCATGGCTTTCTTTGGCGAGGCCATACGCAACCTGCCCGCCGAACGCAAAAAAATGGACAATTACAACCGTTTCGGAGTGAACCTCTATCTGGCCGGCGCCGCGGAAGCCTTGGGTGGTGAACGAAATTTAGACGGCGAAACCATCACCTTGATTCTGGCCGACGCCCTCCAGCTCATGGGCTTGAAGCCTGAACATGCCGACGCCTTTGCGCGCCGCTATGAAGACTACCTGCTGCAAGATGCCCGCTATATGGAGATGTTCCAGGCCGGGCGGCGTTCTCTTTCCGGCTTCTTGGGCGGCGATAAAGAAGCCGCTGCGCAACTGGACCCGTCTTTGCACGAGTGGAACAAGCCAAAGGCTCCGGAAGACCCGGAAAAAGAGGTCGTGGTGATGTTCACCGACATCGTCGGCTCCACCGCCATGACCCACGAAAAAGGCAACTTGGCGGCCCAAGAAGTGGTGCGCGCCCACAACCGCGTGGTGCGCGATGCGCTGGCCAAGACCAAGGGTAAGGAAATCAAACACACCGGCGACGGCATCATGGCATCGTTTGAAAACGTCACCAACAGCCTGCGGGCCACCCAGCAAATGCAATTGATGATCCGCATGCACAACGCCCAAAACCCCGATGTACCGTTGCATGTCAAAATTGGCATCAACGCGGGCCGCGTGGTGATGGAAGAGCAAGACCTCTACGGCGTCACCGTGCAGATGGCGGCCCGCATCGTCGACAAAGCCAAAAGTGAGCAGATCATGGTGTCCGACATCGTTTACGGCCTCGCCCAAGGCGGCCACTGGCGCTTTGCCAAGCATGGCCCGTTCTATATGAAGGGCATTGAAGGACCGGCATACCTGCAAGAATTGGTGTGGGACGATGCCGTCGACTTAGCCGCGGCCCAAGCCCAAGCCGACGCCCAACGCCCGCAATTGGAACAAGCCTATGTCGTCGCCAGCGGCAAGCCTTTACCCGGTCAAGCGCCGCCCGTCGCTGAAAGCGCCCCAGCGGCTGCGGCTGAAGCTGAGACTCCGGCGCCAGCACCTGCTGCGGCACCTCTTGCGGCTCAGCCCCCGGCGGCGGCTCCCGCCGAAGCCACACCGGCACCTCAGCCCGCCAAACAGGGCTAAGCCCCTTTTCTCTCCTGTATTATTTTTTATCGACCGTCCCTTGCGCGGGTAAAACCGTGTACCTAGATCATCTATGCAGGCCGGGATGCCTTCTGAAGGGTCCCATTGGTATCTGCACCTTAGAACCGGAACGTGGCCGCAAAGCGGGGCGTTCCACAGACACTGATCGCTCAAAGGAGGACAGCTATGCGTACCTTAGACCTTACCCCTATGCACCGTTTCACCATTGGTTTCGACCGCATGCAACGCCAGCTTGACCAATTCGCACGAACGGACGAGGCCCAGGCCACCTACCCGCCTTATAACATCGAAGTGCGGGGCGAAGACGCCTATCGCATCACCATGGCGGTCGCCGGATTTCGCGATGCCGACTTGGACATCAGCGTCGAAAACACCAGCCTCACCGTGACCGGACGCATTGAACACGATGAACACGATGAACGCGAGCCCCAGTACCTGCACCACGGCATCGCCGCCAGGTCTTTTGAGCGCCGCTTCGAGCTTGCCGATCACATCAAGATCATCGCTGCAAAGTTAGATAATGGCCTTTTGCACATCGATCTGGAGCGCAAAGTTCCCGATGCCCTCAAGCCGCGCAAAATAGCCATCGACACGACGGATGCCAGCGCCTTGGAACACAAGGCGGCCTAATCGGCTCCAGACTTAGGCCTCTCTCAAACGTGCGGCGCGCCTGAGACGGTGCGCCGCATTTCGCTTATTACTTTAAACCAATGTAAAAAACGGATAAGATGACGCGTATTTTGGGGCGATTCGCCCTCATGCTTAACGGGAGAGAATTTTATGCAGAATAATGTGGGAAGTGTTGATCGTGGCCTCCGCGGTATCGTCGGAGTGGCTTTGCTCTTGGTCTTTTTCTTAGCCCCGCCCGCCAATGTTTATCTGTACTACGGCGCCCTGGTGGTCGGCATTGTCATGCTTGGAACCGCAGCCCTTAGCTGGTGTCCGGCGTACGGCATTTTCGGCATTAAGACCTGCTCCTCCAAGACCGAAGACTAAGATTTTTTACCTGCGACGCATGCAACGGGCCGGTTTCCTTCCCAGGGAACCGGCCCGTTTTCAGTGTACCCATACCTGCCCCAAGGAAAAGGGCCGCCCCTCTTTTGAGGTGGCAGCCCTTTAAAACTATGTGCCGAGCCCTGTTAAACTCGCCGTCTTTGTTTTCGTGAAAAGAGATTATCACGACGAACCAAACGGTCAAGCGCTGAAAAGGGGCTTGTTCAAAAAAGGCGCCACCTCAAAGAGGCGGCGCGAGTTTAACAGGGAGGCGCCGGAGGCAGAATGCGTATGCCATCCGACGTGGATATCCTATCAAACTGCCGTTAAAGATGCCTTAAAGGTGCCGCAAAAAAGACTTAAGTACCTGAAATTATTTATGTTTTGAAAACTGCATCCGCGCCGACACGAGCGGACTTCTTGGCCTGTATGGCGGCCTCGGCACGGTCGATTTCCGCCTTCAACGTATCGATATATTCGCCGATGGCGTCAACGGACAGTTCGTCTAAATCTTTCAGCTTGGGCTTTGTTTTCAGGGGGTCTAAGTCGTCTGCATCCATAAACGGTCTCCTTAAGGCGTGTTAAAACAGTCCGCTGGATCATACGCGGCTCAAGCGCCCCTGGCAAAGATATGGGCCTTAATGGCGGTCTTGGAGGCCAATTCAGGCTTTAAGGGCAATAATCTTTACCCGACAAAGTTTTCTGCGGTTTACCCGCCCGACGTTTTGGCATAAAAAGGGGGCGCTCGGCACCTATTTCAGGGTGCCAGCCAACATGCATGAATAAGGATAGCAAATATGGCGCAGCCTTTGATGCCCAAGGCGACAGCCGTGTGGCTCGTAGAAAACACCGGCCTTTCATTCGACCAGATCGCCACGTTCGTCGGTCTGCACGAACTTGAGGTCCAGGCCATCGCCGACGGCGAGGTCGCGGTGGGCATGCAGGGGGCTGACCCCATTGCCGCTGGCGAGCTGACGCAAGAAGAGATCGAACGCTGCCAAGCCGATCCGAACGCGAACTTGGTTATGTCCGAAGGCACGCTGCCCCAGCCGATGGTGCGCGGCAAGGGTGCCCGTTACACCCCGGTATCCAAGCGCCAAGATCGCCCCGACGCGGTCGCTTGGATCTTGAAGCACCACCCGGAAATGACCGACCCGCAGATTTCGCGCCTGATCGGCACCACCAAGCCCACCATTAAATCGGTGCGCGAACGCAGCCACTGGAATATCTCCGCCATCAAGCCGCAAAGCCCGGTGGGTTTGGGCCTGTGCACCGAAGCCGATCTGGAAAAGATGGTCGCCATCGCACGTGCCAAGGCTGGAACCACCCACGCTCCGGTCCAGGTGAGCAGCGTCCCTGCCCCCACCGCCGAGCCTAAACTGCCGGAACTGGACACCACCATGCCGACCCCGCAGGAAGAAACAAAACACACGGTCGAGTCCGTGTTCGGCCCTGCCGCTGAAGACGATAAAGGCGACGCCTAAAATTCAGCGCCACGCAGTTCAGTCAAAACAAAAGGGCCGCTCCTCGGATGAGGGCGGCCCTTTTTTGTGTCTTTGCGTAAGGCATCAGCCCGCGCAGGTATGTCCGAATTGTCCCATGCCATCGGCGAGGTAATCGCTGATCAGGGGGATTTCCAACAAACGATGGGGGAGGCTTTCGTCGAAGTCATCCTTGGCGGTTTGTACCGCTTCGTCCCAGCCGTCCATATCCACATCGCCGCGGCCTAATTGGATCAGCGCGTGCAACTCCACCAACTCGTCTTCATTCATGGCCTCCAAGAATGAGGTGAGTTCCTCGTACACCGAATCGTCGGGCTGATCTGAGAGCACCTCGACATCGTTATCATCGTTCGGATTGTCGCCCGGATCTTCGATGACGGGGTCGACCTTGGCGTCGAATTCTCGCGCCTTAACGATGATGAAGCAGACCTTTTCGGAAGAGATGGCTTGCATGATGGCCTCCTGTCCTTGTGCTCTTCATCTTAACACACAAGCCGTTGAAAGACCCAGATTTATACGCGCGCCGACGCGTACCCCACGCCGTCCAAAGCGGCCTTGATTTCGTCCAATATGGTTGGGTCGTCGATGGTCGCAGGCACCTTGAAATCCACGTTGTCGGCGATCTTTTGCATGGTGCCGCGCAGGATTTTACCGGACCGAGTTTTGGGCAGACGCGCAACAACGGTGGCGGTCTTGAATGCAGCCACCGGACCGATTTTGTCGCGCACCAACTGCACCACCTCCGCCACGATCTCTGAATGGTCGCGTGCGACCCCGGCCTTCAACACCAAGAAGCCCATCGGCAACTGGCCTTTAAGCTTATCGGCGACACCGAGCACCGCGCATTCGGCAACGTCGGCATGTGCGGACAGCACTTCTTCTATGGCCCCGGTGGACAGGCGGTGCCCGGCGACGTTGATGATGTCGTCGGTCCGTGACATGACGAAGATGTAGCCGTCTTCATCAACGTAGCCAGCATCCCCGCTTTTGTAATAGCCGGGAAACTCGTCCAGATAGGCTTCAACGTAGCGATCATTCGCATTCCACAACGTCAGCAACGCCCCCGGCGGCAGAGGCAGCTTGCAACAAATCGATCCGGTGTCGCCGGGTTTCACTTCGCGGCCATTGTCACCCAACACCCGCACGTCCCAGCCGGGTGCCGCCTTGGTGGGTGAGCCGGGCTTTACGTCAAAGCCGTGCAGCCCCATGCAGTTGGCGGCGATGGACCAGCCGGTCTCGGTTTGCCACCAGTGATCGATCACCGGTACGCCCAAGTGCTCTTCGGCCCAGGCCAAGGTATCCGGATCGGTGCGTTCGCCCGCCAAGTACAAGGTCTTGAAGTGGCCTAAGTCATAGTCCGCCAGAAGTTTTGCATCCGGGTCATCGCGCTTGATGGCGCGCAAGGCGGTGGGTGCGGTGAACATCACCTTGACCTTATAGTCGGCAATGATGCGCCAGAACGCCCCGGCGTCGGGCGTGCCCACGGGCTTACCTTCGAACATCACCGTGGTGCAACCGTGCAGCAGCGGGCCATAGACGATATAGCTATGCCCCACCACCCAGCCCACGTCGGACGCCGCCCAATAAACGTCGCCGGGCTCCACATCGTATATGGCCTTCATGGTGTAGTTGAGCGCCACCATATGACCGCCGTTGTCGCGCACGATGCCCTTGGGCTGGCCCGTGGTGCCGGACGTATAGAGGATATACAGCGGATCGGTGGCGGCCACCGTAACGCAGTCGGCGGGCGTGGCCGACATCATCGCTTCGGCCCAATCCACGTCGCGGTCCTCAATCAGTTCGGCGGTGACTTCGGGGCGCTGCACGATGACGCAGTGGTCGGGCTTAAAGGTGGACAGATCAATCGCCGCGTCCAGCAGCGGCTTGTAGGCAATGGTCCTCCCAGGCTCTAACCCACACGACGCGGTCACGATGACCTTAGGCCTGGCATCGGCAATGCGCGTCGCCAATTCCGCCGCGGCAAACCCGCCAAACACGACCGAGTGCACCGCTCCTAAGCGCGCCACGCCCAGCATGGCGATGACCGCTTGGGGGATCATCGGCATGTAAAGAATGACACGATCGCCCTTGGTCACGCCCAGCCCTTTGAGCACGCCTGCGAACGCCGCAGCCTCGTCTTTCAATTGCGCGTAGGTATAGGTCTGCACCTGGCCGCCGGTCATGGCGCTGTCGTGGATCAACGCCGCCTGATCACCGCGACCGCTGGCGACGTGACGGTCCACCGCGTTGTAACAGGTGTTACACTCAGCGCCTTGGAACCAGCGATAAAACGGCGCGTTGGAACGATCCAACACCGTGTCCCAGGGCTTAACCCAGTCGATGTCTTGCGCCACTTGGCCCCAGAACCTATCCGGGTCGCTCAAAGATTGCGCAAAAGCCTGTTCGTATGCGTTGGTCATGATCGCCCCCAGAGTGCCCCCAGAAATGCAGCCGACCCTCCGTCAGGAGAGCCGACTGAACATACAAAAACGTCACGAGGCGTTTGTTAATGCCGGGTGAGGTTATTCAATTCATCTTTGATTCGGAGTTTTTCTTTTTTGAGACCGTGGAGTTCGACTTCATCGGGGCGTGCCCGGGTGGCTTCTTGTTCGATGGCCGCATCGAGTTCTTGGTGGCGGCTTTTTAAGGCAACGATTCTATTTTCCAGTCCCATTGTAACTTCTCCCAAGATTAAGAGCCTATTTCGCTAAGAATCTTACGCCCCAACAGAACAAAAATCCACCCTCTTCGGGAACAGGCAAAGGTTTCAGGGACTTGTGCAACACCCTGTAAATCCTGCAACTTCCAATCTGTATGAATCGAAGATTAGTGTGGTACAATCTGACACATTTTGACGGATATTTTATGAACAGCACCCCTGAAAACATAAACGAGCGGATTGCGCTGCTGATGCTCGAACACAGAGACTTAGACGACGTGATTGATCGCTTACAGTCCGACGCGGCACCAAACCTGTTACAGGTCCAACGTTTAAAAAAACGCAAATTGGTGCTCAAAGACCAGATCGCACGCCTACAAAGTGGCGAAATTCCCGACATTATTGCTTAAATGCCAAAGGACCTCCCAACATGGCGCATACACCAGACACCATTGACTATTACTTCAGCGTTTTCTCACCGTGGGCTTATATCGGCGACACGCGGTTAAGAGAATTGGCCAAATCGCACGGCAAAACGGTGCGCTATCACCCCCTGATGACTCCGGTCCTCTTCCCTGCCACCGGTGGCATCCCCCTCAAGGATCGCGCCCAGCCGCGCAAAGACTACCGCATGGCCGAATTAACGCGCTGGCGTGACCTGTTGGGTATTGAGCTGAACTTAGAGCCCAAACACTTCCCGGTACCCGAAGCTTTGGCGTCTCAATTGATTCTTGCCACCCAAACCGCGGGCGAAGATCCGGGCGCGCTTGTCCACGCAATCTTTCGCGCAGTATGGGTGGAAGACTCAGACATCAACGATCTTGCAACCTTAACCGAGATCGCAGGCTCCGTCGGCTTGGACGGACAGGCGCTGATGGTCACCGCTCAAGGCCCAGACTTTGTGCAGGCCTGCCAGGATGAAACGGCCTCCGCCATCGCCGCCGGAGTCTTTGGCTATCCAACCTATGTGTACGGTGATGTTTTGTTGTGGGGCCAGGACCGGCTGGACTTCTTGGAGCGCGCACTGAAAGGCGATTGAGGACCTCCTGTCAGGAACTGCATAATCACTTTGTATTATATATCCGATGACATGGCTCATGATAGGTAGTGCTAAACTATATAGATAACGTGCATAAATCATATGCTGGAATCGTAGGGCATGAATAGCTATATCCAGTTTTTGGCACCCAGCGAGGACTTATCCTTCGCATATTTCGGCACATACGACATATCGCTGGTTTTGGCCTCGGTATTTATGGCCGTATTTGGGTCGTTTATGGCGCTTGAGTTGTCTGGACGCATTGTGCATGCGACCACGAGGGTCGGCAAAATCATGTGGATCGCGCCGGGGGCTTTGGCGCTTGGTGGCGGCGTGTGGGCCATGCACTTCATCGGCATGCTGGCCTTCAACCTACCCTGCGGGATTACGTACGACCCCACCTTGACCCTCGCATCTATGCTGCCTGGCGTGGCGGCTAGCGCCGTGGCTATGTGGGTCATTGGTCGCACTAACGTCGCAGTTAGCAAGCTGGTACTCGGTGGTGTTTTGATGGGGGTCGGCATCGGTACCATGCACTATTCCGGCATGGCCGCCATGCGGCTCGATGCCGTCATCTACTACTCGCCGACCATATTTGCATTTTCCATTGTCTTTGCAGTCGTGCTGGCAACCCTATCTCTGCATGCTAAATTTTTATTGCAAGCTCAGCCCGATACTTTATCCGGTTGGAGCGGAACGCTTGCAGCCTCAATCTTTATGGGCACCGCCATTTCCGGCATGCACTACATCGCCATGGAAGCGGCTTATTTCATTCCAGCGAGTGACAACTCGTACACGACTGGCCTATCGCCAACCTTATTGGCGGTCGTCATCAGCGTGATCACCTTAATGCTGATGTCGTTGACATTTGCGGGCTCTATTCTGGCTCGACATCGGAAAACAATTTTGGCGTTACTACATGAGGTCGAGGAGCGAAAAATTGCCCAGAAAGAAGCTCGCGACCTTGCTATGACGGATCATCTGACGGGCCTTTCGAGCCGCGCCCACTTTTACCAGCGGCTTGACCAACACCTGAAGTTGGCCGACAGAGAAAAAAAACAGTTGGCACTACTTGCGCTCGACCTAGACAGGTTCAAGCCCGTCAATGACACCTATGGTCATCCGGTCGGCGACGCCTTGTTACAGGCTGTCGCGACGACCTTTACGAAGCACAGCCGCGAGACAGACTTGGTGGCACGGGTTGGCGGCGATGAGTTTGCCATCCTCCTTGTTCATCCAGACGACAGGGAGGCGGTAAGAACAATCGCCCAACGGATCATTGATGAGGTTAATAAAGCTATGACGATTATGGGACAAGAGATCCAGATCGGAACCAGCATAGGCATCGCGCACTTCCCTGATGATGCCGATAATGAAGAGGACCTGATGCATAGAGCTGACAGGGCCCTTTACGAGGCAAAGAACTCAGGCCGCAATACTCTTTGTTTCTACAGACCGGACCTTGATGGCCGCGCAAAGTAAGCCAGCCCGCAGTAAGAGCCCGTCAATTTCATTTCAAAACGTTCTCGACAGCTCCGTCTAAAATCGCGGCGCGGTGGGCTTCCAGGGCGCGCCGGGCGCGGTCGATGATATCTTCCGGAGCATCGCCGGGTGCCACCTCCGTCATACCAAATTCCGCTTCGATGCTGAGCGCCTGCCCTTGCCAGGAACACGCGTGTGCGGATAGGGCTTTGATCAAGTCGCGTCCTTTTTGGTCTGCGTCTAACGGCTGGGTGGCGGGCAGTATGATGCCGAAGTCAAAATTTTCCAGGCTGCCGACGATATCGCCAGCCTCCAGCACATCGCGCATCACGTCAGAGGTGTGTACCTGCAAACTTTCCGCAGCCCCATGACCGAACTGGGTGCGCACGGACTGGGCATTGGTGACGACGACATAAAGGAAGCAAAATAGGACCTTTTCGTCCTCCACCCGGCGCACCACCAGATTTAAGCGGGCCAGGAATGCGCGCCGCCGCATGACGTGCAGCAGTCGGTCTTTTTCCGCCTGTTCTTCCAGATAGGCTTCGTGGCCCTTGGCCCGGACCAATTCGGCGCGCAGATCGTTGATCTCGTCCAGCAACAGCCCAATGGCGTGGCGCACGTGTTCGGTCATTTCCTCTTCGGGAATGCCAAGCACGGAAACGTCGTCGTGGAAATCGTCGTGGCCGTGGCCGGGACCAAAGCCCTCGCCGCCCTCGCCGCCCTCGCCCCCATCGCCGTCACCTTCGTCGTGGGCGTGCTGGCGTTTGCGCCGCGCTTCCAAGAGCGCACGGTCCTCGTCCGCCAAGCGATTACGCCCCGGACGCACAGATACGATTGGCGCGGATGGACCAAGCGGATCGTCTGACATGCATCTCTCCCTCAGGGGCGCGTATAAACGCCCCAAACTCCCTAATCGAATTTAGCATAAAATCCTTAAAAATGTGAATGATCGCGTGCCAAACTGCCGGGACTTGCCATAAAGGGCGCTTTGCCTATAATTGCCCGCTTTCTTGGGGGCAACCCAGCCCGCCTTAGGAGCAAAGACTATGACCGCCACCGATCCACTTGTCGGCATCATCATGGGCAGCCAGTCCGACTGGGAAACCATGAAGAATGCTGCGGATACCCTGGACAAAATGGGCGTGCCGTTTGAAACCAAGATCGTCTCCGCGCACCGCACGCCGGACCGTCTGGTGGCCTATGCCAAGTCAGCCAAAGACCGTGGCCTGCACGTCATCATCGCCGGGGCCGGTGGGGCCGCGCACTTGCCCGGCATGGCGGCTTCCATGACCGCGCTGCCCGTGTTGGGCGTTCCCATTGAAAGCAAATCGCTAAAGGGCATGGATTCGTTGCTCTCCATCGTGCAGATGCCGGGCGGCGTTCCCGTCGGCACCTTGGCCATAGGCAAGCCGGGCGCCATCAATGCCGGATTGTTTGCGGCCTCTATCATCGCCCTGAACGACGACACCGTTGCCAAAGCCTTAGGCGCTTGGCGCGCCGCGCAGACGGACGCCGTCGCCCAAGAGCCTGTCGATTAAGCATGACCGATCCATACGCACCTATCCCGCCCGGCTCCGTGATCGGCATCGTCGGCGGCGGACAGCTGGGCCGCATGACTGCGGTGGCCGCGGCCAAGCTCGGCTATCGCGTCCACGTCTTCACGCCCGAGGCCGACAGCCCCACCGAGCAGGTGTGCGAGCGCGCCGTCGTGGCCCCGTATGACGATGAGGCCGCGATCAAGGATTTCGGCGCGCGCGTTGACGTCATCACCTTTGAATTTGAAAACGTCCCCGCCGACACGGTGCGCAAACTGGCCGATTACGCGCCCGTGCGCCCGTGCTGGGAATGCCTGTCCATCTGCCAGGACCGCACCCAAGAAAAAACTTTCGCGGGCAAGCTGGGCATTGAAACCGCACCGTGGGTCGAAGTGCGCAGCGCCGCCGATTTGGCGAAAGCCATTGAAGACATCGGCACGCCTTCGATTTTGAAGACGTCGACCTTGGGCTATGACGGCAAGGGTCAGGTACGTATTGGTAAAGACACAGACCCCGCCACCGCTTGGGGCCTGCTGGGCGGAGACGTCGGCGTTTTAGAAGGCTTTGTCGATTTCACCATGGAAGTGTCCGTGATCACCGCGCGCCGCCCGTCGGGGGAAATGGCCTCGTTCGACGTGGTGGAAAATCGTCACAAGGACGGCATCTTGGACGTCACCATCGCCCCCGCCGACATCTCAGACGACTTGGCAACGCAAGCGTGCTCCATCGGCCAGAAATTGGCCGAGGCCATGAACATGGTGGGGTTGTTAGCGGTGGAGCTGTTCGTCACCGCCGACGGTCACCTGTTGATGAACGAAATGGCTCCACGCCCGCACAATTCCGGGCATTGGACCCAAGACGGCTGCACCACCAACCAGTTTGAGCAGTTCGTGCGCGCCGTCGCAGGCTTGCCACTGGGATCTACCCAGCGCCACTCCGACACGGTGATGAAAAACCTGATTGGCGCAGACGCCGATGCCTGGGCCGCATATTTTGCCGACCCGCACAACAAGCTGCACCTGTATGGCAAGCGCCACGCCCGCCCGGGCCGCAAGATGGGCCACGTCAACCGCCTGCACCCCAAGGGGTCGCAGCCCAAAGGGTGGTGAGCGATTAAATAATTTTCGCCGGGCGCTTGTGGGACGCCAGCCAGATACCCAGCGCAATCGGCACGATGCCGATTAAATCACCTAGCGCCACCGGCTCCCCCAACAGCACCCAGCCGAACATCAAGCCAAACGGCGGCATGAGGAAATGCAGCGCACTGGCGTCGGAGGCATTGCCGTGGGTGAGCAGGAAAAACCACAACCCGACCCCACCGATGGACACACCGATCACGATGTGGGTCATCACCAGGGCAAACTGCAGCCCCCACACGATCTGGCTTACGTCTTCCGTCAACAAACCGATGACAAACATCAACACGCCTGCACTGATAAATTGCCCGCCGATGTTGACGGACAAGGGTACGCCTATTTTCCAAGCCTTAAACAGCACCGAACCCAACACCATCGACGATAGCGACACCGCCATAAGCAATATGCCGCCGACGTCTTCACCGCTAACCGTGATGCGACTGTTGAGTACAATAACGACGCCTAAGATGCCCAGCGCCAACCCGGCTAAACGACGCAACGACATGTGCTCGCCCAGCAGCGGCACAGCCAAGATCGTGATCAGAATCGGATTCATGGAAATGATCACGGCCGCCAACGCTGACGACACCGTACCCATGGCGACCCACGCAAGCCCCTGGTAACCGGCTTGGTTTAAAAGCCCCAGCACCGCCAACTGGCCCCAGCCCTTGACGCCCACAGGGCGATAGGTCCCCGTAACGACGGCAAAGCCAACCATCAAGAGGCCCGCTAAAAAAAACCGTGCGCCCAAGAACAGCATCGGGGGGCTGACTTGAAGGGCAAATTTGCCCGCCGCAAACGCGGAACTCCACAGCAGCACGAATATCAGCACTAGGCCTAAGTAGGCGAATTTGTTTGTGGGTGGGGCCACGGGCGGGTTCCTTTCTCTGGGCGACAGGCGAACCATACGCGAAGTATGTATAATTAATAAATTAAATGTTATAATACATTACATTAAATTTATGGATTGATGAAATGAATCTCGAACTTCTCAAGGCATTCGTTGCGGTCGCTGAAACGGGCGGCTTCACCAAAGCGGAAAGCCGTATTCACCGCACTCAGTCAACCATCAGCCAACAAATCGCGCGCCTGGAAAGCGACCTCTGCGCACCGCTATTCGACCGCAGAAAACGCACGGTGACACTGACGGACCAAGGTGATCAGTACCTGGATTTCGCCCGGCGCATTCTGGCTCTGGATCAGGAATCCCGTGCCCTAATACAACAGCAAGATCGCTACACGGTGGTTCGTGTCGGCGTATCCGACAATTACACCCGCCTGGGCTGGTCCGCGCTCTTGGCAGCATATGCAGGCAAACATCCGAATGTACGCATTTCCGTCAAGACCGACCAAAGCGGCGTTTTGCAAGCTCACCAGGACGAGGGGCATCTCGACATCGTAGTTTCCAACGAACTGACGCCACCCCAAAACGCGGTCGCGAACCGTCCCGCGCCGTTGCACTGGATCGCCGCGGATGGCTGCGCCGCTCACCGCGAACGCCCCCTGCCCTTAATCTTATACCCCCCCGGATGCGCTTACCGCAGTCGAGCACTCACGGCACTGGAAAATGCGGGTATTCCGTGGCGCATCGCCTTCGAAACGCCGGACTGGTTGAGCATCCGCGCCGCCACGGAACACGGGCTTGGTATCGCACTGTTGGATAATATGGAGGGGATGGAAAAGGTCCGTTTCTTAGGTCCAAAAGATGAATTGCCTGGGGTGGAGCCGGCGTACCTGACGGTACGGACGAGGACCTTTACGGGGGATGCGGCCCCCCACATCTCAGAACTGGCGGAACACCTTGGCCGCCTGATCTGAGATCAAGTCCCGTCGATTTCTTCTTTGAGCAGTTCCAGTTCCAGCCAGCGCTCTTCGGCGGCGGCCAGTTCGCTTTGCTTGTCTGCCAACTCGCCCGCCAACGCCTTAAACGCCCCTGTATCGTTCGCATAAAGGTCCGGATCGGCCATGGTGGTTTGCAGCTTTTCCACCTCCACCTGCATCTGGGCCATTTCGCCCGGCAGTGTTTCCAGGGCGTACTTATCTTTGTAGCTCATCTTCTTAGGTGAAGGTTTCTTTGTGCCTGTGTTCGCCGCTTTAGCATCTTTTTCGCGCTTGGTGGCTTGGGCCTTAGCATCCACCCCGCGCCCGCGCTGGTCCACCATATCCGAATAGCCGCCGGGGAATTCGGACCACTGCCCGTCGCCTTCAAACACCAACACCGAGGTCGCCACCCGGTCCAAGAAATCGCGGTCATGGCTGACCAGTAACACCGTACCCGCATAGTCGCTGAGCATTTCCTGCAACAGGTCCAGGGTCTCCAAATCCAGGTCGTTGGTGGGTTCATCCAGGACCAACAGGTTGGACGGTTTCGCCAGCGCGCGGGCCAGCATCAGGCGACCGCGCTCGCCCCCCGACAGGGCCGTAATGGGGGTGTTCTTTTGCTCCGGGCTGAACAGAAAGTCCTTCATGTAGCCCACCACGTGCTTAGGCTCGCCCTGCACAAACACCGTATCGCCACTGCCTTCGGTCAGGGCATCGGTCAGGGTCCACGACGAATCCAGGCTTTCGCGCTTTTGATCCAGGGTCACCATTTCCAATTTGGTTCCCAACCGCACGCTGCCTGAATCAGGCTCTAACCCGCCGGTGAGCAGTTTGATCAGCGTGGTTTTGCCCGCGCCATTGGGGCCGATCAGCCCGAGGCGGTCACCGCGCTGAATGCGCAAGGACAGGTCTTTGATGATGGTTTTATCGCCATACGATTTGCACACGTTCTCGGCTTCGGCCACCAACTTTCCGGACGTCTGACCTTGGGTGACAGAAAATTTAACGGTGCCGGTCATGGCGCGCTGGTCGCGGCGTTCCTGGCGTAAATCGTTGAGCGCATGCAGCCGCCCCATGTTGCGCTTGCGCCGCCCGGTGACGCCGCGGTTGAGCCAGTGCAATTCGCGCACGATCTTGCGGTCCAGCTTATGGCGGTCCAGTTCCATCGTTTCCAGCGTCGCGTCGCGCCAGTCTTCAAACGCGTGAAAGGTTTGGTCCATGCGCCGGGTGATGCCTTGGTAAATCCACACCGTGGCGCGGCCAATGTTTTCCAAAAACCGCCGATCATGGCTGATCAGCACGATGGCCGAACGCATGGATTTCAACTCGCCCTCCAACCATTCGATGGCGGGCAGGTCCAGGTGGTTGGTCGGTTCGTCCAACAACAACACGTCGGGCTCGGGGGCCAGCGCGCGGGCCAGGGCTGCGCGACGGACTTCACCGCCCGACAGCGTGGCCGGGTCTTCGTCGCCGTTCAGCCCCAAATGGCCCAATAGGTAATAGGTACGCGAATGGTCGTCGCCGTGCGCCATTCCGGCTTCGACGTACTCAAGCACGCTGGAATAGGCCGAAAGGTCCGGTTCCTGAGCCAAATAGGTCACAGACGTGCCGGGCTTTACGAAGCGTTCGCCGCTATCGGCCTCGACCAGACCTGAGACGATTTTCAACAGCGTCGACTTGCCCGACCCGTTGCGCCCCACCAGACACAAGCGGTCGCCAGAAGACACGGAAAACTCGGCCCCCTCCAGCAACGGCGTGCCGCCGAAGGTCAAATGTATATCGCGAAGGGTAATCAGAGGAGGTGCCATGGGGACTGTGTACTGCCCTACCCAACTGAGAGCAAGAGGTGTATACTATACGCGTAACAATAGGAGGCGAAAATGGCCGACCTGTCCTTACAAGATGTGCGTTCCAATACGCTCGAAGCAACCTACATTCGCAAGCTGGAAGAACGCACCGCCAAGCGCGACGCCGCCCGTGTAGACGTTACTCTGCAAGCGGAGCGGGCGTTTGGTGCGCGCCAAGACGGCGCGGCCCAAGCCACAAGAAACGCAGATACCACGCGCCGCCTCGACGCCGAACAACGCCGTCGCGACGACCAACTGGCCATTGATCTGGCTCGCTTTGACCAGGACCGCCTGGACGCCGCCCGCCGTGCGGCGACCAACCGAGCCGCCGCCGACTTAGAGCGCGCCGCCCAAAGCCGCCAAGACGCCCTGCTTGCCGAAGACGCGCGGATTGCCGCAGACCAAGCCGCCAACGCCCCCGGCACCGCCATAGACACCCGCCCCGCAGAGACGCTCACCGCCGAAGAACAAACCGGCCAATATCAATTCCTCGACACCCTGGCCCAACGCGCAGGCCAAGACCCCAACCGGGCCGCCATCGTTGATGTGCTGGCGTGAATACAGGTGCGCGTACCTTTAACGATCTCTCACCAATCCACAAACAATCCCAGACCTACAAATGCACAATTAACATTGCACCCAAGCCCTCTGTGGTCAAAACTACCGCACCGACACCACCGGGGGGATGATATGCGTTCTATAATATTTGTTATATTTTTACTGGGCAGCTTTCCCCCTGTCTTAATGGGGTGTCAAACCATAACCATGAACCATTCGACCGCAGCTGGCGAAAGTAACGCCTACTTCGATCTCGGTATGAAGCATCAATATGCCCAGGGTGTGCCTCAAGATTATGACAAAGCTCTTTACTGGTACCGCAAGGCTGCCGAACGGGGACATATCAGGGGTCAAAATCAGCTCGGTTACATGTACGAACATGGGCTAGGCGTGGTAAAAAATAGTCGTTTGGGTGCGCAATGGTATCAAAAATCGGCTGAGCAAGGATACGCCAAAGCCCAAGCTAACTTGGGCTATTCATACGACAAGGGGGAAGGTGTCCCCCAGAGCTTCACCAAAGCCGTATTGTGGTATCGCAGGGCGGCAGAACAAGGTAATGCCCGAGGACAATATAATCTCGGTTATTCATATGACCACGGCGAGGGCGTTTCCAAAAATTATGACCAAGCTATTTATTGGTACAACCTCTCGGCCAAGCAGGGCTATGACAAGGCCCAAAATAACTTAGCTGGTATATACGAATATGGATTAGGTGTTCCCGTGGACTTAAAAAAAGCATTGTTCTGGTATGAGAAGGCTGCGGCGAACGGGAACCCATTAGCGCAAAAAAGCTTATCCAAATTGATGGAGTGACCTTAAGCCCGGCCCGTCTGTCCGCTAAACGATTTTACGGTGTTGGCGCGGGTGAGGCTGGCTTGGATTTCTGACGGCGAGATGCGGTTTGTTTTAACCGCTTCCAGCAGTTCGATTTCCACCGCTTGCTCTTTTTCCAGGTGCAGCGCCATGGTTTGGCGGATGAAAGCTTTGGCGGGGGCGTCGACGCCTGGGTTCGCCAGGGCGTTGGACACCAATTCGCGGCGCACCAGGGGCGGGAACTTGAGCAGTTCGATGGCCACCATTTTCTTCACCTGAAGCGGAATCAGCGGGGCCGCCATGATGCGGTCGAGGCAGAAGCTGTAGATGCCGAAATCCAGCCGTCCGGCCACGGTGGAGGTAAAGTCCACGAAATCGTCGACAAAGGTCCCGGCGGAGACCTTCTTTTCAATCAATTTGCGCACCGTTTCCAAGAACGCGCGGTAGCGTTTGCGCGCCGGATTCAGGTCATCGCCCAAGGCGCCTTCAAGCTCACGAATGCGGGTTTCGCGAAAGCCTGATTGCAGAACCTGGGCTACGCCATCGCGCACCCGGGGGCTTAAGGATTGGCGTTCGATCAGTTCGAACAGTTCTTCGTACGCCTCGCGCCGGGCGTCGTCCATGGTGGCGGCTCTGTGGGCCAGCGGCATGATGGCAGCCCGGCCCACCAGTTCATCGCGCGAATAGATCGCCGCCATGGCTTGGGCGTCCTTGGGGATGCGAATGGTGGTGGAATGAAAATCGTCGGAGATCAAAAAACGCCCGGTCCCCTGAAACGTCAGGTAGCGCCCCAATTTGGTGCAGGTGACGAAGTGATCGGCGAGGGCTATGCCCTTAAGTGGGACAGAGGGCGTGGCGGAGGGAATAAAACTACCCGGTTGTAAAACCATTTCTTTAAGTCCTTCCCGTCTCGCGTTAGCCCCGATTAGCGGCGCATTTGCGCCCCGTCTTTGCACGATTTCAGTCCGTCCTTGAGAAAGCCTTCAAGGGCTTGTTGCAACTTAGCCTTCATCGGCGGAATTTTCAGAACATCGTCGATGCGACGGCTTAAGAAATCCCACGTGTCGGCATGGTCTTCGCTGGTATCGTTGAGCCAATACAGCACGGTGGCGGCGTACACGGTGCCGAGCAATCCGCGCTTGGTGTAATAATTAAAGTCCGACGAGCGGTCCCCGGACGCGTACCAAATATGGTCCACCGTGGTGTGGGTGATGTTGGCCATCTGGATCGCGTGGGTCGGCATCATGAGGACGCCCAGTCCCTTGCGCACCGCTTCCTTATGGGAGCCAAGAAATTCAAGCCGCGCGCGCACGCCAAATATGACCCGGTCACGCACGCGCATATTGTCTAAATCAGCGCCGTCCATGGCCTTGATCATGGCGCGATCAGACACCGTTGCGAAGTGCGCAATAGCGTCCACGCCGCCGCCCGGAAACATGCGTTTGGCGGTGGCGGCGTCGAAGCCTGCGTCCAGCGCGCCCTGGGCCAGGGCTTCATCCCCCCACCCGTCAAACGCCACATGCGGGGCCGCGGCCAGGACGATGGCGTCCTTTTTATCTTCGCGGCTGGGCTTTTTCGATTTCGCAGCAGTCATAAAATCTCTCGTTTACTCGTCTTCGGCGTGGATTGCACGCATCAGCTCGTCGTTAAAGCCGAAGGTGCGCATGTCCTCGATCCGCTGAGGATACAGTATTCCGTCCAAATGGTCACATTCGTGTTGCACCACCCGGGCGTGGAAGCCATGGGCCTCGCGTTCGAAACGCTGTCCGCTCAGATCATAGGCCGAGTACCGGATGTGGGTAAACCGCGGCACTTCGCCCATCATGCCGGGAATGGACAGGCAGCCTTCCCAGCCGATCTCGGTATCGCTGGATAATGGCTCTATTTCAGGGTTTATCAGCACCGTGAGCGGCACGCCGTCGCCGTCACCGCCCTCACGGGCATCACGGCCCGGATCCACATAAAACACCACCACGCGCTTGGAAACATGAATTTGCGGCGCGGCCAGCCCGGTACCGTCGGCGTCGTGCATGGTTTCAATCATATCGGCCACCAACTGCGCCACTTCGGGAGCTTTGGGGTCCTCAACCGGTTCGGCTGGGACTTTCAGCACCGGATTTCCCATGCGGGCGATTTTCAGCAGGGCCATAGAGCTTTCCTTGGAATCTCTTCACATTGTTCAGACGGTGTGATACAAACCGCGCTTGTTCTAACCCAATGTGGGGCGGAATGCGCTGGGAAGCAATACTTCTTGGCATTAAACCCAAACTTGAAAGGATGTGATTAACGTGCAAGTTGTCGTCCGCGATAACAACGTTGATCAGGCGCTTAAAGTGTTGAAGAAGAAGATGCAGCGGGAAGGTATTTTCCGCGAGCTGAAGCTTCGCAAACACTTCGAAAAGCCCTCTGAGAAACGCGCACGCGAAAAGGCCGAGGCCGTTTCGCGCGCACGTAAAATGGAGCGCAAACGCCTGGAACGCGAAGGTTTCTAAAAACCGACCGTTCACGCACCAATTTGAACTTCGGTTCGCGAAAACCCCGCACCAGAGATGGCGCGGGGTTTTTGTTGGGTATCATAATTTAGGCGTGATCTTGGCCAGCAAGCTTCGCAACTGCTGGCGCTCCTTCTCGCTCAATCCCCGAAGCATGTTGTGCTGCAATTGGACATGTGGAACCATCATGTTTTCCGCCAGTTGAAAGCCGTCGTCGGTGAGCTGCACCTGGATCGAACGGCGGTCTTTCGGGTTGCTGAGACGGCGCACAAGTCCGCGTTTCTCGAGGCGGTCGATGCGATTGGTCATGGCCGAGGTCGATAGCATCATCGCATGAGCCAGTGTGGACGGTGATATAGCTTGATCTTTACCATGACGGCGCAGCGTCAAAATGACATCCAGAGCCGGAAAATCCATTCCAGCTTCGGCCCAAAGGTCCTGAACGGCCCTGCGCAGCAACTCTGCGTTTTGCAAAATATCCCCAATCACGGCCATGGCCGACAAATCCAAGTCGGGACGTTCCCGCGACCATTGCTGCAACACGGTTTCCATAGAATGGGTCTCGGGATCTGATTTCCGGGCTTTAGGTTCTGGGGCTTGACTCATGGTGCATATCGCCTTAATTAATTCGATATCAAATAATTCGATATCAAATTAATTGACGTCGAACATTAACCCACCATACCGCCCAACGCGAAAAATGTGAAGGAAAACAGCATGACGACCGAACGTGCCTCAGATCATCCCATCGAGCCGTTGTTCCTCAAACGCTGGTCCCCACGGGCCTTTGACGCCAGCGACATGCCGATAGACGATTTGCTCAGCACCCTGGAAGCCGCGCGCTGGGCGCCATCGGCATACAATGTGCAGCCATGGCGGTTTTTGTACGCGCGGCGGGGCGACGCCCATTGGAATTTGTTTGTGGGGATTTTAAACGACTTTAATCGTTCCTGGGCCGAGCATGCATCGGCGTTGGTGGTGGTGGTGTCCAACACCCTCATGACCGATGAGGCAGATGGCGCAAAACGTACGTTCCCAAGCCACAGCTTCGATACCGGTGCAGCATGGGCGCACCTAGCATTGCAGGCGACTGCACTTGGTTATCAGGCGCACGCCATGGCCGGTATCGACTTTGATCATGCACGAACCGTCCTCAAGGTACCGGACAGTTACGCCATTGAAATCGCGGTCGCCATCGGCACGACGGCCAACCCCAAGCAGTTGCCTGAACCCTTACAGGCGCGCGAACAGCCCAGCGATAGACTGGACCTGAACGACATTGCCTACGAGGGAGCATTCCCTTCATGACAGCCTCACACGACAGCACCAATGATCCGCGTATTCGGCGTGGCCATGTGGCCATGTTGGGCGCAACGTTCCTGATCTCGACGTCGTTCCCCATCGGCGCGGCCATCACCTCCGACTTAGATAGTCTGGTGCTGACGTTTATGCGGTTCGCGTTGGCGGCGCTCCTCTTCATGCCGTTCATCATTTGGCGTTATGGTTGGCACATTCCCAGCCTGCGCGATTTTCTGCGCTACGCCGTGCTCAGCGCCTGCTTAGTCGCCTTCTTCTGGGGCATGTTTGTCGCGTTGCGCACCACTTCGGCGCTGAACACAGCCGTCATATTCACCATCACGCCCCTCATTACGGCACTGGTCTCGACCCTATTGTTCAAAACCACACCCGGTATGACCACGCGCATGGCCTTGCTCATCGGCATGGGCGGTGCCATATGGGTCATTTTTCGCGGCGAACTGGATGCCCTGCTTTCATTAAGGTTAAACGTCGGCGACGGCATTTTTTTCGCTGCGACAATCGCGATGGGGTTTTATGGGCCGCTCGTGAAACGCCTACACCGGGGCGAACCCATGGCACAGATGACGTTTTGGACGCTGGTCACCGGCGCGGCATGGCTGTTGGCCTTGGCCGCGCCGCAATTTTCCAGCGTGCAATGGGCCGACGTGTCGGCGTCTGTGTATCTCGGAATAGTCTATCTTGCCATATTCACCACCTTGATTACGTTCTTTATCGTGCAATGGTGCACCACCGTGATCGGCCCAACCAAGGTGATTTCGTACACGTACCTCAACCCCATCTGGGTCGTTTTTATGGCTATGGCGCTTGGCAAGGCTTCCCCACCGATCACGACGTATCCAGGCTTTGCGTTGATCGTCGCCGCAATTTATCTCCTGCAGCGCGAACCCTAGATCGCGTTGGCCGGGACCATTTGAAATGGATATACTCACGCGACTTTAGCCATTGGAACCCTAACCATGCCCCGCCCCGCGAAAACGCCCAAACCTGAAGGCCTCGTCTGTGATTTCACCGGCGGGGCGGTCAGGCATCGGTTTTTATTTGGCGGCGGGCGCGGTCAGGCCCTGCCCAAGGCGGTGGGCCTCAAGGGCGGTAAAAACCCCACCATCGTCGATGCCACGGCGGGCCTCGGCGGCGATGCGTTTTTGCTGGCCTCACTGGGGGCCGAAGTCACGTTGATCGAGCGTTCGCCCGAGATGCACAAATTGTTACAAGACGGCTTGGCCCACGCGCGAGATGCCGGGGGCGACGTGGCCGAGGTTGTCGCCCGCATGACGTTGCTGTTTGGCGATGCGAAGGACCTACTACCCACCCTGTCGCCCGACGTGGTGTTGGTCGACCCCATGCACCCGCCACGCAAAAAATCGGCCCTGGTCAAAAGCGAAATGCGCCAGATCCGCGACATCGTCGGCACCGACGACGATGCCGTGGAGCTGATGAAGGTCGCCTTAGCTACGGCGCGCAACCGGGTGGTGCTGAAATGGCCCCGCCGCGCCGATTTCATGCCAGGCATCTCCGCGCCCTCTCACCAAATTCTCGGCAAATCCACACGCTATGACGTGTTTATGACATAACAATCGTCACCCCCGCGTAGGCGGGGGCCTATGGCCATCTCGATTGTGCAATACTCTCAACATGAAACAGCCATGTGTCTATATCCTCGCTACGAAGCGATATGGAACTCTATATGTCGGCGTGACCAGCGATCTGGCACGCCGCGTATGGGAGCACCGTAATGGCTGTGCAGATGGCTTCACCAAGAGCCATAACGTGCATCAACTCGTTTACGCCGAATTTCACGATACTATGGAGGACGCCATTGTCCGCGAAAAACGGATCAAGAAATGGCGGCGACCATGGAAAATTAATCTTATTCAGTCCGTTAACCCCGATTGGCTTGACCTATACGATGATCTTCTTGGATAGGGCCATAGACCCCCGCCTGCGCGGGGGCGACGAATAGGGGGGGATAGGACCCTTGCAACTTTCCGCCCGATGGGGGAGAAAGGCGGACAGATTTAGCCCCTGCCCCCTTTTGTTTCCTGGAGACACATCCCCATGACCGGCTTGCCCAAATGCCCGAAGTGCGACGAGGACTATACCTACGAAGACGGCGCCATGTTTGTGTGCCCCATGTGCGCGCACGAATGGGCGAAAGACGGGACTGAGGCAGCGGCTGAAGGAGGCCTTGTCGTCAAGGATGCGGTCGGCAATGTGTTGAGCGACGGCGACACCGTCAGCGTGATCAAGGACTTAAAAATCAAAGGCACGTCGTCGGTGGTCAAGGTCGGCACCAAGGTGAAGAACATCCGCCTCGTCGACGCCGACCACGACATCGACTGCAAAGTCCCCGGCGTCGGCCCCATGGGCCTAAAATCGGAATTCGTCAAAAAGGTTTAAGCCTTTCGCACAGACAAGAACGGCGGCCCCTGTGAAGGAGCCGCCGTTTGTGCATCTGAGTAACGTCATCGGTCTTATTCTGAAAGGGCTAATTTAGGCAACACAGAATTCGCCACCACCTCGTCAACCTCAGAAACATTAAAGGGAGCATCCTCTGGCATGGTATCTGCCAAGAAAGCGATTAATGCTCTGTCCCAATTGCGGTTCATGTTGGGGGCTACCAGGAAGTATCGCTGTTCTCCTGGCTTGGTGGAGATTGTCGATACCCACTCGCCAACATTGCCATAATCACCACTATCCACCTTTAGAGATGTCGTGCCAGCATTAACGTCGACAATAAGGAAACCACCGTTGCTAAGTTGTTTTATGTCCTCGCCAGTTATGTGGACTTGCCCGGTCATTGCGCTACCGGAAAAAGTGGTTTCCCTCATAAAATAAAGACGAGCTTGCCCTTCTTTCGGCGCTACGATCCGGCCCTGCATTTCGGAATATTTTGGACCTGTAGCCGCACAGCCTACAAGTACAGGAAAGGCGAAAGTGAGCATGAAGCAATAGACGAAATAACGTTTCAGTGGGTTCTCTTTCATCAAATTCATTAAGGTTCACCTTGTATCGTGAAATTTTCCACAATTAATATCTTGGATAAAATCACAATCATTAATTGAAATCAACATCACAGGGGGGGGGGCTGATTATGTGCGAAGAATCCTTTGCCCCAAAAACACAAAAACGGCGGCTCGATAAGAGCCGCCGTTTTGCGTTGACTGCGAAGAGCCGTTCTAGTGGCCGAGGGCCTGGACGATTTCTTCGGTCATTTTCTTGGCGTCGCCGAACAGCATCATGGTGTTATCGGCGAAGAACAGGCTGTTTTCCACGCCCGCGTAGCCGGAGCTCATACCGCGTTTAAGGAACAACACCGTACCGGCCTTTTCCACGTCCAATATCGGCATGCCATAAATCGGGCTGGCCGGATCGGTCTTGGCGGCGGGGTTGGTGACGTCGTTGGCACCGATGACAAAGGCCACGTCGGCTGAGGCGAACTCGTTGTTGATGGTTTCCAACTCGAACACTTCGTCGTACGGCACGTTGGCTTCGGCCAGCAACACGTTCATGTGTCCCGGCATACGGCCCGCGACGGGGTGGATGGCATAGGCCACGTCCACGCCTTCGGCCTTCAACAGGTCGCCCATTTCACGCAGCGCGTGCTGTGCCTGAGCCACAGCCATGCCGTAACCCGGCACGATGATGACCTTAGACGCATTGCCCATGATGAACGCCGCGTCGTCGGCGGAGCCGGATTTGACCGAGCCGCCCGTGGGGCTGGTGGCCGCAGCGGCGTCGGTAGATGAACCAAAACCGCCCAACAACACGTTCCAGATCGAACGGTTCATGCCTTTGCACATGATGTAGCTAAGGATCGCACCCGAAGCGCCCACCAGCGCGCCGGTGACGATCAACAGCGGATTGCCCAGCGTAAAGCCGATGCCCGCCGCTGCCCAACCGGAATACGAGTTCAGCATCGACACCACGACGGGCATGTCCGCGCCACCGATGGGGATGATGATCAAAAACCCAATGGCAAATGCCAGCAGCGTCAGCGCCCAATAGGTGGAATAGCTTTCGGTGGTCGCGAATAAGAAGAACAACACCACCAAAGTGATACCGAGCGCCGCGTTCAGTTTGTGTTGCAGCGAGAACGTAATCGGTGCGCCCGACATGACGCCTTGCAGCTTGGCAAAGGCAATGACGGAGCCGGAGAACGTAATGGCACCAATAGCCGTCCCCAGTCCCATTTCGATCAGGGACGCCGCCGGAATGGCACCCGGCGCACCTAAGCCATAAGCCAAAGGGTTATACAACGCAGCGGTGGCGACGCACACGGCGGCGAGGCCGACCAGCGAGTGAAAGGCTGCGACCAATTGCGGCAACGCCGTCATCTTGATTTTGAGCGCCACCACGGCACCGATGGAGCCACCGAGAAGCAGCCCCACAATGATCAAGGGATAGCTGACCACGTCTGGGTCGGCCAAGGTGGTGAAGATGGCGATGGTCATACCCACCATGCCGAGGATGTTGCCACGGCGCGAGGTTTCGGGATGCGACAGACCGCGCAGGGCCATGATAAAGCACACCGACGAGATCAGATACGCAAAGGCGCTTAGATTCTCAGACATATCTCAGCGCTCCCTATTTCTTTTTCTTTTTGAACATCTGCAGCATGCGCTGGGTGACGATGAAGCCACCAAAGATGTTCACGGACGCCAAGGTCACGGCCATGAAGCCCATCACCTTGGAGAAGTTCATGTCCGCCGGGCCGGCCGCGATCAACGCGCCGACGATAATGACGGACGAAATAGCATTGGTGACGCCCATCAGGGGCGAATGCAGTGCGGGGGTCACACTCCACACCACGAAGTAGCCAATAAAACACGCCAGCACGAAAATGGTGAACAGCGCGATGAAGGAAAATCCTTCCGCACCGCCGCCCGTGTTCACGGCCAGATGGCCCACGCTGGTGACAACTTCACTTGCTTGTGCCGCTAAGGCAGCCGCGTCTTCGGCCAACTTGCGGGCTTGTTCTTGTACGGTCGCCGCGTCCATGACTTAGCTCCCCTTCCCGGTCAACATGGGGTGAACGACCTTGCCGTCCTTGCACACGCAGGTGCCGGACACGGTTTCGTCTTCCCAGTCGAAGTTAATGGTTTTAGCTTCGCTGTCCACATGCGGGGAGAGGAAGTTCAATAGGTTCTTGGCGAAGAGCTGGCTGGCGTCTTTCGGCAGACGCGACGGCACGTTTTCGTGACCGACAATCAACACGCCGTTTCTGGACTTGACGACCTTACCCAGCTTTGCACCCTCAACGTTGCCACCCGCTTCTACCGCCAGATCGATAAGAACCGAACCAGCCTTCATGCTTGCCACCATTTCCTTAGTGACCAGCGTCGGCGCTGCGCGTCCCGGGATCAAGGCGGTGGTGATGACGATGTCTTGCTTTTTAATATGCTCGGACACCACTTGCTTTTGCTTATCGAAATACTCCGGCGGCATTTGCTTGGCATAGCCTGCGTCGGTTTCGGCGTCTTTTTCCATCTCTTCATCAACGGTCAGGAATTTGCCGCCCAAGCTTTCCACCTGTTCGCGGGTGGCGGGGCGGACATCGGTGGCGGTGACCACAGCCCCCAAACGCTTAGCCGTGGCGATGGCTTGCAAGCCCGCAACGCCGACGCCCATGATGAACACTTTGGCCGGGGCGATGGTGCCCGCCGCCGTCATCATCATCGGCAGGGCCGAACCGTATTCGTTGCACGCGTCCAACACGGCCTTATAGCCCGCCAAGTTGGATTGCGACGACAGCACGTCCATCGACTGCGCACGCGAGATGCGCGGCATCAGCTCCATGGCGAAGGCCGTTACCCCGGCCTTGGCCAGAGCCTCAACGTCGGCTTTTTCGGTCAGCGCCGAAAGGTGAGCACACAGCACCGCACCTTTTTTCATCAGTCCGACTTCTGCGTCGGTGGGGCGTTGAACCTTGAGCACCACGTCAGCGGTTTTCAGCGTCGTGGCGGCATCCTTGGCAATGGTGGCGCCCGCGTCTTTGAAATCTTGATCGGTGATGGAGGCTTCTCGCCCGGCGTCTTTTTCCACCACCACGTCAAAGCCGAAGCCGGTGAGCTTTTTCACCACTTCGACGGACGCAGCGACGCGACGTTCGCCGGGTCGGCTTTCTTTCGCAATTGCGATTTTCATGCGTTAACCGTTCTTTTCTAAGGGGTATGGTCAATCAAATCCTGAACGAACTTTATGCCCGCTTGCGCTATGTTTCTCAAGGTTTACCTCGCAAAAAAGAAAGCTATTTCCATTATTTAAAAATCGCCAAGAAAAGCGCGTCCCTTCAATACGTTAGGAAGCACTGCCTGAACCCTCACGGGGGGAGCGAAAAGACCTTTTTTATGTGGGCGGTGTGATTCACCCCCTTTTCGCCACGCTTTTGCTTCCCTATGATCGCCGCACCATGAAAAAAACACGCACTCAAACCCATCTCCGCGTTTGGTCAGCCTTAGTCCTCGCCCTCGTCCTCGCCCTTCCCTCAGGCGCGCGAGCAAAAGACCTGCATCTGCGCTATGAAGCGTACTGGGGCGGGCTGCATATTGCGGACTTCACCCTGTCGTTGCTGAACAGCGAGGGTACATTTGAAAACCGTTTCCACCTAGAAACCAGGGGCATGACCCGCCTGTTCACCAACCTGTCGGCGAAGGCCACCAGCCGCGGGCGCGTCATAGCCCCGCCGCCGTCCATTCAGGGCAATAACGCCATGGCAAACGCCGCCGCAACTCAGCCCAAAGCCGCAGCATACGTGGCCCAGACCTATCGCACCGAATACACCAACAGAAAGCATTTGCGTTGGGTCGACATCACGTTTGGTGCGCCCGGTGAACCCGCCAAGGCCGTTACCGGCACCAGCCCAACGCCCGGCTATGAAGACAATTGGGACCCTAAAGACAAGGGGCCTCAAGTTCTGGACAGAGTTGAGGCTGAGTTTCGCATCGGCGTGAACGACCCCATCTCACTGGTGCCGCAAATTATGGCCATTGTGCATGCGCACTTGAAAGGCGGACCTGAGTCCGGCGTGGCCAGGGGCTTTGACGGGCGCAGGCGCTTTGACATGGGTGTGCTGCATATGGGCCGAGTCAAACGCACCATCCAAGGCAAAGTGCAAGACACCTACCGCGTACGCGTTACCCCCAACCCGGTGGCGGGCTTCAAGCCCCGTCACAAGACGCTGTGGAACAACTCGACCTATGATTTTTACCTGTCGCGCGACGGGGGTTTTGCACCCTTGCAAATCGTGCCGGTCAACCACGGCCCGGTGCTAACACTGGTGGCGAGATGCGATTTGGAATGTGAATTGCCAAAGGAAGAAGAGTGAGGCTTAGCCCACCGCTTGGGCTTTACGGCTTTCGGCCAGTTGTTCTTTGTAGGTCTTGAACGTGTCGCGGATGCCGTCGAGACGGTCTGCCGTCCCCTCGCCAAACATGAAGTCCAACTTGAGGCTTTCCTCGTCGTCCCACAGGGCCTTGAACAGGTCAGAAAACAGCGCCGTGAACAGCAACTGAAAGTGCACGTCCTCGAACAAGAAGCCGGACTTGCGCTCTGTGACGTTGTTGAGGATGGAAATGAAGTTGCGCTTGGCCCACTCGAAATCCTCGAACTTCAGCAAGATACGGATCAAAATGTTATAGGCAAAACGCTTATGACGATCATTTTTGCCAATTTCTTTCCAAATCACACCATCGTCATCATCGGTGCGGAAATTACTGAGCAACTCTTCCGCTTCGACGTTCAACTCACCGTAAAGACCCTCACCCAACAGCTTCATCAGGTAGTTATCAAAGCCCATCACCACTTCGCGTGGAAACACTGGATTGTTAGGATCGGAAAATAGGTGCGAGAAACGCCCGGCAATCAGGCGCAGCAAGAACATGGAGCGGTTGCCCTGTTCAACGGGCTTGCCAGCACCTGGGGCGGTGCTTCCAGGTGCCGCAGCAGATGGCACATCGCCCTGAGACTTGGTCCATTCCGCGACTTCGTTACCGTAATTGAGCATGTTGGTGCGGATCACAACTTCGATCTCGCGCACCAGTTCCTTGATGTCCTCGTCGAATTTTTGGGTTTTTTTGTCCTGGGTGAGAAGTTTGTTGGTCATCATCAATTCAATGACGGAACGGATGATAGCCTTGGTCGCGATGGTGGACCGGTGGGCGACCTTAATGGAGCCTCCGCCTGCCTCGCTAATTGGCTGCTGATCTTCCTGTTCGAACATATCCGCCCAAATTCTCAGTTACCCACGGCCAAAAGCCGAGAATCGGTTTTTCAACCACCCACATCTTAATATCATACCCCCCCTAAGACTTCACTAAGGAGTATTAAACGCCGTCTTCCATAGCTTCCAGCTCAGAAATGAAGCCTTTAATGACATTTAAGCCCTGATTCCAAAAATCCGGATCCGAGGCATCAAGCCCAAAAGGTGCCAACAACTCCTTATGGCGCTTGGTCCCACCGGCGCTCAGCATGTCTAAGTACTTGCGCTGGAACCCTTCGTGACCAGAGGCAAATACACCATACAGCGAATTTACCAAGCAGTCGCCAAATGCATAAGCATAGACATAGAACGGCGTGTGGACAAAGTGCGGGATATAGGCCCAATAGTTTTTGTAATTATCGTCGAAGCGAATAGCGGGGCCTAAGCTTTCGCCCTGTATTTTCAACCAAATCTCGCCCAGGCGCTCGGCCGACAGTTCGCCGCTCTTGCGTTCATCATGCACGCAGCGTTCGAATTCATGGAACGCGATTTGGCGCACCACGGTATTGAGCATGTCTTCGACCTTGCCGGCGATGAGGATTTTACGCCGCGTAGGGTCTTGTTCTGTGTCCACCATTTTACGAAAGGTCAACATCTCGCCGAACACCGACGCGGTTTCGGCGGTGGTCAGCGGCGTGTCGGCCATCAACGTACCCTGGTCGGCGGCCAGCACCTGATGCACGCCATGCCCCAGTTCATGGGCCAGGGTCATTACGTCGCGCGATTTGCCATGAAAATTCATCAAGATGTAAGGATGCGCGCTGGGCACCACCGGGTGGGAAAAGGCGCCTGAATCTTTGCCTTCACGGGGCCGGGCATCAATCCACTGCTCGGTGAAAAATCGTTTTGCGGTGTCCGCCATTTGTGGGGCGAAGGCACCGTAGGCGTCGAGCACTAGGTTTTGGGCCTCGTCCCACGAATACAGGTTGGCGTCATCAAAGGGCAGCGGTGCGTTGCGGTCCCAATAATCCAGCGCGTCGGTGCCAAACCATTTGGCCTTCAAAGCGTAATAGCGATGCGACAGGTCGGCGTAAGCCCCCCGCACGCTATCGACCAAGGCATCCACCACCTCGTCTTCGACCTGATTGGCCAAGTTGCGTTCCGACACCGGGCGGTCGAAATGACGCCAGCGGTCTTCGATTTCTTTATCTTTTGCCAAGGTGTTGGTGATTAAGGTCAACAGTCGGATGTTGCTGCCCAGCTTTTTACCAAAGGCCTTGGCGGCGGCCTTGCGCTTAACGCCTGATTTATCCGACAGCAGGTTCATCACTTGGCTCTGGGTCATGTCTTTGCCTTCGCCCTCGACGTCAAAGCGCATGTCGGAGAACGTTTCTTCAAACAAGCGCACCCACGATGCGCGCCCGGCGACGGATTTTTCCAGCAGCAGCTTTTCCATCTCGTCGGAAAGCTGATGGGGGCGGAACTGACGTACCTCGCGCAGCCACGGGCGATAGCGCCCGGCAGCCGTATCGCTAGCCAGCAGGCGTTCCAAATGAGCATCGTCAAGGCGATTGATTTCCAGGGTGAAAAACAACGTTACCGAGGAAATATCGGTGACCCGCTCCTGCAACGTCTGGTAAAAGCGCCCAACGTCTGGATCGCTGGTGCTGACCGAGAACAGCAACTGCCCATAGCTCATGGTGCGGTGCAAAATCTCGCTAATCGCCTCATACTCGGCAATGGCGGCGGCGAACCCCGCACCGTCCAGTGCGGCCAGTTTGCCCGCATATACGTCGGTAAACGCCTTGGCACGGCGCGTTGCGTCGCTTAGGTCTGCTTCAAGGGCCGCAGACTTAGGACCGTCGTACAGGTGTGACAGATCCCAATTTGGTAATGTGTGTTCAGCGATTGCGGGCATATTTCTTTCTCCTAAACCGTAGAGACGATATAGAATTGTAATGACGTTAAATACAACCGCCAAATTCGGAAAGTCTCACATATGAATGCCCACGCTGATGCCCATGTCTGCCCCAATCTGGTTACGCTCTTCTTCGATCAGGTCGAGACGCGCGGCGAACATCCCTTTTTGTGGGCCAAGTTGGACGGCAAGTTTCGCCCGCAGAGCTGGCGCGAAGTGGCGGCCCAAGTCACGGAATTGGCCCGTGGGCTCAAGGCGTTGGGCGTGGCACCCGGTGACCGCATTGTGCTGGTGTCTGAAAACCGCCCCGAATGGCTGATTGCGGATTTGGCCATTATGGCGGTCGGGGCCATTACGGTACCCGCCTATACCACCAACACGGTTCATGACCACCGCCATATTGTGGACCATTCGGGTGCCGTGGGAATGGTGGTGTCGACCCCTAAATTGGCCGAGCGCGCCCTTCAAGCGGCACATCTGTCGGAACCCATGCGCTTTGCCATCAGTATGGAACCGCTGGACTTACAACAAAGCCTCAACGTCGAGGTCATCGGCTGGCAAGCCGCTCTGAACCGGGGTCAATCCAGCCACGACAATATTATTGAGGATGCGCGGCAGATGAAGCGCACCGACGTGGCGTGCATTATCTATACATCCGGCACCGGCGGTGTGCCTAAGGGCGTGATGCAAAGTCATGGCTCGATCTTGCACAACTTGGTTGGGGCAAAAAGTATCCTGGCCGGGCTGGGACTGGCCGACGAGGTATTCTTGTCCTTCTTGCCGCTGTCACATGCGTACGAACACACGGCGGGACAATTCTTCCCCATCGCGCTGGGCGCACAGATTTATTACGCCGAAGGTGCGGACAAGCTGGTCGCCAACATGGCCGAATGCCGCCCCACCATTATGATGGCGGTGCCAAGGTTGTATGAAATGATGCATGCGCGCATTTTGCGGGGCGTGGAAAAGGACGGCGGCAAAAAGGAAGCGCTGTTCCACAAAACTGTTGAGTTGGGGACCAAGGCCTTCCTGGCCCCGCACACCATGAGCGTGGGCGAAAAGCTAAAGAACTTCGCCCTGGAAAAACTGGTGCGCCATAAGGTGCGCCAGCGGTTTGGCGGGCGCTTGAAGGCATTCGTGTCCGGCGGTGCGCCGCTGAACCCAGATATTGGCCTGTTTTTCACGGCGCTTGGCGTGCGCATTTTGCAAGGTTATGGGCAGACCGAATCTGGTCCGGTGGTCAGCGCCAACACGGCTGAAAACCCAAAGATGCACGCGGTCGGGCCGCCATTCCCCGACACCGAGGTAAAGATTTCCGAGGACGGCGAAATTCTGCTCAAGGGCGAGTTGGTAATGAACGGCTATTGGCGCGACGAAAAGGCGACGTCTAACACCATCGTAAACGGGTGGCTGCACACCGGCGACATCGGCTTGATTGACCAAGACGGGCATTTGCAAATCACCGATCGCAAGAAGGATATTATCGTCAATTCCGGCGGCGATAACGTGGCGCCTCAGCGCATCGAAGGCATGCTGACCTTGGAACCGCAAATCGCCCAAGCCATGGTCTATGGCGACAAGCGTTCTCACATCGTGGGATTGTTGGTGCCGGATGCGGATTGGCTGAAAAACCTCAGCGATGACGAGGATATACGTGCGGCGCTGGCCTTGGCCGTGGACCGGGTCAACAGCCACCTGTCCAACATCGAAAAGGTGCGCAAATTCATCATCGCGGCAGAGCCGTTCAGCGTCGAAAACGCGCAGATGACCCCCACCATGAAGGTGCGCCGCTATAAGCTGATTGAAGTCTATGGTGAACAGCTAGAGGCGCTTTACGGCTAAGACGCGCCCTTGTCTAAATCTTCCTTGGTTGACGGCCCCGCGCCCGCAATGGCGATGCCCGCCAAAATCAGCGCCAGCGCACCCAGCGTTTCGGTGGTGATGGGCTCGTTTAAGAACCAATAGCCCCACACCACCCCCAACACTGGAATCAGGTAGTTGTTAAGCGACAAAAACGTCACCCCCCGGCTGGCGATCACGACGATGAGCAAGATCGTCGCGACAGCGGTGGGAAACACGCCGAGGTAAATCGACGCGGCCAGGGCCTCCGCGTTGTAGGAAAGCGTCCACGGCTGATCGGCGATCAAGGACGCAGGCAGCAACACGGCGGTAGACGCGATCAGCACGCCAGCACCGTGCTGGGCCGGACGAGCACCGGGCAATTTGCGCACCAAAATACCGGCAATCGCATAGCTCACCGCCGCCACGGCCACGGCAAGCTGACGCAACGCATTGTCGCCCAGGGTCAGCAATTCTTGCGGGCCGATTACGAAGGCCACCCCGGCGAAGCCCACCAAGACGCCAATCACGCGGCGCGCATTGAAGATTTCATCGGAAAAAATGCGCCCCAACACCAACGCCGCCAACGGCATCGCGGCGATGAGAATCGCGGCCAGACCGGACGCGATCTGCTGCTCGCCCCAATTGATCAGCACAAAGGGAAAGGCATTGCCAAATACGCCGATAAGGAAAAATGACCACCACAGGCGCGGTTCCGTGGGCAAGGGTAAGCGCCGCACCTTTAACCAGCCCACCAACACCAAGGCTCCGATCACGACGCGCATCATGGCGAAGGTGGTCGGCGGCAGATGCTCGACGCCCACCTTGATGGCGGTGAACGACGAACTCCACATCAGCGCCAGCACCAACAACAGGCTTAAATCACGGGCAAGAGGGTTGCGCACTTATTCGTTCCAGTTGGCTAGAGAATGAACAGCAACAATATCGGCAACGTGGCGAAGGACATCACCGTGGAGAGTACCACAGTCCCGGCAACGGCTTCGGGTTCCGTGTTGTAGCGCGCGGCGAACAGGTAATTAAACACCGCCACCGGCATGGTCGATTGCAAAATCAAAACACCCTTCATCACACCGTCAAAGCCCATGGCCTCGGCCAGCCCTAAGCCCACGGCGAAGCCCATGACGAGGCGCACGGCGGCGATAAACGCGCTTTTCCCAAACTGTCCGACCTTTAACTGCTGCAAGGAAATGCCTAAAGTGATCAGCATCAAGGGGATGGTGAAACCACCCAACATCTCGACCGTATTGGCCGCCCATTGGGGAACGGTCGTGTCGGAAACTTTAAACGCCAGCGCCAGCGCCATGGCGTACAAGGTCGGCACACGCAGCAAGGCCTGTACCGATGTCACCCCCGCCGACAGGGCCACGCCCAGGGTGAATTGGAAAATAATGCACACCGTGAAGTACGCCACCGCCAGGGCCATGCCCTCCGGTCCGAACGCCAACAAGGCCAGCGGCAGGCCAACGTTACCGGTATTGGGAAATACCATCGCAGGCAAAAAGGCGCGGATGGACTGGCCCCAGACTTTCAAGATAACCGTGCCAACCAGCGCCATGATGGCAACGGCGGCCCCTGTGGCCCCCGCCATTCGAGCCAAGGCATCCAGTTCCACATCGACGTTCACTAAGGTGGTGAACACCAGGCTCGGCACGCCGACGGCGGTCACCAAATGGGTGACCATTTCGGTGTTATAAGGTCGGCCATGATACGCCCACGCGTAACCGATGGCGGCGCAGATCATAACCGGGGCGATGATGGAAAAAAGTTGCTCGAACACTCTAAGAATTCCTAATCCTGGGGAGGACAACAAACCTCCTCATAGCCTATCCCCTACATCCCGCCAAACAAAAACGGCGTCCCGTGAAGGACGCCGTTTTGAAAACCGTGACGGAAAACCGAAATTTTAAGTCTCTTCGTTGACCTTGGAAGTCTCTTCGTCGACCCTGGCGATGTGCATAATATTGGTGCCGCCTGCAATGCCAAACGGGATACCCGCAACGATGACGATGTCATCGCCGTTCTGGACAAAATCCTGGCGCTTAGCGATGCGCACCGATTTCCCCATCATGTCCGCGAAGTTTTCCACTTCCTTGGTGCTGATGGAATGCACGCCCCAAGCCAGAACCAGGCGCCTTGCCACATCCAAATTTGGCGTCAGACCCAAAATCGGCACGGCAGGACGTTCGCGCGCGATGCGCAACGTGGTCGAACCCGTGGACGAAAACGACACGATGGCCTGGGCGGAAATGGTTTCCGCAGTCTGGCGCGCGGCGGCGGAAATAGCATCGGCAGCGGTCGCCTCAGGCAAGGAGCGCGCGGCCTCGGTCATTTTGTGATAAATGCGATCCCGCTCTACACGGTTGATGATGCGATCCATGATGGTCACAGATTCGATGGGATAATCCCCCACCGCAGTTTCGGCAGACAACATAACCGCGTCGGCACCGTCATAAATGGCGGTGGCAACATCGGATGCCTCGGCTCGTGTCGGGACGGCAGACGTGATCATGGATTCCAGCATCTGGGTTGCGACCACCACCGGTTTGCCGGCAATGCGGCACGCGTTGATGATGCGCTTTTGCTGCACCGGAACGTCTTCGGGCGGCAATTCAACGCCCAAATCGCCACGTGCGACCATGATGGCGTCAGCCAATTCGACGATTCCATGAAGGTGTTCAATGGCCGACGGCTTTTCCAGCTTGGCCATAACAGCGGCGCGGCCCTTAACAATGGCTTTGATTTCTTCGAGATCCGACGGGCGCTGCACAAACGAAAGGGCAACCCAATCGACGCCCATTTCCAAGCCGACCTCTAAGTCCTCTCGGTCCTTATCGGTCATGGCCGATAATTCCAAGATGGCGCTGGGGACGTTGACGCCCTTGTTGTTGGAAATCTTGCCGCCAATAACGACAATGGTTTCGGCGAAGTCTTTGCCAGCTCTTTCAACTTGCAAGCGGACCTTGCCATCGTCGATCAAAAGATCCATTCCGGGGCGCAAGGCCGCGAAAATTTCGGGATGGGGCAGCGGGGCAACGGTTTCATTGCCCTTAGCATCGGTCAACTCCAAGCGGAATGGTTGACCAGCCTCAAGCATAATAGAGCCGTTCTCGAACTCACCCACGCGCAGCTTGGGACCTTGCAGATCCATCAGCACGCCAATGGGGCGTCCGTATTTTTCTTCCAGCTTTCGGATGGTGTCATAGCGACGACGGTGATCTTCATGGACGCCATGGGAAAAATTGAGGCGAAAAACATCCGCACCCGCCTCTACCAAGTCCCCGATGTCTTTTTCACTGGATCGGCCAGGCCCGAGCGTGGCGATAATCTTTGCATTTCTTGTACGTTTCATCATGGTCGGCAACTTACTGCGCTTGTTGAGAAAACGCCATCATTTTTGTGTTACGGATTTGTTAAAATCGCACGATCTATCCTAACCTTGATCGCATGGACGAAACGACGCGCGTTTGCGGCCTGCAGCAAAATCGCGTTACAGTACGCTTAGACAATTTGGGACCAAACACATGAGTGAACGCCATGGCCAAACTCGGCACTGCATTTAAGTCTTTATTTCTAGACAAAAAGGCCCGCGATAGCCTCAAAAACAGGCCGCAACAGCCCGCAGCGCCTCAAATGCGCGCGACCCAGGCCCCGCAAGCCCCCCATCCTTCACGAGAAGAAATCCATGCGCGCCTGGAAGAAGTTGACCAAGCGGTGGACAGCAAAAAATCCCCAGATCGCCAGCAATTGATCCAAGAGGCCTTAAAAATTCGTTCCGCCAAGGCCTCCATTCTCGAAGATTTATCCGACGAGCAACGAAATAAGCTCCATGACTTGGCCGTCAGGAGCCTGCTCAGTGCCGTGCGCGAAGGTGGCGAAAAATAATTAAGCTTGGTCCTGGAATCAAAAAACATTGATTTTTTTCAACCAATAACCATTTTTCCTGGTAGGCTAAACTAAGTATTGGAGAACTCGCCGCCGCGCGTTTCTCCTTGAGGGATTTGGACTTTTAGACGTAACTTTCAGACATAAAGGGACGCGGCAAACTATGAATACGCAAATGAATGACAGTGATGCGACCGCTCTTCGCAACGAGTTGAACGGATTGCTGACGTATATCAATCGTGTCCGTCAGGAAATTGCTAGCATATCGCGCCCAGCCGATGAAGAGCACCAGTTCGAATCCATGTCGGACCAATTAGACGCGGTGATCAAAGCCACCGACGATGCGTCAAACACCATCATGGCCAACGCCGAAAAGAACGAAGACGCCGTCGTGAAACTGCGTGCGTCCTTGACCGATCCGGCACAAGCCGCCCTTTTGGACGAAATATCCGCCAATGATATGGACATCATCCAGGCGTGTAGCTTCCAGGATTTGACCAGCCAGCGCGTGACTAAAGTTGCGCGCTCCATCACATATGTCGAGGACCGGGTTACCGCACTGGCCGAAGTGTGGGGCAAGGATGAACTGGATAAGGTCGTTGTCGAGGGCTCGCACAAGACCGAAGACGAAAAGCTTTTGAACGGTCCTGCTATTGATCCGCAAAAGGCCTGCAGCCAAGCCGAAATCGACGCCCTGTTCGACTAAGCGATTTGCGCCTTTAGGGCCTTCCACAAGCGCGCCCGAAACCCTGCCCTTGCGGTGGGGTTTTTGTTTGGCATACACCGTGGTAATGTGCGCGCAAAATCAGCTTAACCAACGGAGGAAACCTATGATCCGCATCATTTCCACCCTTGCCGTAATTTTCTTTGGAGTATTTTTCATGACCGACACCGCATCCGCCCAGGATCTAGAAAACACCTTGTACATGGATCTTAAAGACGGCCGTGTGGTCATTGAATTGCGTCCCGATCTGGCGCCCAAGCACGTTGCGCGCATCAAGGAACTCACCCGCGAAGGCTTTTACGACGGGCTTACCTTTCACCGCGTGATTGCCGGTTTCATGGCGCAAGGCGGCGATCCCGATGGCACCGGCATGGGGGGATCGGGTCAGAACCTGCCTGCTGAATTTTCGCGCGAACCGTTCGTGCGCGGCGTCCTCGGCATGGCGCGTTCACAAGACCCCAACAGTGGGGACTCACAGTTCTACATCATGTTGGCGGATGCCCCCCACTTGAACAATCAGTACACCGTATGGGGCCACGTTACGGACGGCATGGACTTTGTCGATAACATCACCAAAGGCAAAGGCGGCGGCACCAGCTTTCCCGATGGCCCCGACAAAATCGTAAAAATGCAAGTGGCCGCCGACGCCCAAGACTAAAACGTCTCCATAACCAATACCTAAGAGGCTTTGCCTGTGCGTCTGTCCATCATTGCCGTCCTTGTGTTTGGCCTCGTCATTGCCGTCATGGCGCTTTTGCTCAACCAGCAGCCCCTTCCCAAGGGGGCAACGCTGTACCAAGGCCCCGGTGAAACAAACCTTGACCTGAACAGTCCGGACAACACCTTGTACCTGGACCTCAAAGACGGGCGTGTGGTTATCCAGATGCGCCCCGACTTGGCGCCCCTGCATGTGGCGCGTATCAAAGAACTGGCCCGCCAAGGCTTTTATGACGGACTGGCCTTTCATCGCGTGATGGACGGCTTTATGGCGCAGGGCGGCGATCCTGATGGCACCGGCATGGGCGGTTCGGGCCAGAACTTGCCGGCCGAATTTTCATCTGAAAAATTTGTCCGAGGCGTGGTCGGCATGGGCCGCGCGCAAAATATAAACAGCGCGGATTCTCAATTTTTCCTCATGCTGGGTGAGGGGCGCTGGCTGGATAAGAAATACACCATATGGGGCAAAGTCATCGATGGCATGGCGTTCGTCGATACGATTAAAAAGGGCGACAGCCAGTCAAACGGCAAAATTGACGGCGAGCCCGATAAAATCGTGCGCATGCATATCGCCGCCGACGTCGCCAAGGACTAAACGCCGCTCAGCCGAGCTTTTCACCCGCCAAAACCTTGGTTACGCACTCGCTTAAATCATTCACGGAAAATGGTTTGGTCAAAGCGCAGTCCGCGCCAAGTTTGTACGTTGTTTCCATGATGTCCATGTACTTTCCGCCGCCGGAAATGGCGATGATTTTCAGGTCCGGAATTTGTAATTTTAATTCCAAGATGGTCTCCACGCCATCCATCTCCGGCATGATCAAATCGGTGATCACCAGATCAAATTTCTGTTTCTGACATAGCGCCACGCCTTCAACGCCATTGGCCGCGACGTGTACGTCATGGCCAATGGACCTGAGCACCATCTCTAATGAATACCGAACGGCTTCGTCATCTTCGATCACAAGCACGTTAGGCATGTTGCATCCCCTTTGACGGTTTTCTCACGGCAATTCCCCTGCTCTCGGTGCCCTGTATATTGATCGGGAAATAGACATCAAAGGAACTGCCTTGTCCCGGCGTGCTTGAAACCTTGATGCCGCCGCCGTGCATGGTGGCGATGCCGCTCGCCATGGACAGGCCAAGCCCGGTGCCTTTGCCCAGCCCCTTGGTGGTGAAAAATGGATCGAAAATGCTGTCTTGTGTTTCGCCATCCATACCGCAGCCCGTATCCGCCACGGTAATCTTTGCATAAGCCTCATAGGTGATATCGCAGCCGGTATCGAACTCGACGCCTTCACCTGCCACCTGTGCCAGGTTGATACGAATTTCACCCGTAGCCCCACCGATCGCATCGACCGCGTTGCTCGCCAAGTTCAACAACAACGCTTCAATCTGCGACGCATCCCCAATCACTAAGCCTACGCCCTCAGACAATTCATCAATCAGGCGAATAGAGGACGGTGCCGTGGAATTGAACAGCGCCAGCGTCGCGCGAACAAGATCAAACATATTGATCGGGAGTTTGGCTGGTTCGTCCTGTCGCGAATACAACAAGATACGATCCCCCAGTGACTTGCCCCGGCGACAAGCATCAATGGCGATTTGCAAACGCTCGCGCACAGGCGAATTATCCGGAAACTCGGACATCGTAAGCTCGCTTAAAATTAAAATGGGCTGGAAAATATTGTTGAACGAATGCGCGACACCGCCTGCTAGATTGCCGAGCGCCTGCATTTTTTGCGCATGGCGCAGTTCCACTTCGGCTCGTTTATAGTCGCTAACGTCCGTCATCGCGCCGCGATACCCTTCAAATGCGCCACCTAAATCATACACCGGAATGCCGCTGGCTTGAATGTGCTTAACCTGCCCGTCAGCTAAGCGCACGGAAAATTCAAAATGGTGGAAAGCCTGGTGATCCCGCACGGTGTTGAGCAGGTCTGCCAACTCAATTTCATTTGATTTAATGTCCGCCGCGTTCATATGATCGAAAAAGGACTGGCCTAAAATCGGCGCGATGCCACGGGTCTCAAAATACTTTTGAGACATATAACGAATATTCAAATCCGCGTCTGTTTCCCAAAACCAATCGGATGCCTCTTCCAACAAATTGCGCAGGCGCTGTTCTCTGATTTCAAGGTTATCCTTGGCGCTGACCAGTTCAGCTGTGCGGGCATCGACCAGGGACTGCAACACCCCTTCTCGCTCGCTCAATTTCTCAACAAAGGTTCCAAGAGCATCAGCCATATCGGAAATTTCATCGCCCCCCCCGGTTGGAATGATTTCGCGGGTATTCCCATCGGCCACGGCACGCATACTTTTTTGAATGGCCACCACGCGGCTGCTGACTTTAAGGTCGAATAAGAGCGTTCCCAAAATAGCAACCGCGATGACCGCCATGGCGTAGATGTGGAGTTGCCGACTCTCTACGCGGATTTGGTTCAACATACCGCCAACTGAAATTTCGATATCTCGGGTCATGGTGTTGGCCAACTCTGCCACGGAGTAGCTCAAGTGATCTGAATGATCCTTGTGCTGCAGCAGGAGGCGGTCAATCTCATCATTGGAATTAAGCTGCCCATCCCCAGCTTCCCCTAGCCTCGTTGTTGTAGCCATAAGGTTGCGCTGGTCGACGGCCTTGGATAGCTCTCTGAAACTTTGTTGCAAGTCTACTTTACTGGTTTCGATGCGATTGATTACGTCAGGGTCAATTCCGTTTTCGGTCAGCACCCGTAACTGGTTATCGAGCCAGCTGAACTGATCGGTTATGCGGTCAACGAATGCATCGCGGGTCCATTTGTCGCCCGTCAAGACAACGCCCGACGCCCCCTTCGATATGGCCTCACCCTGACGCGCGACCTCGTAGGCCGCAATCAAACTCGGTACGCTTTTGCCCGATAAACGCTCCAGCTTTTGTTCATAGCCGTTCAGAAGGTGAATATTCCACAAACTGGATACCACCCCCACAAAGGCCAATAGTAAAAAAACAAATTGAATGCGGTGGCGAATGCTCGAAAAAATCTTACCCATGACTGTCCCTGATGGTCCCCCGTGCCAATGAAGCCGCTTTCAATATTCTAGACTTACAGCCCGCAGCCCCCGTCAACAAAAAGGAAAAACTCATATCCACACAAAAAAAATGATTTGTCGACTATAGGTGGATTGTTGGCTCGCATTATTTTTTGGACATATCAGGATTTACTTATACATTAATGTGACTCAAATGTCTGAAATGGCACGTTAATCTTGTTTTTAGATACGGGGGATTTTCTTGGTGGTAAACACGCTTAGCAGGTCAATCTTTAAGCGCTTGGCTGTTTGTGCCGCGTTCGGGGCCTTCAGCATAGTCTTTTCGAACACAGCTGCGCTGGCCAGCGAGACCGTGGATGCCATCAAGGCGCGCGGGCATGTGCTGTGCAGCACGGCTGGATTTTTAAATATTGCGCAAGGCGATGAGCCATCGGGTACGATTGCCGGCTTTGACCGGGATTTCTGTCGGGCCATAGCCGCAGCCGTTTTGGGCGATAAAGATCTGGTAAAATTGGTTCACCTCGTGCCCAGCACCCGCTTCGGAGCTTTACAGAGCGGTGCCGTCGATGTGTTGGTGCGGTCCACCACCTGGACGCTGTCGCGCGACGGGGCGATGGGACTGCATTTTGCAGCGGTGAACTTCTATGACGGCCAGGGCTTCATCGCACACAAATCTTTGGGCATCAAAAAACTATCTGAGCTCAAAGGCCGCAGCAAAAACACCGTTGCCTGTGTCGAGAAGAACACCACCTCCCAGGACAACTTAGCCGATCTCATCAAAGACCTGGGATTGCCCATCGTCACCATGCCGTTTAACGCGTTTGAGGAACTGCGCTACGCCTTTTTCAACGGGCGCTGCGCCATTTACACCTCCGACATGACGTTTTTAACCGAGTTTCGTTTATCCAAGGCCATGACGTCGGACGATTACGTGATCCTTGACGATGTGGTTTCTAAAGAACCGCTGTCCGCCGTCGTCCGTGACACTGATGCGGGCTGGTTCAATATTGTGCGCTGGATCGTTCATGCCACCATCCAGGCCGAAGAGTTGGGCATCACGTCCGCAAACGTTGACCGCTTGGTTGTCGAGGGTACGGTGGCGCAAAAGAAATTTTTAGGGGGGCAACCCGGTGTCGGTGAAGCCTTAGGCCTTGACGACAAGTGGGCGTACCGCATAGTCAAACAGGTCGGCAGCTACGCCGAGATTTTTGATCGCAATTTAGGTCAAGGATCGCCCTACAAACTGGATCGCGGATTGAACGCGCTGTGGACCAACGGCGGCCTGATGTATTCCCCGCCGTTTCACTGATACTTTTAAGCGCCGAGCACCGCTTGGATGGCGTCGAGGGCGATTTGTGCCTTGGATCCGTCCGGTCCGCCGGCTTGCGCCATATCCGCACGTCCGCCGCCGCCTTTGCCGCCCACCGCTTCAGAACCTGCGCGCACCAGATCGACGGCGCTGAATTGAGCCGTCAGATCGTCAGTAACGCCGACCACCAGCGAGGCCTTGCCGTCGTTCACCGCGACCAAGGCCACGATGCCGGACTTGATCTGGCCCTTAATTTCGTCGGCCATGGCTTTCATATCCTTGGCCGGGAAGTCTTCTAAGATGCGCGGCGTATAGGTGATGCCGTTCACATTGACGGTCTCGCCGCCGCCAGAGGCTCCGCCGCCCGCCGCCAGTTTTTTGCGCAGGTCCTGGATTTCACGTTCCATCTTCTTGCGGTCTTCAAGCAACTGTTGGACCCGGACGGGTACGTCGGCGGGGGCCGATTTCAGCGCCGCCGCCGCAGTTTGCAAGGCCGCTTCCTGGGCTTCTAGGTATTCAACCGCCGCCGCCCCCGTCAGCGCTTCCACGCGCCGCACGCCGGACGCAACCGCGCCTTCTGATATGACCTTCAACAAACCGATGTCGCCCGTGCGCGACACGTGGGTGCCGCCGCACAGTTCGACCGAGAAATCCTTGGTGCCGCCGTTGTCCATATCCGTACCCATGGACACCACGCGCACTTCGTCGCCGTACTTTTCGCCAAACAGCGCCATCGCCCCGGCCTCGACCGCGTCTTCGGGGGCCATAAGGCGGGTGGTGACATCGGTGTTGGCGCGCACCTGACCGTTGACCATCAGTTCCACGTCGGCCAACTCATTGGCACTCACCGCCTTGGGGTGGGAAATGTCAAAGCGCAGACGGTCCGAAGACACCATCGAGCCCTTCTGCGTCACATGGTCGCCCAATTCAAGGCGCAGCGCCGCGTGCAACAGGTGGGTGGCCGAATGGTTGGCGCGCATTTGGCTGCGCCGCGCGTGGTTGACGCTGAGCGTCACGTCGTCGCCGACGCGAACGGTACCCAGGGCGACCTTGCCCACATGCACGTGCACGGCGGCCAGCTTTTTCTGGGTATCATCGATATCGATGGCCACGCCCGGTGCGGTAATGTGGCCGCTATCGCCCATTTGCCCACCGGACTCGCCATAAAACGGCGTTTGGTTGACGACGATGTGCACGGCGTCGCCTGCACCCGCTTCGTCGACGCGCTCGCCGTTCATGAGGATGGCGGCAATCTGACCTTGGGCGTGTTCGGTCTCGTAGCCGAGGAAATCCGTGGCGCCGAATTCATCTTTGACGTCAAACCAAAGCGCATCCGTGGCGGCATCACCGGACCCGGACCAACTGGCGCGCGCGGCGGCCTTTTGCCGTTCCATAGCCTGTTCGAACCCGGTCTCGTCAACGGCAATATTTTTCGCCTTCAGCGCATCCTGGGTGAGGTCCAACGGGAAGCCGTAGGTGTCGTAGAGCTTGAACGCGGTTTCGCCATCCAATTCGGCCCCGGCAGCCATGCCGTCCGTGACGTCGTCAAGCAGCTTCAGGCCTCGGTCCAGGGTCTTGATGAAGCGCCCTTCTTCAAGCTTGAGGGTCTCGGTTATCAAGGCTTCGGCGCGGTTCAATTCGGGGAACGCGCCGGACATCTTGGATTGCAGGGCCGGAAACAGCTTGTAGATCACCGGTTCGGTGGCGCCGATCAGGTGGGCGTGGCGCATGGCGCGGCGCATGATGCGGCGCAGGACATAGCCGCGGCCCTCGTTCGAGGGCAACACGCCGTCGGCGATGAGGAACGCGGTGGCGCGCAGGTGGTCGGCGATGACGCGGTGCGAAATCTTATGCATGCCGTCGGGATCGGTGCCGGTGGCATCCGCCGAAGCCTCAATCAAGGCGCGCAGCAAATCGATGTCGTAGTTGTCGTGCACGCCCTGCATCACGGCGGCTAAGCGTTCCAGCCCCATGCCGGTATCGATGGACGGCTTGGGCAAATCGATGCGGCTGCCATCTAGCTGCTGTTCGTATTGCATGAACACCAGATTCCAGATTTCGACGAAGCGGTCACCGTCTTCGTCGGGTGAGCCTGGAGGCCCGCCCGCAATGTGGTCGCCGTGGTCATAGAAAATTTCCGAACACGGACCGCACGGCCCCGTGTCGCCCATGGACCAGAAGTTATCGTCGGTGGGAATACGGATGATGCGGCTGTCTGGCAGGTTTGAGACCTTCTTCCACAAATCGAACGCTTCGTCGTCGGTATGATAGACGGTGACCAACAGGCGATCCGGGTCCATGCCGTAGTCTTTGGTCAGCAGCTTCCACGACATATCGATGGCGTCGGCTTTGAAATAGTCGCCGAAGGAAAAATTGCCGAGCATTTCGAAGAACGTGTGGTGACGCGCGGTGCGCCCGACGTTTTCCAAATCATTGTGCTTACCGCCCGCGCGCACGCATTTTTGCGACGTCACGGCGCGCGTATAGTCGCGCGTTTCCAAACCGGTGAAGGCGTTCTTAAACTGCACCATGCCCGCGTTGGTGAACATCAAGGTGGGATCGTTGTGCGGCACCAAGGGGCCTGAGTCCACCACCCGGTGGTCGGACTTGGCGAAGAAATCGATAAACACCTTGCGAATGTCGTTGGCGGTTTGCATGTGGTTTAAGTCCGGCTGGTCAAAATTAAGGACCGCATGCGAGGCTCACGCCCCCAATTGTGCGGGAAATTGCTTTTTACAGCGTCGCTGCGGGCCTGTCTAGCAAAGCCGCCCTCCCCCCCAAACGACACGCGGCCCCAGGGGTGAATCTGGAGCCGCGTGCATGTGGGAACTTAAGAGCAGAAAGCGCTTATTTGTCGCCGCCCAGGAGATCGCCTGAATCCACGCTGTCTTCGCCCTCAGGGTCCGGGCTGCCGATGAGCATTTCTTCGGCAATCAGCCCGGCGTTGGCGCGAATTTGGTTTTCAATTTCATTGGCGATTTCGGGATTGTCGCGCATGAACTGCTTGGCGTTTTCACGGCCCTGGCCGACGCGGGTCGAATTGTAAGAGAACCACGACCCTGACTTTTCGATCAGGTTGGCCTTGACGCCCAAATCAATCAGCTCGCCCATCTTGGATACGCCCTCGCCGTACATGATGTCGAATTCGATCATTTTGAACGGTGGCGCCATCTTGTTTTTCACCACTTTGACGCGGGTCTGGTTGCCGACCACCTCTTCACGGTCCTTGATCGCACCGATGCGGCGGATTTCCAGGCGCACGGAGGAATAAAACTTCAGCGCGTTGCCGCCGGTGGTGGTTTCCGGGTTGCCGAACATGACACCGATTTTCATGCGGATTTGGTTGATGAAGATCACCAGGGTGTTGGATTTCGCCACCGAACCGGTGAGTTTGCGCAACGCCTGGCTCATCAAGCGCGCTTGCAGGCCCACATGGTGATCGCCCATTTCGCCTTCCAATTCGGCGCGCGGCACCAGGGCGGCCACGGAATCCACCACCAACACGTCCAGGGCACCCGAGCGCACCAAGGTGTCGACGATTTCCAACGCCTGCTCGCCGCCGTCGGGCTGTGAGATCAGCAATTCATCGATATTGACGCCCAGTTTGCGGGCATAGATGGGGTCGAGCGCGTGTTCGGCATCGACGAAGGCACAGGTGCCGCCGTTCTTTTGCGCCTCGGCCACCGCGTGCAGCGCCAGGGTGGTCTTGCCCGAGCTTTCCGGACCATAGACTTCCACCACCCGGCCCTTGGGCAAGCCGCCGATGCCCAAAGCAATGTCGAGGCCCAGCGATCCGGTCGAGACGGCCTCGTGCGCGACGGTTTCGCGCTGGCCCAGCTTCATCACCGAGCCCTTGCCGAAGGCGCGCTCGATCTGTCCGAGTGCTGCCTCTAAGGCCTTATTCTTATCCACGTTGTCTTTCTCCACCAAGCGTAAAGCTGACTGCGACATAATCCCCACTCCAATCTTTCATAGCGTTCGACGTTGTTCAATGAATTCCAACTGTACCCTTTTTGTTCTCATTGGCAACATATTTTTTAATACTCTGTAATTATTGAAGTTTTAATCATGTGTTCCCATCATGTTCCCACAAAAAGAGACCAAATCAGAGAACCACGCCTCACGCCCCCCCCTATAAGAATCGCCCCACACAAGCAAAATCAAACCACAACCGAAACAAGCGGCTCCGGCATTGATTGCGCTGCATATGTGTGTCAGGGTTTTATCTCTTCGTTCATAGTGTGTGAGACGACAAAATGTATCAGACGCCCAAACGGGCCGCGTCCCGCGTGACTGCGGACGAAATTTTGGGCCAAATTACGCGTTTGATGATGATGAGCCCCAAGCACCGCCAGATGTTCGTCTCAGAGGTGGAACTCCAGGTCGTGCCGCCCCTGAAACTGGGCCAATGCCGGGTGCTGATGGGTGAGGACGGCCAGCCGCTGGCCTATGCGTCATGGGCGCGGGTCAGCGACGAGGTCCACGCGCGGCTAGAGAAAGGCAACCACCGCCTGCGCCCCGAAGACTGGAACTCCGGCTCCCACCCCTGGCTGATCGACATCGCCGCCCCACCCAAGTCCATCCCCCGGGTGCTGGCGGAACTGCAAAAGAATGTGTTCAAGGGCGAGAAGGTGCGGACGTTGTTGGAGAGGCCCGCGCAAAACGCGGCTAAGGTATAATCGAGCGACGCATATGTACGGAATTATGAGATGGCAAGTCAGAATACTGAAAGAGAAGATGGCATGATGGACGATCCGATTGTCACCCGTTTTCTAGACCATGTGATATTTTCAAAATACATTAGGGATCTAATTGTTGAATTAAGAAACAATGGTGATTTTAGAAATGAAGCTGTGAAGCATGTTTTGAAGAAGTGGATTGTTGTCTCGGTGACGTTTTCATTAGTAGCTGTTTCATTGGTTTTTTATTTTAGAAACATTGAGTCCATTCTTATTTCCGTCTTGATTCTTGGGCTATGGCTTCTGGCTGCATATGAATTCAGAGAGAATGTTTATTATCTTCCGACGAAAGGCCTTCCGGTTGATGGACTAATAAAAGAGATAACATTTAGTCCAAGACTTTATGTCGGGTGGGTTGTTGACTATAGCTATCAATACAAATCAAATAATACTTACCTCGGCAGATTTTTTATTCACTACGTGTTTCAGCGGCTTTCTGTAAAGGAAGGCGATCCACTTGTTGTTCTTGTTGATCTGCGCAATCCAAAAAAGTCTATAGGTTTGAGGAGGCTGGATTTTTTCGAGCCTTGCCTAAGTAAGTTTCAGTTTCAACGCTTTACCCAAATGAAAGCCTTAGGAGTGTAACGATGGCCACGACCCCCATTTATTATTCGAACACCCAAGAGCCGGTTGACTTAGCGAATTTTTCAACATTTGCGTTTGCCGTGGAAGAAGCTGTTAACGCGATTTTGAAGAGCAATGTATTGCCTGTCGGCAATAAGATTGAAATTGCATATAGGCTTATCCCGGAAGGACAAATCATATCGGCGAGTGCCGATATCACAATCAATGAAGCAAGAAACCAGGTAACTATCGGTGGGGAATTGGTCGATATTTCAGCTGGTTTGAGGAAGCAAATTCGGGGACACAATACGAATTAAATATGGGTACCGCAGGCGCAGAGCGATGACACGATTCGATGTTCGTGTGCGAAATCGGTCATGTCCCCGCTCTACGTCTCCTGTCTGTCAAATGCCCGTTTTGGCTTGCGGCCCCGCTTGCCTGGCCTAATACCAAGCTGCAGAAACCTTGATCTGTTGAGACGGCTTGTCTGGATTTTTGGCTAGGCGCGGTGGGTGCGGCGATGCGGGGCATCGTAAGACCGACGTAACGACGCCAAAAGTCCAGACAAGCCGCCAACGTGGTCGTCACGACACCCCGTCGGAGGGCGTCACAAAACCTTGACGATGCCCCGCATCGCCTGCGGCTTTGTTCCTACCCGACAGGATGTCGTGGCGATCTGAACAGGTCAAGGTTTCTGCAGCTTGGTATAAGGGGGCGACCGAGCCGACCTTCCAGCGCGGTGATGAATGAGGCTGTGCCCAGCGGTCGTCCCGTGCCTTTGTGGGCGCGTAAGGCACCGAGGGTTTCATCATCGATTTCCCGGCGCAGCAGCACCGCCCAATCCGGGTACCGTTCCAGCAGCGGCGCCGTACAAACCAATCCATCGTCACTTCCGCTTAGGTGCGCACGGGCGCTGCTCCAGGGGTATTCGCGGGCGGTCTTGGTCAGACCAGCCTGCACCGGGTTTCGCTCAACGTACGCGGCGGCCGCGAGCAGATGCGCCTCATCCATGGGGTACGAGGAGAACCGCCCCTGCCACAGATATCCTGTCCACCCTTCCCGCCCGTTGACGTGACGGGTGTAGCGTCGGTGCGCCTCGCCCACGGCCCGGGCGAGGCCTGTCTCATCGGACGGAACCAAAATCAAATGTACGTGATTGGTCATCAGGCAATAAGCCCATACCTCCACCGCGCACTTGGCGCACCACTCGGCCATCAACGCCTTGTAGGTGGCAAAATCCTCGTCACAAAAGAAGGTGTCCTGGCGACGATTGCCCCGTTGCGTGACATGGTGGGGTACGCCGGGAACAACCGCTCTGGCCAAGCGCGCCATGTCTAAACTCCCATCCTCATAAAGTCCGAACTGCCAAAAGTTTAGGGGGCGGCGGGAGGGGTAGCAATTTAATTCGTATTGTGTCCCCGATAAAAAAAGGAACAGTTACGGTGACACCGCAATTCGGAAGCCTTCGGTCGCCACTAAGCAGGCCCGCCTAGCAACCCCTTCAATCTATTCAGGGGGAGCAGGACATACCTCCTGGAAGCTTGGTGCCGTACCCAACTACCCCAGAAGGAAGCTGTTTGCATTTGCCATCAACTTGCTTTTTAGAAACTTCCGAATGGTAAGAGCACGGTGCGCCAACAGGTTTATGCCGACAGGCATCGTCAGCCCTCATTCCGTCCAAATCTTCGACAGTTGGGTGAGGACCAGGAGCAAATTGCGCGATCTCGATTTGATCCCCTGCCGCAAACGCGGGAGAGGCAATTGCACTCACAAACAACGCCGATGCTAAAATTCGAATGATTGACACGTCTTTGATCCTTTGCAGGTTGGTAGAATTCATTTGGGGGACTTTGCTCATATAAGCGAAATTTTTTTGTGTCGTCGAGAAAAAGGTGATGCTATCTGACGATATCTTATACCAACCTGCACAAAGAATCATTGATGCGCCCATTTTCGTAACCCAATAGAAATTACGGTGAGAGGCGGGGATGGCCGTTGGGGAGTTGTGTGTGCTGCGCCCTCACCCTCCCACCGCTTTGCGGCGGGTCCCTCCCTCTCCCAAAGGGAGAGGGGTTAAGCCGACTTCGCCAGCACGTCCTTCACCTTGCTGGCTAAGTCTTTCAGCGAGAACGGTTTGGGCAGGAAGAAGAAACCGGATTCAGGGGTTATGCCGCCGGGGATGACGTTTTCGGCGAAGCCTGAGATGAAGATCACTTTGATGTGGGGCATTTCCTGGCGCACGAACTGCACCAGGGTGTGGCCGTCCATGCCGGGCATCATGACGTCGGTGACGATCATGTCGATCTTGGCTTTGGTGGAGTTGATGACCTCCAGCGCCTCTTCGCCGTTGGCGGCTTCTAAGATGGTGTAGCCCTTGTTGCGCAGCGCGCGCGCGCCGAACATGCGCACCGCGTCCTCGTCTTCCACCAACAAGATGGTGGCCGCCCCGGTGAGGTCGCCGTCTTGGTCTGGCTCCAATTTCGCTTCCGGTTCGGGCTGGGTTTCGGGGACGGCCTCAGCGTTGGCCTCTGGGGTCTCCGGAGTGTCGGGCGGTTGTTGATAGCGCGGCAGGCACACGGTGAACGCCGCGCCTTCGCCGGGCGCGCTGTCGATCAAGATATGACCGCCGGTCTGATGCACGATGCCGTACACCGTGGACAGCCCCAGCCCGGTGCCCTCGCCCACGTCTTTTGTGGAGAAAAACGGCTCGAAGATCCGCGCGATGTCTTCCTTGCGGATGCCCTCGCCGGTATCGATCACGTCAATGGTGACATAATCGCCTGCGGGTACCAATTCCATGCCGCGCTGGGTCGGTTCGGCCAAGTCCAAGTTGCCCGTGCGCATGGTCAAGGTGCCGCCGCCCGGCATGGCGTCACGCGCGTTCACCGCTAGGTTCAAGATCACCTGATCGAACTGCACCGGATCCACCCGCACCAGCCACAGGTCGCGGTCGTGTTCGATGTTGAGCTCGATGGTGGCGCCGAGCAAGCGGCCCAGCACTTCCAACAGGTCGGATAGTTTTTCCTTCACGTCCACCGCTTGCGGGGCCAGGGTCTGCTTGCGCGAGAAGGCCAGCAACTGCCGCACCAAGGCGGTGGCGCGCACCGCGTTCTGCCTGATCTGGTCGATGTCGCTGAACGACGGATCGCCCGGCCCGTGACGTTGCAACAACAGGTCGGAGAAGCCGATCATCGCGGTGAGCAGGTTGTTGAAATCGTGCGCGATGCCGCCCGCCAACTGGCCGATGGACTGCATTTTCTGCGATTGGGCGAACTGCACTTCTAAGTGCTTGTGCTCGGTGGTGTCGATGAAGTGCACGATCAACCCGGTCACTTCGCCGAACGCGTCTTCCATGCGCGAGGCGTACAGCGATGCGGTGACTTCGCGCCCGCCGACGGAGGCCATGCGGACCTCTAGATGGGCGGCGCGCATGATGCCCATCACCACCTTGGACAACTGGGCGTTGACGTCGCTTTGGTCTTCGATGGCCAGGCGGTCGGCAAACGGCAGCCCCAGCACGTCGTCCTTGTGCAGGCCCAGCATCTTCAAAAACGCGCCGTTGCAATCGGAAATGTTGGCCTTGAGATCCAGCAGCACGATGGCCACCGGAGCCTCGTCAAACAGCCAGTACAAACGCCGGGCGACCGCCAGGGCGTCATCTTCATCGGTTATGGCTGCGGATTCCTGGCCGCTGGGTTTGCGCACCAAATCACGCACGACGATGGAACGGGTGTACAACAGCTCGCCGTCCTCGCCCGTGCGGCCCGACTGCATCAACATGGCGCGGAACGCTTCACCGTCGCCTCGAGGCTGCAAGGTCACCTGACCATTGTGGCCGTTTTCATCTTCCTCCTGCTCGCCCGTATCGGTGACAAAATCAGCGAAACTCAGCCCCTGGGCGCGGATATCGCCGAGCTTCAATCCCAACCACGCACACAAGGTTTCATTGGCATAGACAACGCGCCCGGTGCCATCGACGGAGAAAAAGCCCACCGGAAGGTTATCTAGCAGGTCGGCCAACAGGGCTTCTTCACGGCGGCGAATATCGTCAAGCTCGTGCTGGGCGGTGACGTCGCGCGCCGACCATGCCACCATGGAACCGCTCTGCCCCCCGGCTGGTCGGGCGCTTAACTGCCACCACTGCATGCCTTGAGCTGCGGAAACAAAGCTTAAATCTTGATGATCGCGCGCCCCGTTGCTGGCTGCGGCCTGGATGCGCTTGACGGCGTCCGCAGCCTCGCCGTCCGGGTCGGCCAGACGCAAAGCCGAGGGAATCTCCGCTGCGGCGTTGGGCCTAAATAACTTCCGAAATTCTGAGTTGGCGTAGAGCACCTGACCGGTGCGGGTGGTGATCATCAGCGGCGCGCCCGCCTCGCCTGCGGCCAAGTGCACCAACACCGCTTCGTCGTCGACGCGCCCGCGCCTGCCGATGGCCCACGCCGTCAACAGCACAAACAGAACGCTTAAGGACCCCAGCGTCAGCGCCGTGCCCTTAAAGGGTTCTGGCTCTATATATCCATAGTGAAATGCCGCACCGACACCGCCCAGAGCGACACTTAAAAAGGCGAAGACCGATGGGCTGGGACCGCGTGATGGCCGAAAATGGCCCGCCGCCGGACCTTGATCAAGAGCCTGCGTCGTCGTCGCACCTAAGCGCGCACCAACGGGGCTGCCCCCGGTTGGTGCGGCGGGGCGCGATGGTCCCTCTTCTTTATTGGACGGTCGGTCCGCTTCCACCCGATTTTTTCCCTTTAAGCTTCATGATATAGCCGATGACTTCCGCCACCGCATGATAGTGTTCGACCGGAATTTCCTGGTCTATTTCCACCGCAGCATACAGCGCGCGCGCCAGCGGTGGGTTTTCAACAATAGGCACATCGTTCGCTTCGGCCATTTCCCTGATCCTGAATGCCAGAGAATCAACACCCTTGGCAACCAGCTTCGGGGCCTCCATGCCCTCCATATTATACTGCAAAGCGACGGCGTAGTGTGTCGGGTTGGTGATAACCACGTCGGCGCTGGGCACGTTATCCATCATGCGTTGCTGCGCCCGTTGCGTCCGAATTTTGCGGATACGGGCCTTGATTTGGGGGTCGCCTTCGGTGTCCTTGTATTCGTCTTTAAGATCTTTGTGGCTCATGCGCATGGATTTGGTGAATTCAAATTTTTGATAGACAAAATCCAGCACCGCCACAATGGTCAACACGATCAACGACCCGGTGATCAGGGCGATGCACACGATAAACAGTTTTTCCATGCCCAGTTCAACATCTACGTCCGGCATCACTTGGACATCGTCGAACCAGGGGCGCGCCATGTAAAACGCCACCGTGCTGAGCACCGTAAGCTTAAAGATACCCTTCAAAAACTCAACCAAAGAGCGCGCAGAAAACATGCGTTTAACACCCGCGAGAAGAGATATCTTCTTGAGCTCCGGCTTAAGTTTAGACGGTGCGACAATCAAGCCGGTTTGCGCCACGTTGGCCACGATTGCGGCCAAAAACAAAGCTGAAAACATTGGCGACGTGTAAAGCCCAATCTGCAGCAAGGCGTCTGCGAACAGTGCGGGCATGGCGGCTCGCTCTAAGACGATGGTGTCGGCCTGCTCGACAAAAATGAGCATGTATTCGGCCAACCCCGTCATCATCCATGGCGAAAGCATGGCTAGCCCCATACCACCCACCAACAAGATCGCCCAACTTTTGACCTCTTGCGACGAACCGACCTGGCCCTTTTCCTTGGCTTGTGCAAGTTTTCGCGCGGTCGGGTCTTCTGTTTTTTGGGAGTCGTCTTCGTCAGCCATGCCCTATCTCACAATCCGAACTGTTGAGCCTGGGTAAAACTGTAGAGGCCATCTTCGAAATAACGCATAAACACCATCATCATGGCGCTGACCGTCACCATGATCAGGTAAACCTGCATGAGAATCTGAATGGGCATACCGAAGAAGAACACCGGCAAAGCAGGCATCAACCGCCCCATGATGCCAAGCAGCAGGTAATATGCGACCCCTGAAATGATCAACGGCATGGCGAGTTGCACACCGATACGAAAACTGTCCGAGACCCGATGCGCCAGATAATTGGACATATCGCCAATCATGGGACCGGCGGCGGGCGTAAACAGAGTGTAGCTGTCAACAATGGCCGCCAGCATGAGGTGATGGGTATTGGTGACAAACACCATCGTTAGACCGATCATCCCCAAATACGAGGACAATACCGAGCTTTGCTGCTCGGCGACGGCATCACGGACGAACATATTTGCCATGGATGCCATCATCGCCAAAATCGTCCCGGTCGTGTGCAAGGCTGCCATAAGCACGCGCGGTATCAAGCCTAAAAACGCCCCGATCAAGATCTCTGAGATCAACAATAGGGATAAAATCGACACCGCCCTTGGCTCGGCGGGCAAAAAATCCTTCAGCACCGGCGTCAAGATGAGTGTGACCGCCAGCGCAAAACCGAGCCGCGCTTTGAGCGGAACCTGGTTGGAACCGATGCCCGGCAACAGACTGAACGCCGTTCCGATGCGGCAGAACACCAGCAAAAAAGAAAAGAGGTTGAGGTTGATGAACTGGCTTAGCATTCAATAGCCCCGCCTAGCCGATGACCGTGATACGGTCAAACAGGGTGAGCGAATATTCAATAACCGTGGTCATCATAAACGGTAGGAACACGACGATTGCCATGAAGATGACAATGATCTTCGGCACAAACGTAAGGGTCATTTCCTGAATTGTGGTGAGGGCTTGAAACAACGCAATGATCAAGCCAACAGCCAAGCCTGTAAGCATCACCGGTCCAGATGCCAAAAGAACAACCCAAAGCGCGTCGCGGGCTATCTCAAGGACGGTTTCTGGGGTCATGGCGCAGGTCCGATCACGGGGCTAGAAGAGGCACCCATTACATGGGCATGCGGAGAATCTCCCTATAAGCTTCCACGACCTTGTCACGAATCGCAACAACCGTCTGCAACGTCACTTCAGCCTCGCTCACCGCCATGGCAACCTGAGCCAAATCGGCTTGGCCCTGAACGCCCAAGATGGACATTTGCTCACCGACTTTATTAACTTGTTGGGCCTGGGCCAGATAACCCTGCACCAAGTTGGAAAAGCCGCCCGGCTTGACCGGATTGGCGTCTTGCGCCGGAACGCTGTTGGGCGCCAGCCCCGTTTGTTGGGCTTGGTTATACGCCTGCGTGGCCCGGACGATATTGGCGGCGGGATCTATGGCCATGGCTCAGACTCCAATTTTCATCTCTTCATCAAGGACTTAACGCATAAGCCCGATGGTTTGTTGCAGCATCGACTTGGACGCCTTAATAACGCCGAGGTTTGCTTCGTAGGACCGCTGCGCCTCGCGCATGTCGGTCATTTCCACCAGCGAATTGATATTCGGTGCCTGGACGTAACCATCCGGCCCGGCGGCCGGGTGCGACGGGTCATAGCGGCGCGAAAACTCGCTCTGGTCGGTGCGGATGCGATCAACGCGTACGGTATCGACACCAATGGCGCGATCCAGTTCGTTGCGAAAGGTAACGACCTTGCGGCGATAAGGTTGCATGCCCGGTGCCGTCGGTAGCGAATCGACGTTGGCAATGTTCTCAGAAATCACGCGCAGGCGGGTGCCCTGGGTCTTCATCCCCGCAGCGGAAATTCTCAGCGTCCTTAGAAGATCATCCATAGTGGTCTACCTGCTATCGTTTAATCAACGCGTGACGCCCTAACGGCCCTTGCCGATCGCGATTTTAATCATGGAGATGTGCTTGCGGTACAACTCCGCCGTCATCGAGTACTGCAATTGAGTCTCACCGATTTTGGCCATTTGTTCTTCCAACACCACGGCGTTGCCGTCTGGCGAGGTTTCATAGGGTTGCCTGTTTTCTTGCAGGCCGTACGGCGAGGACGCGGTACGATTGCCAGCAACGTGCATAGGCGACGTAACCGCCAACGGAATGCGGTTGTTTTGCCCCTGCAGCACTTTTTTAAAATCAATCGCCTTAAGATCGTTCGGCTTGTAGTTCGGCGTGTCCGAATTGGCCACGTTTTGTGCCAGAACTTCCTGGCGGCGTGACAGCCACCCCATCCGTTCCTTCACCATTGTGAACAATGTGAGCTTATTGAGGTCCATCTCAAATCACCATCTTGTCAGGCACAAAAATCCACCACAGCCTTCAAATACAGGCGCGTTCCCCCTTCTGGAGGCAAAAGTCCCTTTCTGGAACGGAAACTCTAGGGTTAAGTTTCTCCCAGATCTTTTAAGATTCAGTGAATCACACCCCAGCACTCTGCACGCATGACGATTCAGAGGATATTAAGTGCTCCGTGCCATTATCTGGCTAGGAACGATCAAACAGGACCAAAATGGTGAGCGGAAAAAGCGGCCCAGGCACTCCCGTTTCAGACGATGAATTAGCGGTAGCGCTTAGCTATCAGCCCGCCCAAGAGCACGCCCCGCGCGTGGTTGCCAAGGGCCAGGGTTGGGTGGCGCGCCAAATCATCGAAATCGCCGAAGCCAATAACATTGAGGTGCGCGAGGACTCCGATTTGGCGCAAATCCTCTCCCAAGTGGATGTCGACAGCGAAATCCCCCTGGAAGCCTTCACCGTGGTCGCGGAAATTTTGTCCTACATCTACCAGAAAAATAAAGTCTGGCCCGACGAGATCAACCCAGCCGGCACCAAAAAATCGGAGGGGTCGTGATGAACGACACTGTCAATTTGCCCACCGAACAAGCCATCCGCTTGGAACTGGAAAAAGCCGCGAGCCTGATCACCGGCGCACGCCGCCTGCTCACCGAAGGCCGCTCCATCGATCTCAGCGCGGTCGAAGAACGGGTGCGCGCCGTTACCCAAGCCATCGCCGCCGCCCCGCCTGAAACGGCCAGTCCCTTTAAAGAGCACTTGACCGTGTTGGTGGAAATTCTCGACACCTTGCAAGCGGACCTGGAAGGGCAACACCAAGCGTTGTCGAACGGCATGAAGACCATCAAACACAGAGAGGCCGCTGGCGCGTACACGCCGCCCCCAGCCGATGAGGCGGAGGAAGATGAGGATGTCTAAATTTAGCGAATCGAACCGCTTTTTACACGCCGCGCCGCCGCCCGTATGCAAAAGACTTAAGTGTCACAAGGCCTTGACGCACAACGCTTTGATCGCCGCAGCGTTCCGTCTAAAGTCTTGACCTATGGACGCGGGTGATTACACACGATTTATTCTGGCGCTACTGTTTGTCTTAGGCCTCATCGGCCTCTTGGCTGCGGGGGTGCGGCGCTTTGGCCTTGGCCTGCCGCAAACTCCGGTGCGACGCGGTAAGGAAAAACGTCTCAGCCTGGTCGAAGTGATGCCGATTGACGCCAAGCGCCGCTTGGTCCTGTTCAAGCGCGACGATGTTGAGCACCTGGTTATCCTTGGCCCCAATGCCGAGACCCTGGTGGAGACGATCTCAAAACCGCTGGACGATGACGCTCAAGATTTTGCCGAGGCCTTGGAACACGTTCGCAACGCAGAAACCGCCGCACAAACGAGTACCCCCACATGAAGCCGTTCGCCCTCACCCGCCTATTGGCGCGCAATCTCAAGCCCGCGTTGAAGGTCTCGGCCTTTAGCTTGGCGGTGGCGGGTTTGTTTTGGCTAGCCCCCATTTCAGCCTTTGCCCAGTCGGTGACGGTGGATTTGGGCGCGGGTGCCGGGGCGTCCTCATCCGGGCGGATGATTCAGCTGATTATGCTGCTCACCGTTTTGAGCTTGGCACCATCGCTCCTTATTATGATGACGTCGTTCACGCGCATCGTGGTGGTGCTGTCGTTCCTGCGCACCGCAATGGGTACCCAGCAAACGCCGCCCAATCAGGTGTTGGTGTCGCTGGCGCTGTTTCTCACCTTGTTCATCATGATGCCGACCTTCCAAACCGCCTATGACGACGCGGTGCAGCCGCTGTTGGACGGAACCATTGACGAGACCCAAGCCTTCAACAGAGCCATCGTGCCATTTGAAACGTTCATGATGGCCCACGTGCGGGAACAGGACTTAGCTTTGTTTGTCGACATGGCGGGGATCACCGACGCCCAAGCGGTGCAGGCCATGCCCATGCGGGTGCTAATCCCGGCGTTTATGATCTCAGAGCTTAGGCGCGCGTTCGAGATCGGCTTTTTGATGTTCGTGCCGTTCCTCATCATCGACATGGTGGTGGCGTCGATCCTCATGGCCATGGGCATGATGATGCTACCCCCGGTGATCATCGCCTTGCCGTTCAAGATCATCTTCTTCGTCCTGGTGGACGGCTGGTACATGATCGTCGGCTCGCTGGTGCGCAGTTACGGGGTTTAGCTACGCCGTTCCCTAAGCTGCCTTTCCTTCACGCCCTTTACAAATCACCAGCATGCGCCCGATGGTTGGGATGAAAGCGGTCGGGATCACCGATCCAGCCCAGCACCATGCCCAACGCCCAGCACAGGGGCTCCATCACCAAACGCACCGCCTTGCCCGGCCACCGGGGAGCGTCCCGCTCGCCCATCTGGTAAGCGATTTCTTCGGCCCGCCATGTGGCTAAGGGGCTGATCAAAGCGGTGCCGAGTTTCGAGCGCTTCATGAGGCGCACATACGGCACCGCCCAAAAGTGATAGCCGCGCACGGTGGCGGGGCTTAAGCGTTTCAACGTGAAGGCAATGTCGAGGCGTTGCAGGCTCGGGGCCATGCGCCCCTGGCGCACCAGTTCGGTGCAGATGACGCGGGTGTTGCTGCTGGCTCCGTTGGGGCCAGACCCAGTCCGCCCTGTGATGTCGCGGGTGAACTGACCGAACCCACCGATCTCGCGGCCTTGCGCGTCAAGATGGTGACCACCAGTCTTTTGGCCACGGCTTGTGGTGCCGCTTTGGTACTTGTTGTTTGCATCTATATACCCAGCTTTTCCGAGTGACCCCGCCGTCGAATTTGCACCATAAAGAGCTTCCTGGGTTGGGGCTCGTCCGGATGCATTTTGCGTGCGTCCACCCGATGCGCCAGTCTGTTGCGCCGGGGCTTGCTGGCTCTTTCTAATATCGCGCAGGGTTTTGGCCGTTTGCGTCGTTTCAAATTCAGGCACGGCTCCGTCCAACAGCGACCGTGCGTAGCCTCCCAACTGAAGGTCTAAGGCACCGCCGCCCAAGGTGGTTTTCTTCGCGGGAATCGTTTGCTTCGATGATTTAAAATCGGACAAGGTGAACGACAAGCTTTCGGCTTGGGCTGTCTTGGCCGCAGTCTGCGCGTAGGATTTAGTGTTGGCGCTCTCGGCGGCGGCACCCACCTTCGCCTGCTCTGCTAGGCGTTTTTCGGTTTCGCGCTGCACGCCACTCCACAGGGCGGGGTCGTTGTCGGGGGTGGTGACGGTGACTGAGTCGGGCGTGGTCGCCTTGAAATATCCGCGCACCGTGTGGGCGACGGTTTCGTGTTCGGGGTGTAGGGCGTTCGAGTAGGCGGGAGAGCGCATCAGTTTGTCCACCGTGGCGCGGTCCACCTGCGCGCCGACGGCGGTGAGGCTGGTGTCTTTGATGGTGATGGTGTCACGCGCGGGGGCGGCCTGGGCCTGGGTCAAAGATTGGCCTTGTGACATGGCCTTGGCTGTACGCGCCATCTCTTGCACCTGGGCGCGCGCGCCCGCCGTGATGGAACTTTCGGGCCATCCCGGTAAGCCAGAAATTTTAGGGGCCTTGGTCGGCGGCATCGGCTTGCTGGGGGGCGCAGGGGCGATATTGGCGCGGCTGGACACGTCAATGACATCCCCGGGATCAATCCGGTCCGGGTCCTTAATGTGCGGGTTGTCCAGCATCAGGTCTCTGACGGAGGTGTCATTTTTAAACGCAAT
>Ga0316204_10000817_pt1 | contig 100580 bp, 98 predicted proteins | sample 6monrhotite_MG_2_FD_205661 | JGI IMG/M metagenome (GOLD analysis project Ga0316204, IMG submission 205661) | Microbial mat bacterial communities from mineral coupon in-situ incubated in ocean water Damariscotta River, Maine, United States -... | ecosystem: Environmental > Aquatic > Marine >... | reverse complement strand
ACCTCAATCCAATCGAACAGGTCTTCGCCAAGCTCAAACGTCTTCTCAGACGCGCCGAAGAACGAACAAAGGAAGCAACATGGCGACGGATTGGAACGCTTCTCGATCACTTCTCACCACAGGAATGCGCCAACTATTTTAGAAATTCAGGATATGCGTCCGTTTAAAACAGAAAAACTCTAAAGGCAACTTTCTTGAGTTGCATCTGTTCAAGGCGAAACAAAATCGCGTCAACGGGATTTGGCGGGCCAATAGGAAATGCTCGAAAACACCTCCACTATTACGCGAAAATGCGTGCATTGTCGGTGTTTTGCATGGGTTTTCGACCGTGTTAGAACCACAATCCGCCACCAGTACATCTTGCCAAGCAAGACCCGTGGAATGAACCGTATACAAAATATTTGTGGTTCAATTATGGCGAACATGCGGATTTTGAAACGATCTCCAAATGAGAATTCTGAGAATATTGCCCGATGCACAAACCCATATCGAGACACCGAAGGTGTCAAACAGGAGAGAAAAGGCGAAAATTCCGGTTAGCAGATAGAGCGGTATCGGTTTTGCGTGTTATGTAATAGCGTAGCGTTGTATCTGGAAAGTAGGAGGCGGAACAATATGGCTTTAGATCAATGGCTCATCTTTGTCATGGTATGGACATTGGCCGGAATTCCGCTTGGACCCAACGCACTAAATTGCATCGCATTATCAGCCGAGGTTGGCTTTTATCGCTCCCTATGGGCGATCAAGGGTATCCTGATTGCGGCACTGTGCCATATGACCGCGGTAATTTTGGGGGTTTCCGCAATATTATTGGCAAATTCCGAACTTTTTTATGCCGTCAAACTGTGTGGAGCTGCCTATTTAGTATGGATGGGTATTTCCATTTGGCGCAAGGGGAGTGAGGTGCCAACGGGGGCTGAGCTGAAGATTGTTTCCAGGATAGATATCGTCAGGAAGGCTTTTCTGATTTCGATGAGCAATCCAAAAGCCATTTTTTCCTATTTGGCCGTGTTCTCGCAGTTTCTGACATCAGGGGAGCCATTAGCACCACAGCTTGTTGTTTTGATTCCAACCGTACTTGTGATAAACGCGACGGTATATGTTGGCTATTGCGCCTTTGGGATCGGATTTGCACGTTTGCTTTGTACGGTGCCTCGCCGCCTCGCATTCAACCGCTCGGTTGGGGCGTTTTACATTTTTGCCGGTGCCGCGCTGGCTGTGTCTGGTCTTCATTCCGCGCCAGCCAGACGTTACTGAGCGTGCTATTCATGTTGGGAACGGGAGCTGTTCCGCCGCTTGTTGTCCGGCTCTGTGGGTTCCATCTTTGTAGGCTGCCAGAAGCTCTGTTTCCTTGGCTTTTGTTTTCTGAAATTTTCCATTTTGATATGTCCAAATCCTCTGATCGCCCCGCCGAAGCGCACGATCCCCAAGCAAACAAATAAGCCCAAGCAGGATGACCGCCTCAGTTGTGGCGTATAATCGCCGAAATTTTCGCAACCGCATTGACATCCCACCAATACCAGCCCATGTCCTTAGCACTCTCATCATTTGAGTGCTAATCCCAAAAAATACGTTATTTCTCAAAATTTATTAATTATTACTTGGAGTATGAACGATGAAATTCAGGCCCCTGCACGATCGTGTGCTCGTCAAGCGCGTCGACCAGGAAGAGAAAACGGCTGGCGGGATCATCATCCCCGACACCGCCCAGGAAAAGCCCATGGAAGGTAAAGTCGTTGCCGCCGGCAGCGGTGCAAAAGCCGAAGATGGTACTGTGACCCCGCTGGATGTCAAAAAAGGTGATCGTATCCTTTTCGGCAAATGGTCGGGCACGGAAGTCAAGGTTGATGGGGATGACCTGTTAATCATGAAAGAATCCGACATTCTCGGCATTATTGAAAAATAGGGAAACAAATCCATGCCTGCAAAAGAAGTAAAATTCGGCGCCGACGCACGTACACGCATGCTCGCCGGTGTTGATACTCTGGCCAATGCGGTCAAGGTTACGCTTGGCCCGAAAGGCCGCAACGTCGTTCTTGATAAGTCCTTTGGTGCGCCGCGTATCACCAAGGATGGTGTTACGGTTGCCAAAGATATCGAGCTTACAGACAAGTTTGAAAACATGGGCGCTCAGATGGTTAAGGAAGTTGCTTCCAGAACCAATGATGAAGCCGGTGACGGCACCACCACAGCAACCGTTCTGGCGCAATCCATCGTTCGCGAAGGATGTAAGGCAGTTGCCGCTGGAATGAACCCGATGGATCTCAAACGAGGTATTGATATCGCGGTTACCGAGGTTGTCGCCAAGCTGAAGAAAGCATCCCAAAAGGTATCCACGAATGCCGAAATTGCTCAGGTCGGCACCATTTCCGCAAACGGCGACACCGAAATAGGCGATATGATTGCCAAAGCTATGGAACGCGTCGGCAACGAAGGTGTCATCACCGTTGAAGAAGCCAAGGGACTGAATACAGAGCTCGACGTCGTCGAAGGTATGCAGTTCGATCGCGGCTACACGTCGCCCTATTTTGTCACCAATGCCGACAAGATGACCTGTGAAATGGAAAACCCCTATATTCTCATTCACGAGAAGAAACTCTCCGGATTGCAGCCGTTGCTTCCAGTTCTTGAGCAGATCGTTCAGTCTGGTCGTCCGTTGCTGATCATTGCTGAAGACATCGAAGGCGAAGCCTTGGCGACGCTGGTTGTCAATAAGCTCCGTGGCGGCCTGAAGGTTGCTGCTGTCAAAGCTCCTGGCTTCGGTGATCGTCGTAAAGCCATGCTGGAAGACATCGCGATTCTAACCAAAGCACAGCTGGTTTCGGAAGACTTAGGCGTCAAGCTTGAAAACGTCACCATCGACATGCTTGGGTCGGCCAAAAAGATTTCCATCACCAAGGAAGAAACGACCATTGTCGACGGTTTCGGTGAGAAGAAGGACATTCAGGCCCGCTGTGCACAGATCCGCAGACAGGTAGAAGACACAACATCTGACTATGACCGTGAGAAGCTCCAGGAGCGTCTCGCCAAATTGGCCGGTGGTGTTGCCATCATTAGTGTTGGCGGCGGAAGTGAAATTGAAGTCAAGGAACGCAAAGATCGCGTTGACGACGCTCTCAATTCAACCCGTGCGGCGATTGAAGAAGGCGTTGTTGCCGGTGGTGGCTCCGCACTGCTTTTTGCCATCAAAGCATTGGACAAAATCGAGGTTGATAACGATGACCAACGGGTCGGCGTCGATATCATTCGCCGTGCGCTCCAGGCGCCAATCCGTCAAATCTCTGAAAATGCGGGTCATGACGGAGCCGTCGTCGCGGGTAAATTGACCGAACAGAAAAACAAAAACTTCGGTTTTAATGCACAAACCGGAGAATACGTGGACATGGTCGCGGCGGGTGTTATCGACCCGGCCAAGGTCGTCCGTATAGCCCTTCAGGATGCATCATCGGTGGCGGGTCTTCTGATCACCACTGAAGCGATGGTTTCTGAAAAGCCTGCACCTGAGGCGCCGCCTGCTGGTGGTGGTGACATGGGTGGCATGGGTTTCTAAGTAAAATACCTACCCGACCATTGAGATTGAGGGCTGCACCAACAGGTGTGGCCCTTTTTCCGTCTAAAACCCCATCATGCTGACCACAGGGTATCATGCATACGCCACTCCACACCCCGATAGTAAAAGTTAAAACTTACTCCGCCGCCTGTTGTCCGGCGCCGTGGGGTCCGTCTTTGTAGGCCGCCAATAGCTCAGATTCTTTAACTTTGGTCTTCGTCAGGTTCTCCATCTTGATATGTCCAAAGCCGCGAATTTCCATCGGCAGGGCGGCGATTTCCGAGGCCAGCGACAGGTTGTCGGCGCTCAGGGTGTCGAGCAGTTGCCCCACCGTTACCTCGTAATCGTCGATCAATTTCCATTCCGCCCGGCGTTCCTGGTTATAACCGAATACGTCAAACGGTGTGCGCCGCAGGCCCTTGAGGGGGGCCAGTAGACGGAAGACGGTCATGATCCATGACCCGTAAGCCTTCTTTTTGAGGCGTCCGGCATCATCTCTTTCGGCAAGCAATGGCGGGGCCAGATGGAAGGTCAGTTTGCCGCCGTCCTGAAACTGCCGGGCGAGCGCGCTCTCAAACCGGCCATCGGTGTAGAGGCGGGCGACTTCGTACTCGTCCTTGACCGCCATCAGTTTATAGGCGCTTCTGGCGACCGCGCCGGCGAGGGCGGTGCTGGTGGGCATTACGGATTTTTCTGCCGTTTCGGCCTTGCCTACCAGATCGGCGTATCGTTTTGCATAAGCTTCGTTCTGGTAAGCCGTAAGGTCCCTGACGCGCCGTTCAAGGAAGGTGCTATCGTCATCAATCTTTTCCGGCTTTAGTTCAATCAGTTTCAAAACGGCGCTGCGGTTATGGGCCGTGCGGCGGCCCCACAGGAAAGCGCGAAGATTAAGTTCAATGGCCACCCCGTTCAGGCGTATGGCTTCCTCCAGCGCTTCACCGGAGACGGGGAGATAGCCCTTCTGGAAGGCATATCCCAACATGAAGGAATTGGCCGCCACCGTGTTGCCGAGCAGGGCGGTGGTGATTGCCGTTGCGTCGATGAATTCAACATTGTCCTTGCCGACGGCACGGACCAGGGCGTCTTTCAAGGGGTGTTCGGGGAACTCCATATCGGGCTGCGTGGTGAAATCGGCGGTCATGATCTCGTGGCTGTTGACGACGGCTTTGGTCCGCCCTTCGCGGAGTTTCCCCAGCGTTTCCGTATCGCCCGCGGTGATCATGTCGCAGCCGAGCAGCAGGTCGGCGCCCCCCGCGGCAATGCGCACGGCATTCAGTTTGTCGGGGTCTTCGGCAATCCTGATATGGGAATAGACGGCCCCATTTTTCTGCGCCAATCCGGCGATATCCAGGGCCGTGACGCCCTTTTCTTCCATATGCGCCGAGATCGCCAGCCCGGCGCTGGTGGTGACAATGCCGGTTCCACCGACACCTGTAATTACGACTTCATAGGGCGTTTCGCAGGCCGCCAGGACCGGATCGGGCACGGCTTCAAACGGCACGTCCTGAAGGGCGCGCTGTTTCCTCGGTTCGGCGTCCGATACGGTAACGAAGCTGGGACAGAAACCGTTCAGGCAGGAGTAGTCCTTATTGCACGACGACTGATCAATGGCGCGTTTGCGTCCGAGGTCGGTTTTGACAGGCGTGATCGACACGCAGTTGGATTTAACTCCACAATCGCCACACCCTTCGCAGACCTCCTGATTGATGAAGATGCGGCGCGCCGGGTCGGGAAACAGGCCGCGTTTTCGGCGACGGCGTTTTTCGGCGGCGCAGGTCTGGTCATAAATCAGAACGCTGACGCCTTTGACTTTTCGAAGTTCGCGCTGAACCCTGTCCAGGTCATCGCGGTGATGGAACGACACATGAGGGGCGAACTTGGCGCTGGCCGGATATTTGTCGGGTTCATCGGAGACGACGACGATCCGGCTGACCCCTTCCGCTTCGGTCTGGCGGCTGATTGTGGCGACATCCAGCGGCCCGTCCATGGGTTGCCCGCCGGTCATGGCGACGGCATCGTTATAGAGGATTTTGTAGGTGATGTTGACTCCCGCCGCCACACTGGCGCGGATCGCCATGACACCGGAATGGAAATAGGTGCCATCGCCAAGATTGACAAACATGTGTTGCTCGTCAGTGAACGGCGCCTGGCCGATCCATGACACACCCTCCGCCCCCATATGGGTGAACGTCGTGGTCGAACGGTCCATCCAGGTGACCATGTAATGGCAGCCGATTCCGGCCATGGCGCGCGAGCCTTCTGGAACATTGGTCGAGGTGTTGTGCGGGCAGCCCGAACAGAAGAAGGGCAGGCGCTTGATGTCGGTCTGGCGTTCTTCCAGGGCGTGCTCCTTGGCTTCCAGAAATTCCAGACGGTCATGGATGGAGCGGTTATCGTAAAATTTTTGAAGCCGGTCGGCGATGACGCGGGCGATCCGCGCCGGGGTCAGTTCCCCGGCAGACGGCAGAATCCATTCACCGTTTTCATCGAACTTGCCGACCACCCGCGGGCGAACATCGGTCCGCCAGTTATAGAGCTGTTCCTTGAGCTGGTTTTCGATCACCGCGCGTTTTTCCTCGATGATCAGGATTTCATCAAGCCCTTCGGCAAAGGCGCGGATGCCCTCTTTTTCCAGCGGCCACGGCATGCCGACCTTATAAAGACGCAGTCCGATTTGTTCCGCTTCGCTCTGATCAATGCCGAGGTCATCCAACGCTTGCAGGGTATCGAGATATGACTTGCCGGTCGCAACGATGCCGAAACGCGGGTTCGGGCTGTCCATGGTGATGCGGTCAAGGCTGTTGGCGCGGGCGAAGGCCAGGGCAGCGTAGATCTTGTATTTCTGTAACCGCAGTTCCTGATCCAGGGGCGGGTCAGGCCAGCGGATATGAAGGCCGCCTTCGGGCATCTCGAAATCATCCGGGATGATGATGTTGACGCGGTCCGGGTCGGCGATAACGCTGGCCGATGTATCGACATTGTCGGTAATGCATTTCATACCGACCCAGCACCCGGAATAACGCGACATGGCCCAGCCATAGAGGCCGAAATCCAGAACTTCCTGCACGTTGATGGGGTTCAGGATGGGGATGTTGACATCCATCAGGGCGTGTTCGGATTGGCTGGGGACGGTCGAAGACTTGCAGGCCGGGTCATCACCGGCGAGCGCCAGGACGCCGCCATGTGGTGCGGTGCCGGCGAAATTCGCATGGCGGAAGGCATCACCGGAACGGTCGACGCCGGGGCCTTTGCCGTACCACATACCGAAAACACCATCATACTGCGCGCCCGGGTACATATTGACCTGCTGGGTGCCCCACAGCGCTGTTGCCGCCAGATCTTCGTTGACGGCGGGGTGAAATTTGACGTGGTGGTCTTCAAGAAAGGCTTTGGCGTTGGTGAATTCCTTATCGACGCCACCGAGAGGCGAGCCGCGATAACCGGATACGTATCCGGCGGTATTCAGTCCGGCTTTCAGATCGCGTTGACGCTGTAGCAGATTGAGACGGACCAACGCCTGTGTTCCGGTGAGAAATATACGGCCTTTTTCCAGCGTATACTTGTCGCTAAGCGATACTTTTTTTAAACTCATGAAGGCTGATCCAGCAGTGAAGCCAAAGACAATTTTATTATATTTATTAAATCAAATCTAATGGCAGAGATTATGCCATGCAATTGCTGGATTCGAATGAAAAGAAATTCGCAACGATTGGACACGGGTTTTCGGATATCGCCAGATTCGTTTCGTGGAATGCCAGGTTTGCGCACTATGATTTCGTGCGTTCAGAAACTTTCGGTAAACCGAATTGTGAAATTTCACCGTCGAGGCGATTGCAGGGGTGATTTTCCCCCGCTTAACGGTTATATGATGGCTTGGTATTCACAGAGGTTTCTTACATCATGACCATCCTCGTTACAGGCGCCGCTGGGTTCATCGGCTACCATGTCATTCAGGCCCTGCTGGATCGGGGTGAGCGGGTTGTCGGGATCGATAACCTTAACGATTATTATGATGTGTCGCTGAAAGAAGCGCGGCTGCAACGCCTGCTGGCGCGGACCGGGATCAGTTTTGTGCAGGCGGACGTGCCAGACAAGGAGGCGATGATGGGGGTGGTTGATGCCCACCCCGACATCACCCGGATGATCCACCTGGCGGCACAGGCAGGCGTGCGTTATTCACTGGAAAACCCCTATGCCTACACCCACGCCAACGTTGAAGGGCAGCTGGTCATTCTGGAAATCTGTCGGCATCTGGAAAACCTGAAACATGCGGTCTACGCCTCATCTTCCAGCGTCTATGGTACCAATACCAAACTCCCCTTTGCCGTAGAAGATCGCACCGATACACCGGTTTCGCTGTATGCAGCAACCAAGAAGACCACGGAACTGATGTCGCATGCCTATGCCCATATGTTCGGTATTCCGTTGACGGGACTGCGGTTTTTTACGGTTTACGGCCCCTGGGGGCGCCCCGACATGTCGGCCATGATCTTTATCCGGAAAATCCTTGCGGGCGAACCGATTCCGGTTTTCAACAATGGTGAAATGGCTCGTGATTTCACTTATATCGATGACATCGTGGCCGGCGTTCTTGGGTGTCTGGATCACCCACCGGTCGTTCAGGAGGGTGAGACGCCGTGCCGGGTGTACAATATCGGCAATAACAACACCGAGCCGCTCATGCGGTTTATTTCCCTGATCGAAGATGCGCTGGGGCAAAAGGCCGAAATCAATTTCCTGCCCATGCAGGCTGGCGACGTCAAGGAAACCTATGCCGATATCGAAGCGACGCGGCGCGATTTCGGCTTCGAGCCCAAAACGTCCATCGATGAAGGCATTCCCAGACTGGTCGAATGGTACCGAGAGTATTATGGAGCTTAAGCGGCCGACGTCGAAATGACCGGCGGCCGTTCCAACCCTGTTCCGCTGAAATACTATTTGGCGCTTTTTCTGCTGGCGGCGATCTGGAGTTCGTCTTTCATGGTGATCAAGGTGACGGTGGAAACCATCCCGCCGTTGACGTTGACCGCCGCTCGCTTGGTGCTGGCGGGTCTGGTCCTGGGCGCGGTCCTGATCGCAAAAGGCCGGATGTTGCCCCGTGACCCACGGATTTGGATGGTGAGTATCCTGTTGGGAATTTTCGGCAATGCATTGCCGTTCACGCTGATCAGTTGGGGAGAACTGGTGATCCCCAGCGGCCTGGCGTCAATTCTTATGGCGGTTATGCCGTTGGCGACGGTTTTACTGGCGCACTTCTTTTCTGAAGGTGAACGGGCGACCCGCAATGGGCTGGGTGGAATCGCCGTTGGCTTCACCGGGATCATCATCCTCGTTGGTCCGTCGGCGCTGAAGGGGCTGGGCAGTGATGTCTGGAGTCAGGTTGCTGTTGCCTGTGGCGCCATCAGTTACGCGGTCTCGGCGATTCTGGTCAAAAATATGCCGCCGTCGCCATTGCTGGGGCGCTCGGTCACAGTCATGATTTGCTCTAGCGCGATCATGGTCCCGCTCGCGCTATGGGTTGATGAGCCCCTGAAACTCGCCCCCTCATTACCGGCGATCTGGGGTGCGGTTTATCTGGGCACCCTGCCAACCGCCGTCGCGACCCTCATATATTTCCGGCTGATCGCGGCTCAGGGGGCGGGTTTCTTTGCCTACATAAATTACCTGATTCCGGTCATGGGGGTCATCTGGGGCGCCCTGTTCCTGGACGAGATTATCAGCCCGCAGGCGCTGGCGGCGTTGGCGACGATTCTGGCCGGACTGTTTATCGCCAATTACCGGCCCCGACGGGCAAAACATGACGCCGCTTAACGTTCATGCGACGCGCGGCATTGTCATCTTTGTCAGTGCCTGGTTTATCATTCCGATAATGGATGGTGGCGCCAAGTTCCTCAGCGAAATGGGTTATCCGGTCCTGTTGATCGTCTGGGGGCGCTTTTTCTTTAACCTGATGTTGCTGGTCCCCGTCGCTGCCGTCACCCGCCGAAATATATTCAGGCCTCCACCTGATACGGCGCTACAAGTCATCCGTGCGATCACTATGATTTGCGCCACGGTGCTGTTTTTCCAGGGGCTGAAAACCCTGCCTCTGGCGGATGCGTTGGCGACCTATTTCATTTATCCCCTGATTGTGACGGCACTCGCCCCGGTGATGCTGGGCGAAACCCCTGGGCTACGGCGCAGGCTGGCCGTGGGCGTCGGGTTCGCCGGGTCGTTGCTGGTTATTCAGCCCGCCAGTTCACAAATGAACGAAGGCACCCCTTATGTTCTGATCGCGGCGGTGTGCTTCGCAATCTACAACCTGTTGACCCGAAAGCTGTCGGGGCGCGGCGATGCCTGGCAGACACTGGCGTTTCAGATGCTGGTGGGGACTGTTGTAATGTCTCCGGTCATGCTGTTTGTCTGGACGCCGATAAGTTTGCAGGCGAGCGCCGTGATGCTCATGATGGCTGCGGCTTCGGCGGTTGGCCATTACCTGATCATCCGCGCCTACGATTATACGCCAGCCTCCGTGCTTGCTCCGTTCAGCTACTTTGAAATTGTTTCGGCGACTCTAATCGGTTTTTTCGTGTTCGGTGACTTCCCGACGCTAACGACCTGGGCCGGGGTAGCCATCATCGTCAGCAGCGGCATATACATATCGTTGCGCGAACGCCAGAGGGCAAAAGGCTAGGGCGGTTATGAAATTTCAAGAAATCAATGACGAGACTATTGGTGTGCTGGTTGATGAATTCTATGCCAAGGCCCGGCAGGACCGGGAACTCGGGCCAATTTTCGCCAGACACATCGGCGACGACTGGGAGGCGCACCTCAATGTCATCAAGTTGTTCTGGTCCAATGTCATGCGCGCCGATGGGCGCTATCGCGGCAATCCGATGGGCAAACACCTGGCGTTGAGCGAGGTGCGGCCGCATCATTTTGAAATCTGGTTGGGCCTGTTTGCTGGCACCGCCAGAGACCTGTTCGATGACCCCGTCGCGGCGGTGTTTATCGAACGGGCCAATCACATCGCGCAAAGTTTGCAGATCGGCATGTTTCAATCCACCGGCCCGAAGATCACAACATTGAAATGAGCGGCTTTGTTAGGCGGGGATAACGCCAATGAAATAAAATCGCTTTAACAACATCTGTAAGCTGTTTGACAGTTTACAGAGAGTTCAATGCATCGGGCCGGGCCAGGACGATGTTGTAGACAAAGCGGGGGTCCGGCAAATTGTCTTGGGCGAGCAATACTGGTGGCGTGCCGTCCGGCTGCGGTAGGCAAATGATAAACCCCAGGTTGCGGGCCAGTGCGAACAGGGAGTCTATGTCAGTCCCCATGTTCCGCAGGCCGGAAATATTGACTTCCATAATCATGAATTCGACGCCGCCGTTGATAAAAAAATCACGGGAGCTTTCAAGGATCGTCGCCTCCGCCCCTTCGGTGTCGATTTTCATCAGCCGCACTTTGTTAACGCCGCGTTTATCCATCAGTGTCGCCAGCCGATGCGACGCCACGCGTAGGGTGCGTGGGTTTTGGCGGCTCAAAACATTGTGCGGGTGTTCGCCTGGGTCCCACAGGGCATGGCCGCCGTCGTTGTCGGCGTTGAAATGGATGTCGGCTTCACCATCGGTGTCGCTGATGACGGTCTGCACCGCCTCAACATGGGTCAGGCCGTTGACGGCAATATGGTTTTCCAGTTGCTGGAAATTTTCGTCAATCGGTTCAATCGCAATGACCTTGCCCTGGTCGCCGACAACCGCCGCGGACAGCATGGAGAAATAGCCGATGTGGGCGCCGACATCGACAAAGGTGTCGCCGCTGCGCAGGACGCGCGTCAGGAACAGCTGCGATGCGACCTCATACGCTCCGCCGCTCTGCAACTCGCCGACGATCATGCGGTGTACGGGAGATGACTGGTCGAACGTCATCGTGATCTGGCGATTGTTGATGTTGAGATTTACGGGGATTGTATTCATGCATGATCCTTGCACGTCGGGGGCCGTCCCTTCAAGAAAATCCGTCGCCGTGATTGCCTATTCCAGCGGGCCTGGCGTCGTAGCGGGCTATCGGTAGAGCCCGGCCAGCCGATCACCGTAGACTTCGTTGATAATATGGCGGCGCACTTTCATGGTTGGAGTCAGTTGCCGGTTTTCGATGGTGAACGGGCCGTCCGCAATGATGAAGCGCCTGACCTTCTCGATTGTTGAAAGCTGCTTGTTAACCCGCTCGACCGCGGCCTGAAGAACTTTATGAGGATCGCCGCCTTGTTGTCCGAACCAGCCTTCATCGGGAACAATAACGGCGACCAGGTGGGGGCGTTTATCACCATAAACCAGCGCCTGGGCGATTTCGGGTTCCAGCGACAGCAGTCCTTCGACCCGCTGGGGGGCAACATTGTCGCCGCCCGAGTTGACGATGATATCCTTTTTGCGGTCGGTAATAATCAGGTGGCCGAGTTCATCAAAATGTCCGATATCGCCCGTATGAACCCAGCCGTCGCGGATAACGTCTCTGGTCGCGGCGTCATTTTTCCAGTAGCCCTTCATCACCAGATCGCCGCGCGTCAGAATTTCACCATCATCGGCAATTTTGACTTCGGTATTGATCATCGGCAAACCAACGGTATGCATTTTTGGTCCCGCCGGGCGGTTTACACTGATCACGGGTGCGGTTTCCGTTTGCCCATACCCCTGAAGCAGGCGTAACCCAAGGGCGGTAAAAAATATGCCGATATCCGGGTTGAGGGGCGCGCCGCCTGAAACCAGCGCTTTCAGGCGGCCGCCAAAACGGCCCCGCACCTTGTCCCTGACCAATTTGTCGAGAACCAGATCCATGATTTTTTCCATTGGTCCAAGCTGGCCGTTGGTCTCATATTTTTTGCGCCCGAGATCCAGAGCACCGGTAAACATCTTTTCCTTGAGTCCGCCGGATTTCCGGACACCCTGGGAAATACGCTGATGCATGGTTTCATAAAGCCTGGGGACGGCGGTCATGATTGTCGGGCGGGCTTCCACCATATTCGCCCCCAGCGTTTCTATCCCTTCCGCGTAATAAATTTCCGCACCGATACTGATGGGAAACAATTGTCCCGCCATGTGTTCATAGGAATGAGATAACGGTAAAAATGACAGGAACACCTCCTTGCCCAACCCCATCTCGGTCAGGGCGTCGCGGGCGCCGACGACATTGTGGAAGAGATTGCGGTGCGAAAGCATGACGCCCTTGGGCTGGCCGCCGGTTCCCGATGTATAGATGATGCAGGCTGTTTCCTGATCGGACCATGCGGCGGCTCGGTCTCTGATGTTTTCGGTTCCCCCGGAATCCAGGCAACTGTCCCAGGACAGCACTTCCATATTCCCGGCGAGCGGGGCATCGAGCTCATCCATGGCGACAATGAACCGCGTTTCGTCAACCTTGTCAGCTGCCGAAAGAAGGGTTTTCGCCAGCCGTGCGGTGGAGACAATCGCCCCGCTTGCTCCGCTGTCGCTCAGGATATGATGGTGATCGGCTTCGGTGTTGGTTACATATGCCGGAACCGTAATGGCGCCTATGGCCATAATGGCGATATCGGCGATCAGCCATTCCGGACGGTTTTCCGAAACCAGTACCACCCGGTCCCCCGATTTGACCCCCAGTGACGTCAATCCCTCAGCGATGGCGTATATCTTTTTTGCGGTCTCTGCCCAGGTGATCGGTTGATAGGTTCCGTCCTGCTTGGCCCACAAAAAGGGACCGCCACCCAGGCGCTCGGCATTTTCAAAAAACATAACGGCCAAATTGGGCCACGGGTAATCGGTCATGTGAATGTCCCTGTCACATCTTCTTGATCTTGGTTGTCTTTATCATTGTCGTTGCGGCGTTACATTTCCAGACTTATATGCTGTCTCTAACAAAAGGAGAACTTCATGACCGCTGCACTTCAAAACGAAACCGGCCAGGTGCTTCCAAACTGGAATCTGAACGACCTGTATGCCGCCCAGGATGATCCCAAACTTGAGGCGGACCTGACCTGGGCCAGCTCCAGCAGCGCCGCTTTTGCGAAAGATGTGCAGGGCAGACTTGCGGACCTGAGTGGCGCGGAACTGGGAGACGCCATCGCGCGTTATGAAAGCATCCTGGATCGATTGTATAAAGTTATGAGTTATGCCCAGCTTGTCCATGCCGGTGATATGGGTAGCCCGGAAATCGCCGCATTTTACCAGACCCTGAACGAGCGGGTAATCGACATTACCTCGCAGTCCCTGTTCTTCGTGCTGGAAATTAACCGGATTGACGACGATGTGCTGGAAGCACAATTAAAAGATTCGAAAGCCGCCCATTTCGAACCCTGGATCAGGGATGTCCGGGTTCACCGTCCCCATCAGCTCGCCGATGATATGGAAAAACTGCTTCATGAAAAATCCGTATCCGGCCGGGCGGCCTGGGCGCGCTTGTTTGACGAGATCATGGCCGACCTGAGATTCGGTGTTAATGACCAGCGGCAGACGTTGGGCGAGACCCTGAACCTGCTGAGCGATTCGGATGCTTCCGTCAGGAAATCGGGCGCAAAGGCGCTGGCGGGCGGCCTGAACGAGCATTTACGGACACTTTCGCTGATCACCAATACCTTGGCGAAGGACAAGGAAATTGAAGACAACTGGCGCGGATATGCTGGCCCGGTATCCGGGCGCAACCTTGCCAATCAGGTCGAGGACGAAGTTGTTGAGGCGCTGGTTAGCGCCGTCAAGGACAGCTATGGCGATCTGGCGCACCGTTATTATTTACTAAAGGCAAAATGGTTCGGGCAGGATCAACTGGATTACTGGGACCGGAATGCGCCCCTGCCAGATGCCGACAACCGAAAAATCGAATGGCAGGAAGCAAAAGAAACCGTGCTTGGGGCGTATTCGGCGTTTGATCCGGAAATGGCGTCCATCGCGGCGCGGTTTTTTGATGAGAGCTGGATCGATGCGCCGCCACGCCCCGGCAAGAATTCCGGCGCTTTCGCCCATCCGACAGTGCCTTCCGCCCATCCCTATGTCCTGGTCAATTTTCACGGTAAAACCCGAGACGTCATGACACTGGCCCACGAACTGGGTCACGGCGTGCACCAAGTGCTGGCGGGGCCTCAGGGAACGTTGATGGCCAACACACCGCTGACGCTGGCGGAAACGGCTTCTGTGTTTGGCGAAATGCTGACGTTTCAGGCCATGTTGAAATCTGAATCCGATCCGGTCCGCCGCCGGGTCATGCTGGCGGGCAAGGTTGAGGACATGATGAACACGGTCGTCCGGCAGATCGCTTTCCATGAGTTCGAGCGCCATGTACATTGTGAACGGTCGGATGGGGAACTCAGCGCCGAGCGTCTTGGCGATATCTGGATGCAGACGCAAAAGGAGAGCCTGGGTCCGGCGCTTCGTTTTGACGACGATTACCGGGTGTTTTGGGGGTATATCCCGCATTTCATTCACTCACCTTTCTATGTCTATGCTTATGCTTTTGGCGACTGTTTGGTGAATTCGCTGTATGACGTGTTTGCGGATGGTCATTCGGGGTTTCAGGCCAAATATTTCGACATGCTGAAAGCCGGCGGGTCGAAGCGACACAAGGAACTGTTGGCGCCTTTCGGGCTGGATGCAGGCGATCCAGCGTTCTGGAAAAGGGGCTTGGCGGTGGTTTCACGCTTTGTTGATGAACTGGAAGAGATCAACAGTCTATGACAGAGATCGCCTCATGACGGATAAGGACACTTTGGGCGGGCGAGTCAAACGCTATGCACGTGTTGGTGCGGCGGCAAGCGGCATGGCGGCGCGGTTTGCCTCTCAACGGTTTCTCGGTGCCGAGATCAATAACGCCAGGGATGCCGCGCAGATGAGTGCGGCGCTTGGCGGTCTCAAGGGGCCGTTGATGAAGGTCGCGCAAATCCTCTCAACCGTGCCTGATATGCTGCCTGATGACTACATGGCGGAACTTGCCAAACTGCAGACCAGTGCGCCGGCTATGGGATGGGCGTTTGTGCGCAGGCGCATGAGCAGCGAACTCGGGCCTGACTGGCAAAGCAGGTTCGTCAATTTTGAGCACGATGCCGCCGCCGCCGCGTCGCTGGGGCAGGTTCATCGGGCCGACCTGGAAGACGGGCGCCATCTGGCGTGCAAAATACAGTACCCGGATATGGCCTCAGCCGTGGAGGCCGACCTGCAACAGCTTAAAATCGCCTTCTCCATCTACCGGCGTTACGATCCGGCCATTGACCCGGTGAACATTCATCAGGAATTGAGCGATCGTCTGCGTGAGGAACTGGATTATGGCCGTGAAGCCAGAAACCTCCGCCTCTATCGCCACATCCTTGAGGCGGAAGAAGGCGTGCATGTGCCGGATATTGTTCCCGAACTTTGCACGAAACGCTTGTTGAGCATGATCTGGCTGGACGGCGAACCATTAATGAAATCAGTGGATGCGGACATCGAACGGCGCAACCAGATTGCCCGGAACATGTTCAGGGCCTGGTATGTGCCCCTCTATTATTACGGAGTGCTGCATGGGGACCCGCATCTGGGCAACTACGCCGTACGCGAGGACGGAACGCTCAACTTGCTTGATTTCGGCTGCATCCGTGTATTCCGTCCGGCCTTTATCCGCGCCGTGATCGACCTTTACAAGGCGATACGTGACGATGATCCTGAACTCGCCGTCCATGCTTATGAAACCTGGGGATTTGAGGGACTGGACAAAACCGTAATCGAAATTCTGAACAGGTGGGCGAAGTTTCTCTATGCGCCGTTGCTGGAGGACCGGGTGATGCCCATTCAGGAACAGGGTGGGGTCGCTTACGGTGCGGGGGTGGCGGCCAGGGTGCACCGCGAACTCCGCGACGTCGGCGGGATTACGCCACCCCGGGAATTTGTGCTGATGGATCGTTCGGCGATAGGTCTGGGCAGTGTGTTCACGCATCTGAAAGCGGAAATCAACTGGCACAGGATGTTTCATGACCTGATCGACGATTTTTCCGAGGAAACCCTGGCCGAACGCCAGGCCAAGGCCTTAGGCATGTTTGATATCCCGCCTGCAGATTGAGCTGAATTCCGGTATTCGTGGGAAAACTTGTGCCGGGCGGGGTGCAGGCCTTAGTATCCTTTCCGGTATTTAAGATTTGTTGTGGCGGTTTTATGTTTTCGTCTTCCGGTTCAATTGAGAAGGGATTTTTCAAAGAGGGAGAATCTGTCTTTTCCGAAGGCGACGTCGGCGACGCCGCTTTCATTATCGAAACCGGCGCGATCGGCATCTACAAGATGGTTGAAGGCGAGCGCATCGAGTTGGCGCAAATGAAGGATGGTGAGCTTTTCGGGGAGATGGCGATCATCGACGGGTCGGTGCGGATGGCCAACGCCTACGCCAGCGAAGACAGCGTGATTGTCAGAATTCCGCGTCAGGCCCTTGAAAGAAAACTGGAAAAATACGACCCCTTTATGAAGTCGCTTATGCAAATTCTGGTGTCAAATTTGCGTAACGTTCATCAGGTTTACATGAAACGACCGCGTAGCGTTGTTGATTATACCAATGCCATAGCCTATCACGCGGAAGGATTTCGTCAGTATATGGACTCCATCAAGCGGCAAAAGGATGTGAGCGAGGGATTGCGTCAGCTTGATGCCATGGAAGCGGCCCTCAGGGTTCTTCGTAAGGAGTTCGAGGGCTTTAAGGATTTACGCTCTAGCGTGTTGACCGAAGTGGACATTACACTTCCGGACAAGACCAAAGGGGACAAGGCGTGACGGCAGCTAGTGAGCCAACGGTAAAACTGGGTTACCAGGAATTTGGTGAACTTAGCGCCGAAGAAATTGGGCGCATTGATGAACTCGACCGCGAACTGCATCAACTCTGGGGGCTGGGTCGCAATCTGATCCTTGTATGGAGCCCGCTCAAGCGGGGAATGCTGGTGCTGGTGATTCCGCACTATACCATCGGCGAGCATGCTCAAAAAGCTCGCGATGAGATGGAGTTCAATGGCCCCAGCGCTTTGGGAATTCAACCCAGCAGCTTCGTTGAAGACGTCATCGCCAACTCCAAACACGTGACGTCTGATGGTATCCACCATCTGGCTCAATTGTTGGGCTACGATCCGGTTGAAATTTCGTTGTCGTTCGACCCCGGCTGGGAACTCAGCTATGAACTCGTGGAAGCGGTCATCAAGCGCTACAGCATCTCCTATGTCGAAGACCGCGCCGTCGCCTTGTTTGACATTGTCGGGTTTTCCCTGCTGTCGCCCTTGCAGCAGGTGACCCAGTTGAACAGTCTGGCGTACTCCGTGAATTCCGCCTATTCCAAGATGCTGGAAAAAAATATTGATATCAGCTTCACTCGCTCTACGACAGGGGACGGGTTCTATATCTGGAACCGGGACCGTTCCATTCAGGCGAACGTCAATCTTTATCATTTCATGCATCTGGTGCTGGCCGACAATGCCATTGCCAACAGTAAGTCCAGCGCAAAAACGACGCCGGACCTGCGCGCCTGCTTTCATATCGGCGGGCATTATGAGTTTTACCAGTCGGAGGGGCTTAATCCGACGGTTTACAGTTATATTGTCGGTGACGTAACCATAGAACTGGCGCGCATGATTGATTGCGCCGGTGCAGGGCAGGTGCTGGTCGGGGATTTTCTGGTGCCAATTCTGGATCGTGATACGGGACTGACCCGTAAGATCAATACAGTCGAATTCATAGAGCATACCCAGCGCACACTCTCCAGTCTGGAGGGGATTGTGCTTTCCGATGATCAGGTTGACGATATTCGATGTTATTTGACCGGAGACAAACGTGGCACCGAATTTAGTATCAAGAAGTACTTGATTGCCGACAAACATGGTCGTACACGCAATGTCTACAATGCCAAGATCAATATTTACCGGACGCAGGCCGACCCCATTTTTTTAGGTGCGCAAACCAGCGACCTTTCTGATTTCAAGTGTGTGTCGGAGTCTTTCGTTTAAGGCCGGAACGGCCACCCAGTGCAATAAGGATGCGAATATGAGCGACCCCATTTTTCATAATTTCTCAACTGCACCTACCCATGTCGCCCCCTTCAGTCACGCTGTAGAGTATGAAGGCTGGATTCAGCTGACGGGACAGATGCCAACCGACCCTGACGATGATTCCGCCCCTTTAGCTGATGGAGTTGAGGCGCAAACGCGGCGCGTCATGGACAATTTGATTATCGTTCTGGGCGGATTGGGACTTGGACTGGAACATGTTCTTTCCTGTCGTGTCTATATTACGGAATTCAAACGCGATTTCGAGGCCATGAATGAAGTCTATAAATCCTATTTCCCCCCCGACCGTTTGCCAGCCCGCACCTGTATCGGCGTCACCGGTCTCGCCCGTGATGCGCTGGTTGAAATTGATATGATCGCCCGCAGGCCTGATTGAAGGCCCCATCCCCGATCCTCTTCGACTCGCGATTAAAAGGACTTGAAATGACTCGGTTTAATTCTTTGACCACGAAGATTATCGCGGTCGTGTTTCTGTTGGTTGGTGGTGCATTTATCGCCAACCTGATCATCAGCCAGATAATCGGCAAAACCGTAAAATCCAGCAGCAATAATCTTATCACCAGCATGACCACGGCGCTTTCGAACCGGGACAAACAGCTGTTGTCGGAGTTGTCCGGGTCGCTTGCCCTTGAAGGGAACCGGCTGGCGCTTACGCAGAAAATTGAGAAAAACAAGGCCGTTTCAAAAGTCGCTCATGAAGAGAATTTTTTGGTTGGTCAACGTTCGGGAATTTCCGTGGCGGTATCGGCCATGATCAAATCATCAATGTTGGCCGGTGAAGCGGATGCCGTAGAAAACATTATTGAAGCAATGACGGCAGAACCAAAAATTGCTTCTATTGGCCTCTGGCGACCGAATGGAGAAGCGGCGTTTGTCGATAACAAAACGATTGATCGCGTTAATAAACTACTCGACAGTGAAAGTTTTGAACGCCGGGATTCCGCCGAACCGGTCAAGCTGGAAGGAAAGCGGGCCGAAGCCCTTCGCAGGGCCGTCACCGGTCAGGAAAACGATGTCGCCATTGCGGGGGTGGGTGAGGACGACGAAGGAAACAGCCAACCGGTGACCTATTCCTATGTGCTGTTGAAAAACGAAGAAGACTGTCACGCCTGCCATGGGAATGTGGACGGGCCGCGCGGTGTGCTGGAACTGGGCATATCCCGAAAAGCGCTGCTGGAGCTGCGCAGGAAGGCGAACGGAACCATCAGCAAACTCGAGACCAAGCAGGCCGAGGACCTGAATGCCCTTGAAAACAGCAATAAACAGAAGCGAAGCACAGTCGAAAAACAGTCACAATCTTCCGCCAATACACTCGGCAAAACGCGTGATCGCTTGAACGAGGTGCAGAGTGAATCTGAATGGATGAGCGCTTTGGCCGAGCTGGTGTTTTTTGCATTGACCATTGTTATCTTGCTGTTCAGCCTTTCCCGCATTCTGGGGCGCCCTCTGTCTTCAATGACCGATGTCATGAACCGGTTGGCGAAAGGCGAGCTTGATCTGGATATTCCGGCGATCGGACGCCGTGACGAAATCGGTGAAATGGCCGGTGCGGTACAGGTATTTAAGGATAACGCCATTGAGGTGAAGGAACTTGAATCCCGCGAAGAACAGAACAGGCAGCAAGCCGAGGAAGAACGGCATCAAATGATGCGCAAACTGGCGGATGAATTTGAAGGCAGTGTGTCTTCCGTCGTCAGCGCGTTGGGTGCATCAGCTGCCGAGATGGAACAGGCGGCGCAAACCATGTCCGAATCGGCAGAAGATACCCGTAATCGATCCTCCCGGGTTGCTAATGCCGCCAACGAGGCGACGGCGAACGTCAATACGGTGTCTGTCGCTACCGAGGAAATGACAGTTTCGATTTCGGATATCGGCGAGCGGGTCGCCAGATCTACGGAGATCGCCGCCATTGCGGTTCGCGGCGCGAGCGAAACCACATCGTCGATCGAGCATCTGAATGCGGCCTCCCTGCGGATCAGCGAAGTGCTCGGCCTGATTTCCGATATTGCTGAGCAGACAAACCTGCTTGCCCTCAATGCGACCATCGAGGCCGCGCGGGCCGGTGAGGCCGGAAAAGGGTTCTCGGTTGTCGCATCAGAGGTGAAGAACCTCGCCAATCAGACGGCCAAAGCGACGGAGGAAATCGGCACGCATATCAACAGCATCCAGGACGCGACAGGTGGCGCCGTCACGGCGATTCAGGGTATCAGCCAGACCATTGAGCAGATGAATTCGTTGACGTCTGAAATTTCCGCCGCCGTCGATGAACAGCATGTCACCGCCGCGGCTATTTCAGAAAATGTCAACCAGGCGACGCAGGGAACCAGCGAAGTCTCGACGAACATTTCCAATGTTTCCAAGGCAGCCGAGCAGTCGGGCGTCGCCGCCGGCGATGTATTGCAGTCTTCACGTGATCTCAGCGTCCAGACCGAAAAGCTTCGTGGTCATGTGGATGAATTTCTGGCGACTGTTCGCTCCCGCTAGATAAGCGTATTGTCGGCGTGAAAGAAAACCGGAGCCCGAAGGCCCCGGTTCACTGTCTCTATACCAGCTGACACCCGGTCGACTGGTTTATGGATCGGCAATTAGAAATTCAGACGGGTTCCCGCGAAGATCGTGGTGAAATCGTCATAGTTTGTCGCCGTGCCATCGTCATAGGTCGCCAGCGTAAAGCCCGCGAATATGTCGGCGCCGACAGAGGCGACTTTCTGGTTGACCGAGAACGCAAACTGGGTGCCTTCATCGCCGTTCACGACACCATCGTCGGTTTGGCTATAGATAATCCCGAAACCGGTGGTGCCAAGGTTGGTGAGATTGGCGGCGTATCCGGCTCCAGCATGCCAGTTTTTACCTTCCTGGGTGACGCCGGGTTTATTGTCCTGCCTGGAATAACTGAAATCGGCGCTGACGCCACTGTCATGCTTGGCGGCGATAGAGCCCCCCATGGTGGCCGTATTGGTCGTCGATCCCGCTGAGTTATTTTTGTAAAAACCGGCAGCCGCAACCTGGATACCACCAAATTTTCCGGAATAGTTGGCGGCCGCTGACTCACCCGTGTCCTGATGGGAAACCGACAGCTTCAAACCGCCGAATGATGGCGTATCATAGCGGATACGGTCTTCACGGCTGGGATCGTAGTCGGTGAGGGCGGCTTGGCCAACCGTGCTGATGGATTGCGTGGTGCTGTTCCAGAAGTTGGAGTTGCCCAAAGGCGCATCGGCGGAGCCGGAAATCGTCGGGGCATAGGCGGTAAACGTCTGGCTGGTCGCACCGTCACCTGCAACGGAGGACTGACCCAGCGATAGTGTTCCAAGCGCCTTGTGTTTGAAATCGATCCGCGTGTGACGGATTGCGAAAGTCGTATCGGTATCAACTTCACCATTGTTTGACCCAGCCGTCCCCAGGGCGTAATTGCGGTTACTGTTCGGGAAGTTCATTTCGACGAGGCCGCCGATGGATACGGATTCCGTCATCTGTCCGGAGACAATCCAGCGTACGCGCGATGCGGTATCAAAGCCGTCAATATTGAACAGCTGGCTGTTGTGGCCGTCATCTTGATACATCAGGGCGCGGACAATCTGACCGCTCATGATGAGACTGTTCTTGTTGCCGTTGTTGATGCCGGCGGACGCCGACGACACAACAGCCGGGGCGCCGATGGCGACCAGAGCCGCAGCAGCCACAGATGTCTTAAGGGTCGTTTTGATATTCACTTTAGTTTCTCCTCGTAAATGACATCTTGGTGATGCCGTCCATAATCCAGAGCCGAATTGTTATCGCTAACACTAGAAGCCCGTATGGATATTATGGTCGCGACACTCTGGTGAGAAAAATCAAGACGATTCACAACCCATTGACATTTTCATCACTGCGAAACACGAGGTTGTGCGTCTAAAACACGCCATATCACAGAACCGTGACTCTCCGTCAGCGTTATTCGAGTGGGGGAAAATGCCGTGTGGGGCCAACGCACCTGCCTGAATGCAGGATGTGTCTGATGCGGATTGGAGAACAGATCGTTCATTTTATGTTCACGCATATTGTTCTGCTGCCAGGATGGCGGCGGGTTCATATAATGCTCCGTATACAGTGTTCTTAAGTGCTGAGAATCCGGAGCCTGAAATGACCACTCAAAAATCCAGAGACGCCCGCAATTCCGAACGCCGCCGCTTGTCAAAAATCGTGGCGGTCAACCAGGGCGTGCCCAATCGTGGCGGTATTTTACGGGATTTGTCATTGGGCGGAGCAGCAGTCGTTTACCCGGATGATATCGAGGTCGATGACACGCCCCTAAAAATCGGCGAGGTGCTGCCGATGATGTTTGGCAATTCCGCCATGATCCCCTCGCGTCTGGTTCGAATTTTTGATGGCGGTTTCGCCATCGAGTTCGATTTCAGCCTGGATGCACGCGACGCCGCCGCTTAGACGCCTCACTGCAAGCAACGCACAACCCTGTAAGGAGACCCAGCTGAGTTATAGCCGAAGCTTGCTTTCGAGGGGTATTTCCGAGTGCGAATTAAATCTGGAGCGTAAACTAAACTTTAAGTTCACTTAATGTTCTTGTCTCTTGTGCGGCTGCCCCGGAAGGGGTGTGGCGATTATACTGTGCCGCAATCAATATCAAAAAATACAAAGTAAACGGGGTTTGATTTGACTGCTACTTTGCCTGGGGATTCCCGCAAATTTAAACGACGTCGCCTGACTAAATACGTCGCGGCCAATCAGGGCGTTCCCAATCGGGGAGGAATTCTGCTGGACCTGTCTCCCGGTGGCGCGGCAATCATTTATCCGGAAGATTTGCAAGCGGATGGTCGGCCACTGAAATTGGGAGAGGTTTTGGCCGTAAATCTCGGCGGGTCGACGACCATGCCGTCACGTGTCGTCCGTGTTTTTGACGGCGGATTCGCAATCGAGTTCGAATACAGGCTTGATCGGCGCCCTCACTTTAGCCTGACGGCCTAACCGCTGATGATATTGTGCTCCGGTCCGAACGGGAATTTGGTGATGTTTTCGGCTCCATCCTCCGTTAACACCAGAATATCGTGTTCCCTGTAACCGCCGGCCCCGTCCGTTCCTTGCGGCAACATGATCATTGGTTCCATGGAGATGACCATATTGGGTTGCAGCACCGTTTCGATGTCTTCACGCAATTCAAGCCCGGCTTCGCGACCGTAATAATGTGACAATACGCCGAACGAATGACCGTAGCCGAACGTGCGATATTGCAGCAGATCATGTTCATTATAAATTTCATTTAGTTCGTGTGCGATATCGCAGCAGCGCACACCGGGTTTGATCAGCTCAAGCCCACGACGATGGACTTTGCAGTTAACTTCCCAGAGTTCAAGGTGCCGGTCGGTCGCGTGATCCAGAAACAGTGTGCGTTCAAGGGCCGTATAATAACCTGAAATCATGGGAAAGCAGTTGAGGCTGAGGATGTCACCTTTTTCCAATTTTCGAGTGGTCACTGGGTTATGCGCGCCATCGGTGTTGATGCCGGACTGAAACCAGGTCCAGGTATCCATCAGCTCGGAGTCGGGGTAGCTGCGGGCAATCTCGGCAACCATGGTTTCCGTCGAGGCGCGCGATACCTGAAGCTCGCTAACCCCTTCGGCTATTGCCGCCTTGCAGGCCTCGCCGCCCAAATCGGCGATTCGCGCGCCATCCTTGATGACGGCGATTTCCTCCGCCGACTTGACCATCCGCATGCGCATGGCGACAACCGAAATATCAACAAATTTCGTGCCCGGCAGGGCGGACTTCAATTTTTCCAGGTTTTGCAGCGAGATGTCGTCGAACTCGATTCCCACACACCCGCCATCTGGAATTACATTTTGGACGGCAAGGAAATAATTGTCTCTCTGCCAGTCCGTATAGACGATGTTTCCCCCATAGGTGCGCCGCCAGGGTTGCCCGCCGTCGATGTTGGCGCTGATAGAGGTGGAGGACTTCTGGGTTACTGCCAGTCCGTAGAGACGACCGAAGTAGCAAAAGTGAAACCCGGAATAATAGTTGATGTTGTGATATGATGTGAACAGCACGGAATCCATGTCGTTGTCGTCCATGATCGTGCGCAGGCCGGTCAGTCGGCGATCATATTCAGCGTCGCTGAATGTGCGGTTCACCCGGTTTCCGTTTTCAATATGGATAAGATTTTCCAACTTTTCAGCTCCCAATTTCGAACCCCGTTGCGGGCGAACACATCTCTTTCTTTGTCACGATTCGGGGATTTGGGTCAATGGGAAATGAACGCCAACTAACGGATGAATTCCGGGCTTTTTACTTTGGAGGCGGGTGTTGCCGTATCGGAGAAATTTGTTCATAGTGTTAGCAAATTAGAGTTGCAAGAGGGGTGTCCAGTATGAAGATCGCTGTTCTAAAGGAGCGCCGCGCTGGTGAAATGCGGGTTGCGGTCTCTCCGGAAGTTGTCGGGAAGCTCATCGGTCTGGGATTTTCGCTTACCCTTGAAAAAGGCGCCGGGCTGGGGGCCTCATATACCGATGATTCTTATAAACAGGCCGGGGCGGAAATCGCTGCGGATTTGGCCAGCGCCCTGAAAGGCGCGGACATCGTGCTCAAGGTCCAGGCGCCGGAGGCGGCGGAGCTGGCGAAAATGAGCAAGGGAACCGTCCTGATCGGCAGTTTGAACGCCCTCACCGACAGTACCGGTATCCAGGCATTGGCGAAAGCAGGCGTGACCGGCTTCGCCATGGAACTGATGCCGCGAATTACACGTGCGCAAAGCATGGACATCCTGTCCAGCCAGTCGAATCTGGCGGGATACAAGGCGGTCCTTGATGCGGCGTCCGAATTCGGTCGGGCCTTCCCAATGATGATGACGGCGGCGGGCACCGTGGCTCCGGCAAAAGCCTTTATCATGGGGGTCGGGGTCGCCGGCCTTCAGGCCATCGCCACGGCCAAGCGGCTGGGCGCGATTGTCACCGCGACGGACGTGCGTCCGGCGACCAAGGAGCAGGTCGAAAGTCTGGGTGGGAAATTCCTGGAAGTTGACCCGGAAATGGAGAAAAACGCCCAGACTGAAGGCGGCTACGCCAAGGAGATGCCGCCGGAATATTTTGAAAAGCAGAAGCTGGTCGTTGCCGAGCATATCAAAAAACAGGATATCGTCATCACCACCGCACTGATCCCGGGCCGTCCCGCCCCCGTATTGGTGACCAAGGAAATGGTAGCCTCCATGCCCGCAGGCGCGGTCATTGTTGATCTCGCCGTTGAAGCGGGCGGCAATGTCGAAGGGGCCAAACTGGGGCAGATCGTCACGACCGCCAATGGAGTGAAGATCGTCGGCCATGCCAATGTTCCAGCGCGTGTAGCCGTTGACGCCAGCGCGCTGTTCGGGCGCAATCTGCTGAATTTCATCAGCCCGCAGGTGGACAAGGAAAAAGGCGGACTGAATATCGACTGGGACGATGAAACCGTCACCGGTACGCTGGTAACCCGGGACGGCAAGGTCGTGCACCCGCGCCTGCTGGAAGCCCAGGCAAAACCGGCGGCGCCCAAGAAAACCACCCGGAAAAGCGCCGCGCCAAAAAAGCCAGCGGTGAAAAAAACGCCGGCCAAAGCCCCAACGTCAGCTGACAAGCCGAAGGAGACGTAATCATGGATGCGGCAACAATCGCAGAGCAGGCCTCCAGGCTTGCCAACAGTGCTTCCAAGCTGGCTGGTGACGCCGCCAATCTGGCGCAGCGCTCAACCGAACTGGTGATGACCCAGTCGCAAACCGTCGCCAGTGATGGCGCATTCCTGTCATTGTTTACAATTTTTGTTCTTGCCTGCTTCGTCGGCTATTTCGTTGTGTGGAGCGTGACACCGGCGTTGCATTCTCCGCTGATGGGGGTGACCAACGCGATTTCATCGGTGATCATTGTCGGCGGCTTGCTGGCGGCGGGGCCGGTTGAAATGGACTTTTCCAAGATCATGGGGTTCCTTGCGGTGACCTTGGCGTCGGTTAATATTTTCGGCGGATTCATCGTCACCCAGCGGATGCTGGCCATGTTCAAGAAAAAGAAGAAATAGGGGAGCCGGATCATGAATACGGATATCACAGGCTACGCCTATCTCATCTCCGCCGTCTGTTTCATCATGGCGCTACGCGGGCTGAGTTCACCGGAAACGGCCAGACGCGGCAACATGCTGGGCATTATCGGTATGGTCATCGCCATCGTTACGACGCTGAACGCGCCGGGCGTCATGAGCTACGGCCTGATCCTCGCCGGTATGGTTATCGGCGGCGGTATCGGCACCGTGGTTGCGCTGAAGATCGAGATGACGGCGCTGCCGCAGCTGGTTGCGGCCTTTCACTCGCTCGTCGGTATGGCGGCGGTGCTGGTGGCGACGGCGGCGCTTTATAACCCGGAAGCCTACGGTCTGGGGACAGCCGGAAATATAGCGAGCGCCAGCCTGGTTGAAATGGGATTGGGGACCATCGTTGGAGCGATTACCTTTTCGGGTTCCCTGATTGCCTTTGCCAAGTTGCAGGGCACAATGTCAGGCACGCCGATTACCTTTAAGTTTCAGCACTTCGGTAATCTTGTGGTCGCCCTGCTGATCGTTTACTGCCTTGTCGCCTTCGTTGACGGGGAATCCTATGGTTTCTTCTGGGGAATGGTCGCGCTGTCCTTCCTGATCGGGTTTTTGATCATCATACCGATTGGCGGTGCGGATATGCCGGTTGTTGTCTCGATGCTGAACTCGTACTCCGGCTGGGCTGCGTGCGGCATCGGCTTTACGCTGTCGAACCCGGCGCTGATTATTACCGGCGCGCTGGTCGGTTCTTCCGGTGCGATCCTCAGTTACATCATGTGCAAGGGCATGAACCGCTCGATCTTCAACGTTCTTCTGGGTGGATTTGGCGGCGAGGGGGTCGGACCTGCTGCGGCGGGAGACGGTAAGGAACGCGCAGTTAAATCGGGTGCCGCCGATGATGCGGCCTTCCTGATGAAAAATGCCTCCAAGGTTATCATTATCCCCGGATACGGCATGGCCGTCGCCCAGGCGCAACATGCCCTGCGGGAAATGGCCGACGTCCTGAAAGCCGAAGGTGTTGATGTCCGCTACGCCATTCATCCCGTCGCCGGACGTATGCCCGGCCACATGAACGTGCTGCTGGCCGAAGCCAACGTGCCTTATGACGAAGTGTTCGAACTGGAGGAAATCAATCATGAGTTCTCCACGGCGGAAGTGGCCTTTGTCATCGGCGCCAACGACGTGACCAACCCGGCCGCGAAAACGGACCCGCAAAGCGCCATTTACGGCATGCCAATTCTTGATGTTGAAAAATCCGGAACGGTGCTGTTCGTTAAACGCTCCATGAGTTCAGGCTACGCTGGCGTTGATAACGAACTGTTCTTTGCCGACAACACCATGATGCTGTTCGGCGACGCCAAGAAAATGACCGAAGAGATCGTCCAGGCATTGGGCTGAGGGCCTCGCAAGACAGTACAAAAGGCGGCTCAGCGAGCCACCTTTTGTATGATCGCCGCAGAGGTACTGGCGTCTGGATGGTTTCGCCATCAGCCAATAACCCGATAACAAACCCGCCAATCAAAGCCTCGTTCCGGGACCGCTGATCGTTACTCGTTTGGCTGATTTTGAGAGGGTTTTGAATTTTCTATAACACACCGATGCGTAATTTTTCCACTAAATCGATGCCCGAACCATGATCAGGATCAATGCGTAAACGGTGTAATTGACTAGGATAGTTTCATAAACAACGGGGTATGGAGGATAAGAACTGGCACCACCTAACAAGTTAAAAGACATATCAAGTGACAACCCAAAAGCCCGGTCATCATCGGGCGGCGCGAAAAGCGCCCACAAAAGGAAGCCCCGCCGATAGCCGCGGGGCTTTCAGTTTTTATGCCCTCTATCCAACATTCAAGGCAGCGAGATGGGTTTGTAAGGAAGCTTGCAGGACCTGAGGGGTTTCGCCTTTCTTGATGTAGGTTCGGGCCCCGGCATGAATGCACGATTCGGCAACGGCGGTATTGTCGTTGGCCGTCAGCATGATAATTTCCGCCTGGGCATCCAGTTTCTTGATTTCCTTGAGAGTGTCAAAGCCGTTCTTCACGGGCATCTCGACATCCAGAAGGACCAGGTCTGGCCCGAGCGTCGAAAACTGCGATATCGCTTCTTTGCCGTTCGCGGCTTCGCCGACAACATCCGCGCCTAAATGCTTGAGCAGGGTTTTTAAAAGTGCCCGTATTAGATCATCGTCATCAACAACAAGAATACGGAGGCCTTTGGTTTCGACTGCCATTATTTACCCCTTGCTTTCATGCAATCGTTATCAGTTAATATCACTGCAATCTGGTATAACACGTTATTGTCCGTTTGCCTCTCCCTGGTATGTCAAATGAATGCAACTAAAAACCTTGTCGTTCTGTCCGTAAACTTACCGGGCAACGACATTTGCGTTGATATTTTCAAACGCGTCGATGGAACGTTCGGCTTTGAAGAATTCCGCAGAGACCATGAAGACGGGCGCGGCTGGTTCGCCATCGGCTACTATTCGCTGCGCAGCTTCAATACTCTTGAAGAGGCAAAATCCGGGGCGCTGGAAACGGTCGGTTGGCTGCATGACGTTCTGGGAGGGCGTGAGCTGGAAGGGCAGGAGAAATGATTGAAGGCATCAGTCATGTGACATTTATAGTTCGTGATCTCGACAAAACGGAAAAACTTCTCTCGACCGTATTGGCGGCCCGAAAAATATACGATAGCGGAAGTGGAACCTTTTCCCTATCCAGGGAACGGTTTTTTATGATCGCGGGTATGTGGGTAGTCATCATGGAAGGCGACGGATTGCCGACCCGAACGTACAACCATATGGCGTTCAAGATTCCCGATGACGAATATGACGAATATCTTGAGCGCATTCAGTCATTGCAGCTCGAAGTGCGTGAGGACCGAGCGCGGGTCGAGGGGGAAGGCAGGTCAATTTACTTTTATGATTACGACAACCATATGTTTGAGCTGCATACGGGGACGCTGAATGAAAGACTTGAGCGTTATGAAAAGGGTCGTGAATAGCCTGACCGCACGCTGTTTAACAGCGGGGGAAACACAGGCACGACAAAACCGCGCTGAGCCTAGCCTGCGCGGTTTGAGATGTTCCCTTGATCAAACGGTGGCGTGAACGCCACCATCCAAGACTAGAAGCCTTCGCGTTCGATCCGCTTGCGTTCAAGCTTGCGTGCCCGGCGAACGGCTTCGGCCTTTTCACGGGCGCGGCGTTCTGAAGGCTTTTCATAGGAACGACGGAGTTTCATTTCACGGAAGACGCCTTCACGCTGCATCTTCTTTTTGAGGACCTTGAGGGCCTGATCGACGTTGTTGTCACGAACGGAAACTTGCACGTTTGTTATTCTCTCTACATGTTAGAAGTATTGAAACCAAAAGGGGTTTCATTTGGTGGGCAGCTTGTATCACACACATTCGGTAATGTGAAGGGTATAATGTGCAAACAATTGGTTAGTTTTAAGGTGAAATTTCACCAAATTATGGAGAGTTTGAGATAATGGCCGTACTCAAGATCGCACGAATGGGGCATCCGGTCCTGTTGCGGGTTGCTGATCCGGTTAAAGACCCGACTGATTCGGAAATCCACCGACTGATTGACGACATGGTGGATACCATGCGTGATGCGCCCGGCATCGGCCTTGCCGCACCGCAGGTACATGTCCCGCTGAGGATTGTGGTGTTTTATGTGCCTGGTGAACGTTCCGATGAGGGCGAAAGCGAAGGTGTCCGGCTGACGGCGTTGATAAATCCCGAAATTGTACCGATTGGCGAGGAGAGGAACGTCGCAGTGGAAGGGTGTCTGTCGCTACCGCAGATGGCTGGACAGGTGAGGCGTTACAGCCACATCCGCTATAGCGGTCTGGCCCCGGACGGGTCGGTGATTGAACGCGAAGCCAGTGGATTTCACGCCCGAGTCGTGCAGCACGAATGTGACCATCTTGACGGAATATTATATCCCATGCGTATGGATGATCTGGCATCCTTTGGCTATGCTGAGGAACTGGCGAAAACTGAAAGCTCCGGTGCTGGGGATCAAGCCGGGGATCAAGCCGGGGATCAAGCCGGAGATCAAGAAGGTGAGCATGGCTGAAAACAAATCTGAAATCCGCGACCGCATCGTCGAGTCCTTTCTTTGTCATGTACCTTTTGATGGCTGGTCCAGAACGGCGCTGGCGGCGGGCGCCAGAGACGCTGGATATGACGACGGCGTGGTGCTGCGGGTTTTTGGCGGTTCAATGGGTGACGTCGCGGATCATTTTTCCGACTGGTCGGACCGGCGCATGCTGGCGGAACTTGAAAAGCTTGACGTTGGGACGATGAAAATCCGGGAACGCATTCATGCTGGGGTCAGGACCCGCTTGCAGTTGAACGCGCCGTACCGCGAAGCCATCCGTCGGCTGGCTTCGTTCATGGTGTTGCCCGGAAATGCGCCGCTGGCGAGCCGCCTGGCGTGGCGAACGTCGTCGGCAATCTGGTATTGGGCCGGCGACCGGTCGTCTGACTGGAATCACTACACCAAACGCGGCCTGCTGGCTTCCGTTTACACGTCAACGATACTCTACTGGCTGGCCGATGAGGCCGATGACGATGGCAATTATCCGCAAACGTGGTCTTTTCTGAACCGGCGTATTGAGGACGTGTTGCGTATTTTCGGTTTGCCCAATCGCCTGAAAAAGGTCTTTGGCGGCGGGCCTGGTTTGTTCAGGCTATCTAAAGGTTGATGTGATTAACTATTATTCAACTCAGGCATTGAAAATCCTTGCCAAGGGTGCGAGTTAAAGCGCCCGCCAGTCAGTGAACCAAAGATACCTTATGGTCCAGCACATATTAGTTGTAGAAGATGATGTCATGATTCAGGGATTCCTGACTCTGACTCTTGAAGGTGAAGGATTCAGGACATCCGCAGTCGGTTCCGGTAGCGGGATGTTTTCCGTGCTGAAACACGAAAAGGTTGATCTTATTCTTCTTGATCTGGGGCTGCCGGATGCGGATGGCCTGGATCTCACGGAAGAGATCAGGAAGACTCATGCCGTCCCCATCATCGTTGCCAGCGCCCGGCGGAAACAGGAAGATCGTGAAACGGCTCTGGAATTGGGGGCAAACGACTATCTGACCAAACCGTTTGATCCACGTGAACTCGTTGAGCGGGTGAAGTTTTACCTGTCGGAAGGCTCCCCGAACGCCCGGCCGACGACCCCGGAAACTGTTCCTGAACCTCAACCGGAACCTCTGTCCGTCCCGCAGCCGGCGGCAATACCCGATGTCATGAGACAGGCGGAGCAAGCGCCGAAACCTGCCCGACCGTTGCCGCAGACGGAACCAACGTCAGTGAGCAGGGTGGCGCGGGAATCCGATAAAATGGTGCTGCTGCTGGGCATCCTTGTCTTCGTCGTTGTTTTGGCGGGAGGGGGGTATTGGTACGTCGAGCGCATGGGAGGAAAAATTCCTTTTGTCAGCCAGGATACGGAGGAAGCCGACGAGTATGAAGATAAGGCGGGCGGGGCCGCTCAGTCGAACGATGTAAGCTCGCGCCGGGGCGCACTTCAGCCGCCGCCCGTCGATCCGGTTCGTATCGCCCAGCCCCCCAAGACAGCCATCACCACGGACAAGGTAGCCTCCAAGCCGCCAAGCAGACCGGCTCCTCGGCCAGTTCCGGAAAATTTAACCGAATCCGTCGTTGTGCAGCCTCAGGCGCCACCAGAATCGATTCCACAAACAACACTGCCCGACAAAGTCAGCTGCCCTAAAATTCCGGAAGTGGACTGGTGGCGGGTCAAGACCCACGCTCAGGTCATAAGTTATGTTGACCGAAAATATGGAGGAAACTGGCAGCCTTATGTTGATAGCTGGTCAGGGCGGTTGAAAAAACTTCAGGATATTTTCAGGCGCGGCTCGGCAATTAAAACCGGCAACGGCGTGGTTCTTCAGGATGCCGAGCTGGCGACGTATATAAACCATGTCGCTGAACGGGTTGCGGCGATCAAATGTCTCGCCGAACAAGCGATGACGCGCCGTAATTAACCTGGTTACGCCGATTTCAAGAATCGCGGGGCGCGAACCTTTTGGATCGCGCCCCTGGGGTCTTCAGGGATGTTGGATACTATTCTTAGAACAGCATCTACCCCGCTGGGGAACGGGGCTCAGGACAGCTAGGGGGCTGCCCTTGACAGAAACAATGCCTGAAACATCGTCTGTGCGCTAATCACGTCCCAACACAGTTTTGTGAGCGCGCCGGGAGGAGAAATTTGGATAGGCTTTTTTGGACTCACGGGAATGTCTGACGTAAGATGATCCGACCTTGCTGAAACGATAACGCTGAATGTATACAGCCATGATGAGACAGGAACCGCCGCCTCTTAAACGGCCCGAAATGCCCGCTAATGGCCGCGCCGCCGCAAGTTCGGTTGCGCCTCCGGGTATGGAAAGCCACCGTCCCCCGCTTCAGGGCGCGCAACGGCCGGGACCGGATCTGGCCGATCATTTTCTTGAGTGTTCGAAACTCGGGCGCTACCTGACGGTTCAGGACGATAGCCGTTTTATTATCACCGATGATTTTCGCACTGCAGGCGTGATCCCGGCGGCCTCAGCCGTCGCCGCCATATTTTCCAAAGACGAACTGGTTGCGCAGGCGGCCCTGTTGCCGTTAAGCGAAGGTGCGCAAAAAATGGCCCCGCGCCAGCGCGAACGGTTCGAGCGACTGTTTGCGTTGATCGAAGAAGAAACCTTATCCGATACGATCAGGGATTCGGCGCGCGCCGTTCGTGAGGCGCAATTCCGGGCGGCGGAGATTCGCGCCCTTGAGGCGGAACTGGGGGACAAGTTGAGTCCGGCCCGCCTGCGCTACCGCGAATTCCTGGGTGTTGTTAAAAAGTTGATGGACCGCAAGGTAACCGCCGGCCCGTTCCTTGATGAGTTCCGGGGCTTTACACAGGATGTCGCCGGGCGCCTGGATTTCGGTATTTACAGTTTCTGCCTCGACCGTCTGTTTGGCAGCCTGCGGGTTCCCATGAAAGTGAAAAAACTGCTGGTTATGGAGGTGCTGCGTTACCCACTACTGGTGCGGCGCGAACTTTTGACCAATATTATCGTGTTCCCCGGCCAGATGAAGGAACTGATCGATTTCGTCAAATACATGGTGCAGACGGAACTGGGTAAAACGGCGGCCATAGAGATCGATTTGCTGGAAGCCTTCAAACTAAAACGCCTGTCGGTCAGCGACATCGAAGGCGGCCTGATGAGCGGTGACGCGGCGGGCGGATTTTAGGAAATCACCGCTGATAACGCCGCTGTTCCTGGCGCATACCAGTAGGCGCCGCTGACGGCTTTGGAATAATGAATAAGCTGGTCATGAAGGCCGTCACCTGCGGTGCCATACATGCGCTGTAACTGTACATCGAACCGGCGGATGTCGCAGGCGAAAGCGACGAAATAGAGGCCGTTTTCAGTAACGTTGCCGAAGGGCGAACTGCGCCGCCACAGTTTCAGGGCAACGCCGTCTTCCGAAGCATCCGTGCGGCTGACATGTGAATCAGCGGGCATGTCGTCGCCTTCAAGCTCAATATCATCTTCCTTGGTGCGCCCGACGACGGCCTCCTGTTCGGGAATGCTCAGCCGATTGAACGCATCAAGGTCATGGACCCATTTCTGAGTTAGCAGGAAACTGCCGCCCCTGGCGCCTGGCGCCAGAGCGGCCTGTGTCTGATCTGCCGGTGTCTTGGGGTTGGCGGTACCATCGACGAAGCCGATCAGGTCACGGTTTTCGTGATAGGAAAAACCCTGGACCTCCAGATCCAGACGGGATATCGGGCCGAGAATATTGCCGATTTTCATGGCGCAATCGAGGTTGGTGTCGGGCCCCGGTCCCTGTATCCATATCCAGATATCGCGCTGGGTCGCGGGTGCGGTATGGCCGTCAACACCATTGATTGCGGTAAAATTCCGAAACCCAGATGGCTCGCTTTCGGTGGCGACCTTTGACCACAACTTACGGCCAAAGGCCATAACCAGTGTCTGTCCGTGCGCAAGATTTTCCGCTCGGCAGGCCCTGAGTGCGGATTTCAGCGCGACAACATCAACATCTTCAGGAACGGAGAATTCAAGGTAGTGGTGATGCGGCCCGCTTTGTTCAAAAATTCCGCTCTGATGTCCACTCATGATCCGGCTTTCCTAAATCGGCAGTTCGGCGACTGTCTGGTTCTGGTTTTGACGGAACGTATCGAGTCGGCCCGCCAGGTCGTCATCCGAAAGGGCGATGATAGCAGCGGCCATCAGGGCGGCGTTCTTGGCCCCGGCCTTGCCTATTGCCAGGGTGCCGACGGGGATTCCACCTGGCATTTGGACCATGCTGAGCAGGCTGTCGATGCCGCCCATAACGCGGGTCTCGACGGGGACGCCAAGAACGGGCAGTGGCGTTACTGCCGCGACCACACCAGGCAGCGCCGCAGCCATACCGGCGGCGGCGATAATCACCTTGATGCCCCGTGTCCTGGCCGTGCTGGCAAATTCATGAACCTGGGCGGGATTGCGGTGTGCGGACAGGGCATGGGCTTCGAATGGGATCGCGAGTTCATCCAGCATATCCGCTGCATGTTTCATGGTTTCCCAATCCGATTTACTGCCCATGATGATGCCGACGCTGGGGGATTCACTGCTCATTGACTGCTTCCTTCAGTTCCGTCACCGGAGAAATCGTGAATATTACCTCCGGAAAGCTTGGCATTATTGGGTATCGTGACTGCAGGATCAAGAATATCAACCCTTCGTTAACCATAAATGTGGTATAGTGTGAGAGCTAGCCATTCCGAGTCCAGAATGAGTGGAGATAGGAATGTTAAAATGGATGTGAATCAGGCCATGTCAATCGCGTCTGTACATCAAGACGCGAAAAAATCTCCTCAGCACCGTGACCCCGAAGAACGGGATGGCGGTAAGGACGGGTCGCTTCCCAACGAATCAGGGTCGTGGCGCGACGATGATGCGGTTGAGGTTGATGTCAGCCTGATCGAAGGCGTCACACCGGAGGTTCAGGGGATTATCGATTCTCTTAATCGACGCATTGAACCGCTTCGCGCGGAGCTGGAACTGGCGAAGGGGCGCGAAGCGCATTTCTGTGAACTCGCGGCCCGCCACAGCTTTCTTGATATCCCGTGTCGACGTGAATTCATGCGTGAACTGACTCATATCCTGACCCATATTGACCATCTGACGGTGCCGCCGACGGTTATTGTCATGCACCTTGTTGGAACCGAAGCCGTGCGCATGAAAGCAGGACGGGCAGCACTTGATCGCATGCTTGGCGAAGTCTGTGGCATATTTTCCGGGTTATTGCAGCCTGCAGATATCCTTGGCAGCCTGGGCGGAAACGACTTCGCCGTCATTGTGTTGTCGGCGGATGAAACGTCTGCGTCCAGCGTCGCCAGCCGGCTAAGGAGAGGGATCAGTTCGTATAAGTTCAACTGGGGCAGACAGACATTCCATCTGGATATGGTGAGTGGGACACGCTTGCTGAGTGTCGGAACAGATGCCGAGGCTGCACTTGACGCCGCCGATCAGGACCTGCGAAGGCGGCTGTCCAATTAGGCGATGATATCGGGTAGCAACTGGTTTTCGAGTGTGGATATTTGATCTTTCAGAACCAGCTTCCGTTTTTTTAAACGCTGAAGTTGCAACTGGTCGAAGGGAATTTCTTGACTTATCCGCACGATAATGTCGTCCAGATCGCGATGCTCGGTTCGCATTTCTTCTAGTTTGCTGTTTTGCTCCCTGATTTCGTCCATCAGTTCATCCGTGGTTATGACCGTCTCTTGAGTATAGCAAGAATTTGCTGACGGTGACAGGTCAGGGGCGGGGTGTTTGGTAGATTTTTCAATTCAATTACGATATAATTATGACGTTAAAATTAAGTTTTGCGGAAAAATAGCTCATAGAGGAGGAACTACCATGAGTTTGGCTGAGAGAATCGAAGCATTAAGAGACAAACATCAATCCCTCGAATCAGCCATCGAACTGGAACATCATCGACCGCATCCCGACGACCTTGAAATTTCGGAACTTAAAAAACAAAAACTGGCACTTAAAGACGAGATTAACCATCTGTCAGTTTCCTGACAGGCGGAAACATTAGCACCAAGCCCACTGTTTAGTGAGGGGCAAATGTAGAGTGCGAGCGGACTTGCGGAACTTTGAATCCGCGAGACAGAGTTTTTCGTGTATCTGAATATCCCCCCAAAAATATTGTTACCTTTCCGGTCAACAAACGGTCCGGCCAGATCACCTGATGGTGATCGCAGGGTAAATTGATTGGCCCGGCAAACCCTGTACGATGGTGTCGAATGTAAGGGTGCTGGGAAAACGATGAAGATATACGCAATAGGCCTGCTTGCGGCATGTGAGGTGGCGGCATTGGCGTTGTGGTTTTCGGCTTCCGCCGTGGTCCCGTCGATTATAGCGGAACACCCGCTTGGTGATGTTGAAATTTCGCTGTTTACCAGTAGCGTTCAAGCCGGATTTGTCGTCGGTACGCTGATCAGCGCCCTGTTGGGACTTGCCGACCGCCTGGATTCCCGGCGGTTTTTCATGATTTCAGCGTTAATCGCTTCGGCAGCGAATGCCACCATCCTTTTGGTCGAGCCGGGATCGTTCCTGGTGTATGCGGCCCGCTTTGTCACCGGAATGTGCATGGCGGGTATTTATCCGGTTGGCATGAAGATGGCCAGCACCTGGGCCCGGAACGATCTGGGCATGCTTGTCGCCGTTCTGGTCGGGGCGCTGACGTTGGGGTCCGCTTCTCCTCACCTGTTCAACGCATTTGGCGGCGTTGACTGGCGCTTTACGATCGGGGCGACGTCGGTTGCGGCGCTGATTGCCGCACTTGCAATCAATCTTGCGCCATTGGGACCGGCGCAGACATCGGCAAAGACGTTTGAAACACATCACCTGGCCATGGCTTTCAGAAAGCCGTCCCTCCGCCTGGCGAACTTCGGCTATCTGGGGCACATGTGGGAACTTTACGCCATGTGGGCCTGGATCGGGGTGTTCCTGAGCGCCAGTTTTCACCTTAATTCGGCTGGGTACGAGCCAATCTTTCTGGCCCGTTCGGCAACGTTCATTGTCATGGGGGTCGGCGGTCTTGCGGGGTGCCTCGCCGGTGGTTGGTTGTCTGACCGCTACGGACGCACGTGGCTGACCATGTGGGCGATGACCCTGAGTGGCCTTTGTGCCTTGAGTGTCGGCTTTCTGTTTGGCGCCCATCCATTTTTGTTGGGTGGAGTTTGCCTGATCTGGGGCATTACGGTGATCGCCGATTCAGCCCAGTTTTCGGCCAGCATCGCCGAACTTTCACAACCGGAACTGATCGGGACCATGCTGACGGTGCAAACCTGTACCGGATTCATACTGACGCTGATCACCATCCATCTGATGCCAGTGTTTGTCGATACGCTGGGTTGGCATTATGCGTTCATGCCATTGGCGCTGGGGCCGGTGTTCGGTGTTTTGTCGATGGGGAAATTGCGAAAAAATCCCGATGCCATCAGGCTGGCCAGCGGGCGGCGTTAGGACAAAATCCCGATTGATGGATTATGCCGACAATGTTCTTTCTGGTGGGAAAAGCAGGGTGACGGTCGTTCCTTTACCCAGTTCACTTTCCAGCTTGATTGTCCCGCCGTGCAGTTCTATTTGCGACTTGACCAACGCCAGTCCAAGTCCGGTTCCGTCATGTGACCGGGTATAGGTATCACCGGCCTGACCGAATGGCTCCAGTACCGTTTTCTGGTCTTTGGGAGAAATGCCGATCCCGGTGTCATGAACCCTGAGCTGAATCGAACGCTGCTCGTCCATCAGGACTTCTGTCCGGACTTCTCCGCCATCCGAGGTGAACTTGATGGCGTTGGACTGAAGGTTGAGAAGCATCTGTTTCACCTTCAGTCGGTCGGCCAGAACGGCGGGAAGCTCCGGCTGAATAACGACCGGCAAGGAGAGCCGCTTTTTGGCCGCCCGGTCGCGCATCATCTCAATGCATTCACTGACAACCTGATGTATCTCTACATTTTCCTCCTCCAGCTTTTCTTCGCCGGCTTCAATTTTTGACAGGTCAAGAATATCGCCGATTATCTTGCAAAGATGGCTGCCGGAATTATGAATAATCTCCACATATTCCTTGTTTATATCATTGCCGAGCGAACCAAAGGTCTCCGCTTCCAACATTTGAGAAAACCCGATGATCGAGTTTAGCGGGGTACGTAATTCATGGCTCATGTTGGCGAGAAATTCCGTTTTCGCGAGGCTCGCCTGCTCGGCCTTGGCTTTAGCGTCATGGAGTTGTGCTTCTGTAAGCTGATGTTTGACGACCTCCGATGTCAGTTCCACCGTCCGCAACTGCAGTTCCTCTTCCGCCCGCTGACGATCCGAAATTTGTTGTTTCAATCCCTTGACCATCTCCCGCGCCTTGTCATTCATCTGATTGAACGCATGGTTCAGCGTCCCAATTTCGTCGTCGGACTGCACAGCAGCGTGTTCATTGCTTACGCCAGACTGAACCCGTTCCAGAATCTGTGACAGTGACACGATCGGGGTGATGATCCGCTCGCGGATGTGGAAAAATGAAAACAACGCTAGAAGAATTGTAAAAATCACCATCAGGATAGTGATGTTCAAATATCGGCTTTCTTCTACCTGATAAGCCTGAACTTCATAGGAAATGCGCTGATCGACAAGCGCACGGAACTCTTCAATTGGGCGCATGAATTCCGCTTTGGCCCTGTGGTACGAAGCATCGTGAAGAAGGTGACGGGCGAATTCAGGGTCGGGTTGCGCCTGAACGGCAAGGTTGCCGCTGTCGTCAACGAAAACCCCTTTCATCGCGGCGAGGGCCCTTTTCTCCATCTTAACCAGTTGATCGGAGATGCTTTTCGCTTCCTGTAGTTTTTGCAGTTCTTCGTCGGTTGCGCCGATCTGGTGCGCCAAATCGATAAAAGACAGCGGTTTTCCCACGGAAACCGGAGCCTTGTTCGCCGCCATGACAAAATCCCAGTAGGGGCCTTCGTAGTTTTGGGGGCGCGGTGATTTTCCGTCACGGATGGCAACGATCTGGTCAAAATACTGCTCATAGATCGGATCGCCGGTTACCACATATAGCCGGGCCATTCTGGTCAGGTCATCGGAACTTCTACGGAGCTGTTCGGCGAGTTTGTAGAAATTCAGCCGCTTCACCGCGAAATCTTCGGAGCGCTGATGGGCGTTCGCCAGCATGAAGATCGCAACGGCAATCGTACCCAAGAGTGTGAGCAGCGCGACGAAGACTAGAATAGTGCGGGTACTGATATTCATATGCGGTCAATTTGCTCTTTGTTGTTCGTATAGCCCGCAACATCGTTGTGCCATGACTGAGGTACGGGAACAATTCTAAATTGAATCTCTATTTTTTTCACAATTTTATCATATTTTTCCAATAATAGTGCATGAATGCTTCAATTTAACGCCGAAGGTATGGGTTTTTGTGTAGAACGAACAAAAACGGCCCTCCGGTCCGGTTAGTTTTTCGGCAGTTGGTCGCGTAGTTTGAATTTCTGGATTTTACCGGTCGAGGTCTTGGGCAGGGTCGTGAAAACAACCGTTTTCGGGCATTTATAATGGGCCAGATTGTTGCGGCAGAAAGAGATGATTTCCAGCGCGCTAATTTCCGCTTCCGGGTCCTTCAGTTCAACAAATGCACACGGCGTTTCACCCCATTTTTCATCGGGTTTGGCGACTACCGCCGCCATCAGCACGGCTGGGTGCGCGTGAAGCGTGTTTTCAACCTCGATTGAGGAGATGTTCTCGCCGCCTGAAATGATGATATCCTTGGAGCGGTCTTTCAGTTTGATGTAACCGTCCGGCTCGATCACGCCCAAGTCGCCCGAATGGAACCAGCCGCCAGCCAGGGCCGCTTCGGTTGTCGCCGGGTTTTTGAGATAGCCTTTCATGACAATGTTGCCGCGAAACATCACTTCTCCCATTGTTTCGCCATCCGCCGGAACAGGTGTCATGGTTTCCGGGTCCATCACCGCAAGGTCTTCAAGGACGTGATATTTGACGCCCTGGCGGCCTTTTTTGGCTGTCTGTTCGTCGATGGGAAGGGCGTTCCATTCGGGGTGCCAGGCGCACATTACAGCGGGACCGTAAGTTTCCGTCAGGCCATACACATGGGTCACATCAAAACCCTGTTCCTGCATGCGTTGCAGGGTTGCCGCCGGTGGCGGGGCGGCGGCGGTCATGACGTTGACCTTGTGATCAAATTCGCGGCGTTCCTCATCGGTGGCGTTGACGACAAAACTGAGCACAATCGGCGCCCCGCAGAAATGGGTGATTTTGTGATCGGCGATGGCGGCATAAATATTCCTGGCATTTACACTGCGCAGGCAAACATTGGTGCCGGCGACGGCGGCCAGAGTCCACGGGAAACACCAGCCATTGCAGTGAAACATCGGCAGCGTCCAGAGATAGACCGGGTGGTGGCCCATGTTCCAGCCGATTATATTCGACAGCGCGTTCAGGTAGGCGCCGCGATGATGATAGACAACGCCTTTGGGGTCGCCCGTTGTGCCAGATGTATAGTTTAACGAAATGGCATCCCATTCGTTTTCAGGAAGTTGCCAGTCAAATTCGGAATCACCGCTGGCGATGAAGGTTTCGTAATCCATCTCGCCCAGATGCGCGCCTTCGACGCTGGCCATGTCATCATTGATATCGATCACCAGAATATCGCGGCCGAGTCCGGCCAATGCTTCCTTGACGGTCGCCGAAAATTCAAGATCGGTGAGCAATACCCTGGCTTCGCCGTGGTTGAGGCAAAACCCGATGTTTGCGGCGTCCAGCCGCACATTCAGGGTATTGAGCACGGCCCCTGACATGGGCACGCCAAACGCCGCTTCATACATTTCAGGCGTGTTCGCCCCCATGATCGCGACTGTGTCGCCGACCCCGATTCCCCGTTTCTTCAGTGCGCTGGCGAGCCGTCGGCATCGGTCATAAGTCTGTGACCAGGTAAACCGTTTGGCGCCGTGGACAACGGAAATGTGGTCGGGATAGGTATAGGCGGCTCTTTGTATCAGCGATAGCGGCGATAGCGCGGAATAATTGGCCGGGGTGGTGTCTAGGGCCGTCTTGTAAATACTGGCGGAATTCATTTTGTCTCCGGATGTTGGTGATCCCGATTTTAACGGTTAGACTGCCATAAACGGGAGGGAGGAGAAATCAGTTTTCGTATGAATTCTGTACCTTACCCGTGTTGGCAGGTGAGGTATCGGCGTTTGAGCCGATGAAAATGAGACGGGGACAGACATGACCAACGCTTACGAAGTTGCTTACAAACGTTCGCTGGAAGACCCGGAAGGGTTTTGGGGGGATGCGGCCAAGGAAATCGACTGGATCAGGGAATGCGATCAGGTCCTCGACTCGTCAAACAAGCCGTTTTACCGCTGGTTTACAGGGGCCGAATGCAACACCTGCTACAACGCCCTTGATCGTCACGCCGACGGAGGACGCGGTGATCAGGCGGCGCTGATTTATGACAGCCCGGTTACCGGCAATACCAAAAGAACCTACACATACAGTCAGCTGCGCGACGAAGTCGCCAAATTTGCCGGTGTGCTGCGCGCGCAGGGTGTGGGCAAGGGAGATCGGGTCATCGTTTATATGCCCATGGTTCCGGAAGCGGCGATTGCCATGTTGGCCTGCGCCAGACTGGGGGCTATCCATTCGGTGGTCTTTGGCGGATTCGCGGCGAACGAACTTGCAGTCCGGATTAATGACGCCAAACCAAAGGTTATTGTCAGCGCCACCTGCGGCATTGAGATTAACCGGGTCATTGAATATATGCCGCTGCTGAACGGAGCCATCGATCTGGCCGAACACAAGCCGGACAAATGCGTTATTCTGGCCCGCCCGGAATGTGAGGCCACGCTGGATGCCGAACGCCATATAGACTGGGCGTCAGCCATGGCAAGTGCGGAACCAACGGAATGTGTGACCGTCGCGGCCACCGATCCACTTTATATCCTCTATACGTCCGGCACCACGGGCGAACCCAAGGGCGTTGTTCGCGACAACGGCGGGCATATGGTAGCGCTTAAATGGACCATGAAAAATGTCTACAACATGGACCCCGGTGATGTTTACTGGACGGCTTCTGATGTTGGATGGGTGGTTGGCCACAGCTACATCGTTTACGCGCCCCTGCTGCACGGTTGCACCACCGTGTTTTATGAGGGTAAACCCGTCGGCACGCCCGATGCAGGGGCCTTCTGGCGGATGATATCGGAACACAAAATCAAGGCTCTGTTTACAGCCCCCACAGCATTTCGCGCCATCAAACGCGAAGACCCGGAAGGCAAACTGGTCAAGGATTATGATATCAGTTGTTTTGAGGTTCTCTATCTGGCCGGAGAGAGAACTGACCCTGACACCCTTCATTGGGCCGAGGAAAAAATTGGTGTTCCGGTGATTGATCACTGGTGGCAGACGGAAACCGGCTGGGCCATCGCCGCGAATTGCATGGGGCTTCACCCGTTTCCGGTCAAGGCCGGGTCGCCGACGAAATGTGTGCCGGGGTGGGACGTGCAGATTTTGGATGAAAACGGACATCCCCAGGAAGTTGGAACGATTGGCGAAATTGTCGTCAAACTACCGTTGCCTCCCGGGACGTTGCCGACGTTATGGAACAGGGATGAACGATACGTTAGTTCGTATCTCGAGGAATTCCCGGGCTACTACAAGACGTCTGACGCCGGAATCGTTGATGAGGACGGTTATCTGTCGATCATGGCGCGCACTGATGACATCATCAATGTTGCCGGCCACCGACTGTCTACCGGCGGTATGGAAGAGGTGTTGGCCGAACATCCGGATGTTGCCGAATGCGCGGTGATCGGTGTTGCCGATCAACTCAAGGGCCAGCTTCCCGTCGGGTTTCTGGTCTTGAAGGTGGGAGTCGCCAGGGAAAATACGGAAATCGTCGCCGAAGTTGTTGGAATGGTTCGGGAAAAAATTGGCCCGGTCGCCGCCTTCAAAACGGCAACAGTCGTCGACCGGTTACCCAAAACCCGGTCCGGTAAAATCCTGCGTGGCACCATGCAGAAGATCGCCGATCACGAAGACTATAAAATGCCCGCGACCATTGATGATCCCGCGATCCTTGATGAAATCGACGAAGCACTGCAAGGCATTGGCTATAGTTCCGCCCGGTCCTGAATTCAGTTAAACGCCGTCGCCAGGCGGCAAGGACGGAGTTGACGATTGTAATGCAACCCTAATCGGTAAATACTTGTGTGACGCGGGTTTTGCTGAAGCTGACGGTATCATGGGTTGCGTGCTGGACACAAAAAAGCTTTCGAGTGAATTTTACGATTTTCTGACGGGGCTGCGGCGGTGCCGTTTGTGTTGGCGTATTACGGGTGCGATCTTCCTGGCGTTTTTTTTGACCGAAGCGGTAATTTTCTTTTTTCTGGTTACCCAGTTTGAGGAACACCGCCTGGATGAAGTCGAGCATGAGGGGTTGGTTATTGCGCGGGCCATTATTCGGGATGCCCGGACCCGTCACGGCAGTTTATCGGGGATCGCCAACATCGGCCCGGTTTTGGGCGATCATACGGCCTTGGTGGGCATGCAGGTTTATGATGAGAGCGGGACGCCCGTTGGGCAGTTCGGTGAGTTTGGGAAATTTCCAGCGTCATTGCCGCCCCTGAAGGGGGATATTCCAAAATCTGTTCGCAGGCAGATTGGTAAAGGGCCGAAGATCGACGTGATATGGCCATCTCATCAAACCGGCACTCCATATTCCATTGCCGCCAGGATCGATACCATGGAGGTCGAACCAGAGGTGAATGCTTTCATCTGGAAGGGGATTGGACTGGCCGTGCTGGTTTCGGTAATCGTCACTGTCTATGCCATGTTGGTGCTGGAGAGACTGGTTCTCCGGCCAATCCGCAGATTACACGATGGCCTCACTGTGGTCGCGGAAAGCCCATATAATCCTCCTGATTACAGGTTGTCGGAATTTGGCACGGACGAGCTTCGCGAAGTGACAAAAAGCTTTGATTTCCTGACATCAAGGTTGCACGCGGCATTCGGTCAGTTATCACAGTTTCACGCACGCCTGACGTCGGAGCTAACGCTTGCGGTGGAAATGCAGGAACATTTGATGCCGACCCAGGCGCAGGTCAAAAGGGTCGAGGATCGGTACGGCGTCCAAATCGCCAGTCATTTCCGGCCATCGTCTGAATTGGGGGGGGACTTCTGGTGGCTCAATACCATTGATGAGGATCGGTTCGGAATCATGAACGTCGATTTTTCAGGACATGGTATATCGGCTGCGTTAAATACATTCCGACTGCATACGCTACTCAATCAGATTGAAGAAAGCATCGTCACCCCGGCCGGTTTTCTGGAAGCCATAAATTCCGAAATCGCGCAGATAATGATGACAGGTCAATTCTGCACCATGATCTATGTGATCATTGATGTCAGGAAGAATATCCTGACCTATTCGGGAACGGGCGCGCCGCCGCCGATCTTCGGTCAATTTGAAGTGGCTGAAGTGAGCGTTGGCGATGCCGGTGGCCTGCCTGTTGGAATTAAGCCATTGGTCAACTACGAAAACAGGGTCGTGGAATTTCCCGAAAACTCCTATTTGTTCCTGTATAGCGACGCCTTGTTTGAGACAGAGTGCCACGGCGGCGACCCGCTGGAGATTGACGGCGTAATATCATTGGTCGAGCAATACCGAAATCCTGATGCAGACGCCGCTTTGGACGGTATTCTTTCCAGATTTTTTGCCCAGGCGCCGGACCCGCTGCCCGATGATCTGACGGCGGTTTGGCTGTCGCGGTAGTTCTGTGCACGACCAACCCGGCTTACATGGGGTCTCGCCGGTGTGAATAAATATCTGAAAATTAAATGATGAACTCGCTGGCTATTTCTTGGCGTTCTGCAAACAATGGATTTCCGAAATGACTTCGATACGAGGGAAACAATATGTCTTTGGCAGGTAAGATTTGTGTAATTACGGGGGCAGCGCAGGGGATCGGTTTGGCCTGCGCCAAACGGTTTTGCGATGATGGCGCCATCGTTGTGCTGGCTGATATCAACGTTGAACAGGGAGAACTGTCCGCCAAGGCGCTCCGGGATGGCGGCGGACAGGCGGAATTTGTTTCCTGTGACGTTGGCGACAAAACACAGGTCGATGCGCTGGTCGATGGCGCAGTTTCCAAACACGGCCGTCTGGATGTCATGATATCCAACGCCGCCGTCCTGCATGCGGCGACGGTTCTGGAACTGGAGGAAGAAGATTTCGACCGGGTCATCCGGGTCAATCTCAAGGGGTTTTTCCTGAGCGGTCAGGCGGCGGCAAAACAGATGGCGGCGCAGGGCAGTGGCGTGATCATCAACATGTCGTCGATCCAGGCCACCATCACCAACCCCAATCTGCTGTCCTACGCGGTGTGCAAGGGCGGTGTGAAGCAGATGACGGTGGCCATGGCGTTGGCGCTGGCGGACAAGGGAGTTCGGGTCAACGCGATCGGACCGGGCAGCATCGCCACAGACATGGTCGAACAACTGGCGGCAGATCCGGTCATCCGGCGCAACATGATGTCGCGTACTCCCATGGGGCGGCTTGGGAAACCCGAAGAAATTGCCTCGGTCGCGGCTTTTCTGGCGAGCGAAGATGCGGCTTATATTACCGGCGAAACCATTAACGTTGACGGCGGGCGTCTGGGCTTGAACTACACCGTTCCCGTAGCCGATTAGGGCGGCTCATATGATCCGGGCCGGACGGCTGTCTGACGGCTTTCTGGCGGTTATCTGATGAGGTCGGAAGTGTCGACCGTGCTTTTCAACCGGTTGCTGAGCCAGTCGGGGTCCATTTCGGGCACCGAAGAGAGCAGCAATTCCGTGTATTCGTGGTGCGGCGGATTAAACACCGTATCTTTGCTTCCCTGTTCGACGATTTCGCCCTGTAGCATCACAACGACCCGGTCAGCGATCGCCCGTACTGTCGCCAGATCGTGTGTGATGAACATGAAGGCAAGATTGAATTCCTGCTGAAGCCGGTCGAGCAATTTGAGGATGCCCTCGGCGACCAGTTGATCGAGAGCCGAGGTGACTTCATCACAGATGATAAATTTTGGTTCCGCCGCCAACGCACGGGCGATGCAAATGCGCTGCTTTTGTCCGCCGGACAACTCGCCTGGATAGCGGTCAATAAAGACATCTGGGTCAAGTTCGATCATATCCAGTAAATCGCGTATTCGCTGTTCAAGCTTTGCACCGCTCAGACCGAGATAGAACGACAGCGGTCTGCCGACGATGTCGCGGATACGATGACGCGGGTTCACCGCCGTATCGGCCATCTGATAGATCATCTGCGTCTGGCGCAACTGTTCTTTGGTCCGGTTGCGGTAATCGGCTGGCAAGGGGACGCCATCGAATTGCACGGTTCCCTGGCCGGGCGGTAGTAACCCGGTGATCACCCTTGCGGTCGTGCTTTTGCCGCTGCCGGATTCGCCAACGACGGCAACGGTTTGTCCGCGGTGGATATCGAAGGATATATCCCTGAGGACCGTGACCTTGCCGTAACCGGCCGTTACATGGTCAACCCGCAACAACGGAACGGGTTCATGTTCAGGGGGCGCGGATGTCTTGGTAAAGGAGCGCACAGCCCATAGGGATTTGGTGTATTCATCCTTGGGGTCCGACAGCATGACGCGTGTATCGGCTTCCTCAATCTTCTCACCGTAGCGCAGGACGATAATTTTGTCGGACATCTGGGCGACCACGGCCAGATCGTGGGTGATGTAGATGGCGGCGGTGTTGAATTGTTCGACAATGTTGCGAATCGTCGCCAGAACTTCGATCTGGGTTGTTACGTCAAGGGCTGTGGTCGGCTCGTCGAAAATGATCAAATCGGGCCGACATGACAACGCCATGGCCGTCATGGCGCGCTGTAACTGCCCGCCAGAAACCTGGTGCGGGTAACGAAAGCCGATGGTGTCCGGAAATGGCATTTGAAGCTGGGTGAACAGGTCGATGGCGTCGGCTTCAGCTGCGGATTTTGAGGACACGCCATGTTCGACCGGAATTTCCGAAAACTGGTCGATCAGACGGTGGGCCGGGTTGAACGAGGCGGCTGCGCTTTGCGCGACGTAGGCGATGCGTACGCCGCGCAGCAGACGGCGGTCCTTGAGCCGCAATTCCCTCAGATCGACACCATCAAAGAGGATTTCCCCGGCGGAAATCCGGCACCCGGGGCGTGCGAACCCCATGGCGGCGAGGCCAATGGTAGACTTCCCGGCACCCGATTCACCGATCAGGCCCAGCATTTTCCCGCGGTCAAGCGTCAGGTCGATCCCCTTGACGATTTCAAGCCACTCGTCGCCGCTTTGACCATCAATACGTAGGCCGCGCATCTCGAGCAGATGTTTGGTTGGGGGGGGGCTATTGTCCATCGCGAAGTCCGCTTGACTTGTGCAGGAACCAGTCAACGACAAAGTTAACGCCTACGGTGAGCAAGGCAATGGCCCCGGCGGGCAATAGCGGCGTGATATCGCCATAGGTGATAAGGGTCGCATTGTCGCGCACCATTGACCCCCAGTCGGCGGTTGGTGGTTGCAGGCCGAGGCCCAGGAAACTCAGCCCGGAAATCAGCAGAAAGACGAAACAGAAACGGAGGCCGAATTCAGCCACCAGGGGGGGCATGATGTTTGGCAGAACTTCGCGAAGGCTGATCCAGGCGAGGTTTTCACCACGCAAGCGCGCCGCTTCGACAAAATCCGTGACCACAACGTTGTGACTGACGGCGCGGGCCAACCGAAACACGCGGGTCGAATCAAGCACCGCGATGATGACGATCAACACCGGGATTGAGGTGCCAAAAATCGTCAGCAACAACAGCGCGAAGATCAGTTGCGGGATTGCCATCAGAACATCGACGAGGCGGCTGAGCGCCTGGTCTATCCAGCCGCCAAGAATGGCCGCCAGCATGCCGCCGATCCCGCCAATCAGAAATGCCACACAGGTCGTAACGAAGGCGATCCCGACCGTGTTCCGCGCGCCATAGAGCAGCCGGGTCGCCATATCCCGCCCAAGATTGTCTGTGCCCAGGATAAACGTGTCATCCCACGGCAAGAAAAGTTCGCCGACGATTTCAGACTCTCCATAGGGTGTCAGCAGGGGCGCAAACAGGGCCGCCAGAACATACAGCGTAATGACCAGCATGCCGAATTTCGCACTCCATGGTGCCTTCCTCAGCGCGCCTGTGACATTGGCCCACTTGCCAGGTTTTACGGGCGGGGCGACGAAATCCGCACTTTCGGCGTTCGCGGTGTTTACCGGGTCATTCATTTTGGGTGAAGCAATCTGGGATTGGTGATGATCGACAGAATATCGGCAGTCAGATTGAGCATGATATACGTTGCGGCGAAAATCAGCGAACAGGCTTGCACAACCGGAATGTCGCGTTTTTGGACGGAATCAACAATCAACTGACCAAGCCCGGGATAGACGAAAACCACCTCGACGATGACCACGCCAACAATCAGATAGGCAAGATTGATGACAATGACGTTGATGATTGGCGCCCAGGCATTCGGCAGGGCGTGGCGCAGGATGACCCGCGCGCGCGATAATCCCTTCAGGTTGGCCATCTCGATATACGACGACGCCAGCAAATTGATGATGGCGGCCCTGGTCATCCGCATCATATGGGCGACAACGACCAGCGTCAGGGTCAAGGCCGGCATCAGTGATACGAAAAGCCGCTCCCCAATCGGGGTTTCGGTGCTGACGTTCGACAGGCTGGGCATCCAGCCCAGTTTGATTGAAAACACGAAGATCAGAATGTAGGCGATGAAAAATTCGGGAAAGGATATTGAGGACAGGGTGAGAATGTTAACGGCGCGGTCAAAGAAACTGTTTCTGTACATGGCCGCCAGAATGCCAAGGGTCAGAGACAGTGGAACGGCGATTAATGCGGAAAACAATGCCAGGAACAGAGTGTTACCCAGCCTGACGCCGATCAATTCGGAAATTTCACGGCCATTGGCGAGCGATCTGCCGAAATCACCGTGTAGAATGTTGAAAAGCCATTCCAGGTACCGGGTATGCATGGGTAAATCGAGCCGGAGTTCTTTTCTGAATGCGGCCAGCGTTTCTTCCGTGGCCTGTTGGCCGAGCATCGCCTGCGCCAGATCGCCGGGCAGCAATTCGACGCCGAGGAAGATGATCAGAGAGACGACAAACAGAACAATGAGGCCCAGAGCCATCCTCTGGGCCACCATGTTTGCTATTTTTCGCACGGGACTTTTCGTTCTTGGCTAAATTAGACCAGCCACCAGCGTTCCATGCAACGTAGTCCGTCCATATCCCAGTTCGCGCCCATCTTGTCATGTCCCACGTTTTTCGCCAGAGCGCCAACGTAGGATGCGAACATCGGAATGACGGAGGCCCCGTCATCGCGGACCAGTTTCTGCATTTCACCGTACATTTCGCGGCGTTTGGCTGAGTCGAGTTCGGCCCGGGCTTCAAGCAGCAGTTTATTGAAACGTTCGTTGTTCCAGAAACTTTCGTTCCATTCCGCCCCGGCGGCGTAGGCCTGACTGAACATCCAGTCTTCGGTCGGACGCCCGCCCCAATAGCTCATGGACCACGGATCTTTCATCCAGACGTTTGACCAGTAGCCATCAGCGGGGACCCGGTTGACGGTAATGTTGATGCCCGCCTTGGCGGCGTGTTCCTTGTACAGCACCGCGGTATCGACAGCACCGGCAAATGCGGCGTCGGATGAAGACAGGGTGACATCCAGCGAGCTCATGCCAGCCTTTTTAAGATGGAATTTGGCCTTGTCAGGGTCGTATATCCGTTGTTCGAGATCCTTGTTGAAGTACAATTGTGACGCCCCGATCGGATGATCGTTGCCGACAGCGCCATAACCGCGCAGGACAGTTTTCACCAGGGCCTCGCGATTGATGGCGTATTTGAGCGCCAAACGAACGTGAACGTCGTCGAACGGCGCCCGTCCGGCGTTCATCGGCAAGGTATAATGCTGGGTGCCGGTGTTCTTGGTGACCGTGATGCTCTTGTTGCGTTTCAGCAAGTGCACGGTCTTCAGATCGCACCGGTCCATGGCCATCGTCGCTCCGGTGGTGAGCGCGTTGGTGCGCGCGGCGACATCGGCGATAACCAAGATTTCGGCGCTGTCGAAATGGCCTTTGCCCGACTTCCAGTAATTGGGATTGCGCTTCATTGTAATTTTGACGCCCGGATCGAATTTTTCGAGAACAAAAGCGCCTGAGCCAATTCCCCCGGTCGCATCAATTTTGCCATCCTTGGAAGGGAGGATCGCCAGATGATAGTCAGACATCAGGAACGGGAAATCGGCATTGCCGCCCGACAGGGTGAATTTTACGCCATCCGTGCCATCGGCAGAGATATCGGTAATCGGGTCAACAATCGGTTTGGCCGCAGATTTTGAATCCTTGCCGCGATGGTGATTGATCGAGGCAATGACGTCTTCCGGCCCAAAACTCTTGCCGTTGTGGAAGGTCACGCCTTTTTGCAGTTTCATGTTCCAGACCTTGGCATCCGGGCTGGCTTCCCAACTGGCGGCCAGTTCCCCTACAAGGTCGCCGGTGTTGCTGACTTCGGTCAGGTAATTGTAGACCGCATGATTGACGATCTGGGTGCCGGTGTGCAGGGTCGTTGCCGGATCAAGTGAGTCCGTGGTTGATCCCTGGCCCATGCCAATCTTGAAATGGCCTCCCTGTTTTGGCATAGCCGCGAAAGACGGGGAACTCAGTATCGTTGAGGACAGGGCGGCAGTGGCGCCGAGTGCCGTTGCGCGGCCCATGAATTCACGGCGCGATATTATCCCCTGCGCCAGCAGGCGGTTTAAATCTTCAAATTGTGACATCACTATCTCCCTGTGATTTAGCTTGAACCCCAAGTGTTTTCTTAAGCGCGGCGCGCCAAAACATTTCGCGTCTATTGTCAGCAGGACCGGGGGAAGATTATGTTCCCCGTACGTCGGAGTACATTCTGTTTGCGCCATGAATACTAGAGCGTGTCCGCAGATAAAAAACGAATATCAGGAGATTTCGGAGACAAGAAAAAAGCACCTGCCCCTCGGTTTCGAGGCAGGTGCTTGAGTCAAAAATGACAGGAAATAAAATGGTTGCGGAGATTTACGAACCGTGCAGATGTTAATCGCCGCCGGTTAGTCCGTCGAGGAGTTGTCGGAAGGTGGGGTTTCCGTACCGGTTGCCGAGGGGGCTTTCGCCGGGTGGGCAATGCCATCCGGTGCGATTGCCGCGCCTGGCGTGTGTACGGTGCCAGCGCGAGCGCGAGCTATCGCCACGGCTTTCTCAAGATCCGGGCCGTTGCACAGGCCCAGGCCAACCGGATTTTGCGGCGCAATATTGGTCATGTTCCAATGTGTCCGTTCACGAATGGCGGAAATTGTCGGTTTGGTGGTGCCGATCAATTTGGAAATTTGCGGGTCGCTCAGTTCCGGGTAATTTTTAACCAGCCAGGCAATGGCGTTGGGGCGGTCCTGTCGTTTGGAAACCGGTGTATAGCGCGCACCTTTCTGCTTGGTCCGTGAATCAGGAAGATCGGCTTTCACGAACGTCAATGTCAGGTTGGGGTCCGCTTCACAGCGTTCGATCTCTTCTCTGGTCAGTTCGCCGGCGGCAATTGGGTCCATTCCCTGCATACCGATGGCGACTTCGCCATCTGCAATCGCCTGAATTTCCAGTTCATGCAGTCCACAAAATTCGGCCACCTGATCAAAAGTGAGGGCTGTATTGTCAATAAGCCAAACGGCTTTAGCCTTTGGCATCAAGGGATGCGCCATCGTCTTTTTCCCATTCCAGAAGTCAACCGGGCAATATCCCGGTAATACGCAGATCAACGGGCGTTGTTATACCCTCCTGAATACCCCCTGGTCAAACAGCGAAACCGCTATTTTTCAACCTTCAAAACAATTTTTCCAATGTGCTGGCTGCTTTCCATAAGTTCATGTGCGGCGCGCGCCCGAGACAGATCAAACGTCTCATGGACGACGGGCCGGATCGCGCCTGTTGCGATCAGCGGCCAGACCCGTTCTTTCAGCGCCGCCGCGATCTCACCTTTCCTCTGGATCGACTGCGGGCGCAATGTCGATCCGGTGAGTGTCAGGCGTTTCAGCATCACCGGCATAAAGTTGACCTCAGCTTTGGAACCCTGCAGATAGGCGATGTTGACGAGCCGCCCGTCCGGGGCCAGCGCCTTGATGTTACGCGCAATATAATCGCCGCCAACCATATCAAGGATCACATCCACGCCCTTGCCGCCAAATTCCTTGGCCGCGGCGACGAAATCCTCTTCATGGTAATTAACGGCCCGCTCGGCGCCAAGTTTCAGACAGGCCTCGCATTTTTCCGGACTTCCCGCCGTCGCCATAACCCGCGCGCCCATATGCCGGGCGATTTGGATTGCTGTCGTGCCGATGCCGCTGGAGCCGCCATGAACCAGCAGCGTTTCCCCGTGTTTAAGGGCCCCGCGCTCAAAGACGTTGGTCCATACCGTAAAGAAGGTTTCAGGCAAGGCGGCGGCCTCGATCATGCTCAGGCCGGGAGGAATCGGAAGACATTGCTGGATGGGGGCGGTCACGAATTCACCATATCCGCCACCTGCGACCAGTGCGCAAACGGCGTCACCGATGCTCCAGTCCGCCACACCTTCACCAATCGCCGAGACTTCGCCGGCGACTTCTAGCCCGGGAATATCCGTGACACCGGGAGGCGGAGCATAATGACCCTGGCGCTGAATGCAATCGGGCCGGTTGACGCCAGCCGCGATGACCTTAATCTGGACCTCTCCGGACTGAGGCCCCGGGATCGGCCGAGTCGTCAACTCCAGCACCTCCGGGGAGCCGGGTTCACGAATCTGGATGCATGTCATTTCACCAGTCTGTGTCATATTTGAATTCCATATCTGGTCGTTTACCTTCCCGGGTACTAATATTTTGCCGCTGTTGTTACAAGGAATGATCGGCAAAAGGAGGTGTGTCAAATGGATTTAGGCGAACTGGAACCGGTAAAAAAACAACCGGAAAAGAAGAATCTGGACGAATTGTCAATTGAAGCGCTTGGCGAGTATATCGAAGAATTGAAAGACGAAATCGCCAGGGTGGAAAAAATGATCGCCCTGAAAAAGCAGGCGCGCGCCGGTGCGGAAACGTTTTTTAAGTCCTGATACGGTCAGTCTGCAATTTTTTTTCGGGACCTGACGAACAGCAGCCAGCCGATCAGGCCAAACATCACCACGATCACCAGCCATCCGATGCGCGGACCGAAGGGACAAGTGCTGCTTTCAGGTGGACTCCAGGAACCACCATTGGGGCTGACGATTACATGAAGCGCTGGAATGACGATCCAGAGCAACAGAACGATGAGGGCGGTAAACTGATCCATGCTGCAGTATAGTTTCATTATTAACCGGATTTTTACAATTTTTTTCTATTATGGTTTTTGGATGACTAGTCATCCAACTTCAACGCCTCCCTGTTAAAACTCGCCGCTCTTCGGGGCGGCTTTTTTTGTTTGCGGGCCCGATTCAGGGCCGTCCTATGGTGGAATCAATTCTCCTATTGACCGAAGGTGTAGAGGGTGAGTAAAGTCCCTACATAAAAAAGAAGAATACAAGGCGAGTTTGACAGGTTTGAGGTGTTTGATCGGGGGCTGCATTTTTTTTGCGCGGCCCCCGATTGATTTTCAAGCGTCGTCTGAATTTCCCGTAAATATCTGATATTAAATGAGATATCATGACGGAAAAGCTACGCAATCAGCGCCTGGAAGACTTCCCGTATCGCATAAGTATTCCGACCCGTTGGGGGGATAACGATATGCTTGGGCACGTCAACAATGTGCTCTATTACCGGTTTTTTGAAGCCATCGTGGTGCGGTTCATCATGGAAGAGGTCGGCGTGGACTGGTTGAATGATCCGTCACATCCTCAGATGGTTGAATCGCTGTGCCGGTTCCATCGCTCACTCAGTTTTCCGGAGACAGTTGAAGCCGGACTGAGAGTTGAAAATATTGGCAATTCAAGCGTCACGTTTGGTGTCGCCCTGTTCGGGCCGGGAGATGAAAACCCGGCAGCTACGGGGCACATCGTTGAGGTTTTCGTCGATTCTCATGAGGGAAAATCAATGCCGATGACGGACGCCCATCGGGCCCTATTCCAGCGCCATATGTAATACCAAAAAGCAGTAATACCGGCACACGCCCTGATACGAAACCGAGGGCCGCACCCTGGCGACCCTCGGCATACCGGTTGTTTATTTCATGCAGGTCATGCCGCTTGTTTATGATCAAGCGCTTTCGTCGAAACCGCAATTTTACGCGGTTTCTTTTCTTCAGGAATTTCGTGTTCCAGATCAATACTCAGCATGCCGTTGACCAGTTCGGCGCCTTTGACCTTGATATGGTCGGCCAACTGGAAGCGGCGCTCAAATGCCCGCCCGGCGATGCCGTGATGCAGGTATTTGACGGTTTCAGGGGTTTCGTTACCAAGCTTGCCGGTTACAACAAGGCTGTTTTCTGTCACCGTCAGTTCTAGGTCGGCTTCACTGAATCCAGCAACGGCCATCGTGATGCGGTAATTGTTGTCACCGGACTGCTCGATGTTATACGGGGGGTAACTGTTGGTATTTGTTTCGCGCTGAACTGCGGAATCAAGCAGATGCTGCATGCGATCAAAGCCAACGGAATGACGGAATAGGGGGGTAAAGTCTAATGTACGCATAACCATATTCTCCTTAAAGAAGCTACATGGGAACCAGGAGATCGCCAATGGCCGATCTCTGCTGGTGTCTGGACTATCCAGACAGTTCCGACGCTGAACCCTCAATAGGCGTTCACCGTCAAAGCAGAGATATGCGGGGAAGATAGGGTTCGCAAGGCCCGTAGAAAGAAAATCTGAGGGTCTACTCAGCGGCGGCCTGGCCGTCCTCACGCCAGGTGACTTCGAAAAGTGTAGGGGGCTCGGCAAAACCCTTCATTTCATAACCGCCACGGTTGAGGAACTTATAACCCTTGCCCTCACAAATTCCGCGCACGATTTCTGAAACAAAAATCTCATCTTTCTGCGCCTTGTCAACGATGCGTGCGGACATCTGAACGGTTGAACCGAACAGGTCGTTATCTTCGGAGATGGGCTCTCCGGCGTTAAGTCCGATTTTTAGGCCTAAGGGTAAATCCGGGTTCTGCTGGTTATGCAACAAGGTCTGACGTTGCATCTGAATGGCGCCCGCAACACCGTCAGTGGTTTTGGCGAATGACGCCATGATGCCGTCGCCGGTATGTTTGATTTCCTTACCAGCATGGTCGGTCAGGGCATCGCGAACGATCCGGTTATGGGCCCGAACGACTTTCTGGGCACCGGCATCACCCAGCGCCTGCGTCATCGCCGTCGAACCGGCGATATCCGTAAACAGAACGGTAACGGGTCCGGACTGCTCTTCCTTGGCCTTGGGTTTGTTCCATTCCGTCAAGGAGCTTTCCAGATGACGCGAGGCCGCCGCCGGGTCCTGGAAATATGTGTTCATGGAGTTCCTTCCCGCCTGGAACATCTGCATGTAACGGGGGTCCTGCATGAGATACTCTTCATACTTTCCGGCAAAGGTGGCGGCATGGGATTTTTTGAAGCCCATCACCCGTACACTGTCGGCTAAAACCTTGGCCCGCGACGCTTCATCAAGTTCACGGGTCTGCGACAGGGTTTCACAGGCCCCCGCCAGGAACAGATTGACCCCGAATTTATTGAAATTATCCAGCTTTTTATGGTCGGTGCTGGCGCCTTCAAGCGTGTCACCCAGAAATTTCATCATGTAGGCTTTTTGCTTTTCCGCATGAGGAGACAGAGAGGTTGCTCCAGCTTCAAAGGGCTCCATACCTTCGCCATTACCTTGCTCGTCACCACTCAGGGCCTGTTTCAGCCGCTCGTTGGTTTCTTTGTCTTCCTTGCTTTTTTCTTCGTCGCCAAGGGTTTCAAACTCCTCAATGCCAACCATCGCGCGTTCAAGCTCCTTGCGAGCTTCTTCATCAGCCTGCCGGTCTCGTTTGTGCTGTTTTTTCTTATTCGCTTTGGCCGCAGCGACACTCTGGGCCTGTGTCCTTTCCTTGGCCTTAACAGCCAACCTGTTGCGCTGTTTTTGCTGTCGTTCGGCCAGTGTCGCCCCTTGCAGGAAGGTAAACGCGAGGTAGGCTGCACTCAGAAGAAAGGTGCCGACGAAGGCGACAAACAGAAAGTTGGATTCGGCGTTGCCGCTCATTTGGACACCAAACAACACTTTGCCATGCAGGAACGTCGAGGCGCCAACGGTGACCATGGCGGCGATGCAAATGCTGAATAGCAAAACCAGCAGAAGTTTGACGATAACCGCGCTTATTGTTGTTGGTTTTTTGCTCTTCTTTTTTTTCTTTTTTCTCGGTGAATCAAATTGATCACCGCCGAAGGAGCCGCCAAAATCATCATAGTCCTCGTCGTCGTCTTGATCATTGTGCCAGTCAGAATGTGATGCGGCGACGCGGCGGGACCCCGACTCATCTCCATCGGCGGGTGGCGCATTGGCGCTTTTGTAAACGACGAAATCGCGATGCGTGCCTTCATCGCTGTCATAGACCTCGCGCACAACCTTAATCGCTTCGACGCCGGGTTGCTGGTCAAGCGTTTTGCCTTCCTCGATGGCCGTGTCTTGCTCATTGGCGGCGAACTGGGCATGGATGCTCCATCGACCGTGCTGAAAGACATGGACTTCATAATGAGTCTGGCGTGCCATCAAATCCCCATTTCGCGAACGATTAACGAATTACTCAGATATTCCACAAACTGTGTAAGTCAACCGAAAGCGCACGAACCAACAGAACAATTTATGTGCCGAGGCGGTTCGTATTTTATAAAATACACTCGAGTCATGATCAATATAAACGCATTGTCGGAGATTTGGAAATTTTTGTCTATTTTCAGGCAATATGTTAGGCTGAAAATATGAAAATGTATGCTTTTCTCTGCGTAAAAGAGCAAAAAAAGTGCCGGTTTCCCGGCACTTTCAAGCAAAACATTGACCAACAACCCCGACAAGGGCCGTTCAGGCGTTCAATTTAGGATTTCAGCCCCAATCCAGAAAAGCGCTTGTTGAATTTGGCCAACTGTCCGCCGCTGTCGAGCAGGCGGTGTATACCGGTCCACGCGGGATGGGTCTTCGGGTCAATATCCAGTTTCAGCGTATCCCCAGGTTTTCCCCAGGTGGAGTGCGTCGTATACGTGCTGCCATCTGTCATCTGGACAGTGATTTCATGGTAATCGGGATGGATGTCGTTTTTCATGGAAGTTCTCCGGAATTCAAGGCGCTCTATATAGGGGAAGCGGGCAGGGGGATCAAGCGGACTTTCGTTTCATGTCTCATGCTGTGTGGCTTTTTCCTTTTTTGGCGCCCTGGAGTTCACACGGATTGCCAGAACGACCACAATTGCCATCACCACGGCCCCGCCGTAATAGGGCCAGTCCCGGCCGAAAACCGAAAACAATAATCCGGCGTTGGCGGGGCCTGCCACGCGCGCCAGAGTGGTCGCAGAACGCGACACGCCCATCATGCCACCCTGTTCATCGTCATTGGCCTGAAGCGAAAGCGAACTGCTGAGCGCTGGGGAAATGACGGAAAAGCCATAGGCGGCAATCATCATGGCGAGGAGCAAGACCGGAAGTGTTTGTGAAAAAGGGATCAGGAAAATCCCGATGGTCAAAGCAATCGACCCTTGAATGATTAGGTTCCCTTCGCCAAAACGCTTGCTCAATCGACCGATGAGCCCCCCCTGAATCGTCGCACCAAGAACCCCGATAAATGCAAACAGATAGCCGTTCTGTTCCGGCCCCCAGCCAAACTGACGGCGTGACCACATGGCAAAAGTGGCCTCCAGCCCGGCAAAGGCAAATGTTGCCAGAAAGGAGATCAGCAGCAACTGAGTGACCACGGGGTTTGTAATGGCCTGTATGAACTGCTGGCGTCGGGTCTGAGAGGCCCGATTTGCCAGCCGCGTACGGATTTCGGGAGACAGGGACTCTTTCAGCACGGCCAGCGTCAGGACAAAAGCGATCGTGGACAATCCGGCGGCGGCAAAAGCAGGGCTTCGGAAGTCGGCATGGACCGGGTCGGAACCGGCAAGAATTCCACCCAGCGCCGGGCCGACGATAAACCCAAGCCCGAACGCGGCGCCGATCATGCCCATGCCCTTCGCCCGATTTTCCCGGGTTGTAACATCAGCCACATAGGCGAAAGCCGTGGATATGTTCCCCGCCATGAATCCACCGACGGCGCGCGCCGCAAACAACATCCACAAAGTTTCGCAATATCCAAGCCAGACATAAGACAGGGCGGCCCCGGCAAGACTGATCAGCAGAACCGGTCTGCGCCCGACCCTGTCGCTCATGCGTCCCCAAATCGGAGCAGCCAGAAACTGGGTGAAAGAATAAGTCGCCATGACCAACCCCACCTGGGCCGGGCTGGCGTGATAAAATTCGGCGTAAAATGGCAGTAGGGGAATGATCACACCGAACCCGATCAGGTCGATGACAACGATGAGAAAGAGTATGGGCATCCGGAAATCAGTCAGTTGTAAGGCTCACGCTTTTTAGCGCTGCGTGAGCTTGAGTTCAATGCGCCGGTTACGCCGCTTGGCAATTTCGTCCGTGCGTTTGTCGAGAGGATGATACTGCCCGAAGCCTGCCGCCACCAGCCGATTGGCGGGTAATCCGGCTTCCGTCAGGTGTTTGACCACGGAAATGGCGCGTGCAGTGGAGAGTTCCCAGTTGGTCGGAAACTGTGCGGTATGGATCGGGTCGCTGTCGGTGTGACCGTCAACCCGTAAAATCCAGTCGATTCCTCCCGGAATTTCCAGGGCGATCTCCAGAAGGGTCGTCGCCAACTGGTCGAGTTGCAGCTTGCCACCAATCCCGATCTCGGCAGATCCTTTGGAAAAAAGTACTTCGGACTGAAATACAAACCGGTCGCCGACGATGCGTACACCTTCACGGTTGCCGAGAACTTCGCGAAGTCGGCCGAAGAATTCCGAGCGGTATCTCGACAGTTCCTGAACCTTGCTGGCAAGCGCCGCATTCAGCCGTTTTCCCAGATTGGCAATTTGCGCTTTTTGCGCCTTGCTTTTGGTTTCAGACGCATCGAGGCTTGCCTGAATCTGGGCCAATTGCTGGCGTAAGGCCGCCATCTGCTGGTTAAGCAATGCGACCTCTGCACGTGCGCTTTTCGAAAGTTCCTGTTCTTCAAGCAGGGTCGTTTTAGTGGCGGTCAGTTTTTGTTCACTGTTGTCCACGGTTTCCGACAGCTTCGATATCTGCTGGTCTTTTTGTTCCCCCAAATCGGTTAACTTGCTGATCTCTTCGTCCTGGGCTCTTAGCTGGTTGTCTCGATCCTTGATATTTCGTGCAAGTTTGGAGATTTCAGTTTCAAGTTCGGATTTCAGCGCCTTCAAGGCGACGATATCGTGGTTCAAGTTTGATAATGCAGCCTGTTGAGCATTGATCTTTTCCTTGGCGCCGACAAAATCATCAAGCAGCTTTGAAGTTTGGGCATTCATGGTCGTCAGTTTTTCCTGCGTCGAATTCGCGCGCTTTCGCAAATCTGAGACCGCCGTTTTCAGATCGTCACGGAGAGTAACCGAGACCTGCAACTCTTCGGACAATTGCGACAGATTAAGGCGCAGGGCGGTATTGTCTTTACGTTCCAGAGACAGCAAATCCGCGAGTTCGGTGACCTGCCCCCTGAGCTTGGTCAGTGCCTGGTCACGCCCGCTTAGGGCGTCGCTCATAAAAAATTGGGCCAGGACAAAAATCAGCAAAAGGAACATGATGACCATCAACAGGGTCGCCAGCGCGTCAACAAAGCCGGGCCAGATATGGGTGTTGCGGTCGGCCCGCCTGCTCAGACTAGCCATGGCTGATCGGGCCGCCGCTCGCGCTGGAAGCCGCGATTACCCGCGCAAGCAATTTGAGCTCGCTTCGAATTTGTTGAACGGTTTCCTCACGACCGGATTTCATCTCTTCGGTCAGGCGGGTAAGGTATACATCCAGATTTCGGATATGCATGCGCGTTCCCTCGTCCATTCCCCCGCCGCCAGCACCCGACCCGCCGGCGAGTTGCGCCAGGATGGGTTTGAGTTCAACCTGGGTTTCGGCAAGTGAGCGCATGAGGGCCTGTTGAGTGCGCATGTGATCCGTCAGGGTTTCGATTTTGTCGCCAACACCAATCAGGTGGGAATCAACGGCGATACGGCTTTCTTCCCCACGGGCGAGGGTACGCTGAAGATTTTCAAGGCTTTCCGCCGTCTGCTCCAGCAAGGCCTGTACATAGGCCGGAACCCCTTGTTCACCTTCCGCGCCAATGGTGCCGGATGACAGGCGGGTCAGGGTTGACAGCCATTCTTCCAGATCATTGTAAAAGCGATTCTGCGCCTGATTGGCCTGCAAATCGAGAAATCCCAGAACCAGCGATCCGGCAAGCCCGAACAGCGACGACGAAAACGCCGTCCCCATGCCGACCATCGGAGCCTGAAGACCGCGTTTCAGGTCACTGAAAACGGCCCCGGAATCACCACCGTTTATGTCCAGGCTGCCGATCACGTCACTGATCGAACTGACCGTGCCCAGCAATCCCCAAAAAGTGCCAAGCAGCCCCAGGAAAATCAGCAGACCAATGGTGTATCTGGAGGTGTCGCGGGACTCATCGAGGCGCGACGCGATGCCATCGAGCAGCGTACTCATGGCGACGGTGGATAACGTCAGGGTTTGGCGGTTGCTGACCATGGTCGCCATCGGCGCCAGAAGTTTCGGAGCGCCCAGATTGGACAGGCCGATACTGGACCCATCACGTTCTGTGGTTTTGCGAAACGTGTCGATCCAGGTGACTTCGGGATACAGCCGTACCACCTGACGAAAATTATATCCGATGCCCAAAACCAGAACGCCGATAATCAAACCATTGAGGACGGTGTTGGCCATGAATGCGTCGCGCAGCGGCAGCAGCAACATAAAGCAGACCACACCAAGAACGGCCAGAAACAACATCATTTTGACGACATAGGAATGTGGGCGGGTCATGAGGGCGCGATCCCTGTGATAAATTTAATCTCGAGAGCACGGACGCGGGCAGCCCGGTGCACGGCAATCATCGCTTGGCGATGTTGATGTCAACACGGTTGGCCGGCTTCTCGGAGGTCTTGTTGCCAAGGGCTCGGACGTCTATGCGCGTACTTCTCACGCCGTTCTCGATCAGGAACGAACGGACCGACAGGGCTCTCGACAGGGACATTCTGCGCGCCTTGCTGGCAGACAGGCCCTCAGCCCCGGCAAAGGCCATCAGTTGCAGGCGTAAGTCGGCGCGGTCGCGAACCCCTTCCGCCAGCGCACGAAGCCGGTCTTTTGACTCGCCAGGAATTTTGGTCGCGGTCTCGGAAAATTTAACACGTGCGGCCAGTCCGGGCTGGATTTCAATTCCAGCGTTAGCGGCGGCGACGGCTTTTGGCACTTCGGCCGGTTCCGGGGCCTTAGCCACCGTGGGCGGCGGAGGAGGGGCCATCGACGTTGTCGGCGGTTCAGGCGCGGGAGGGGGGGGGGCGGCTGTCTTTTCGGCCACCGTTTCAGCTTTTTTCGGAGCGGGTGGTGGTGGTGCGGTACTGACGCCAGCCTTGGGAGCAGGGGCTGGGGCCGGAGCTGGCGGGGCCACCGGTGTCGGCATTTCGATCTTCTTGGTCTCGCTTCTGGCAACCTTTTTCGGTGCCGATACCGGTTTGGGCATCGAAGCCTTTTTCGGCGTGGGGCGCACCAGTTTTGGCGCCGCCGCCGGGGCGATATGAAGCTGAGAAACAGGAACCTTCGTGGGTGGAACAAGCAACGTGCCGCCACCGGCGAAGGTCGGCAAAGCAGAGGGGCTTCGAACGCCACCGTCATTAAGGACGCTAAGGTCGACAGTGACCTGGTCGCTCGTCTGCCCCCATGACGGGGAGTAGATCAGGCCGACGCTGATCACGATAGAACATGTCAGCACCGACCGGGTGAACCGGAAGATGGTTTTGTCTTTGCCGCGACGCCCAGTCATGGAGTTTTCAGTCCTTTGGAATGGCTCTCTAAAAACGCTTTCGCCCCAACCTTTAAACAGTCAACGAAACGTTGCAGACAACATAAACAAGGGTTTCGCGGCACACAACTGATTTACCACGAAAAACCCGATGCATTTGCGCGAATGGCTATCCAGCGGCCGAATTTATGAGTTTTTTCAAAGGTCTGTGCAACTGATCGTTCGAAGCGATGATGGAGCCGGTTTCCATCATGTTGTTCTTGCCGTCGTAATCCGTGACATAACCGCCTGCCTCACGAACCAGAATAATCCCGGCTGCCATATCCCAGGGATTGATGCCCTTTTCCCAGAACCCTTCGTAGCGCCCGGCGGCAACGTAAGCCAGGTCGAGCGCCGCCGCACCATAACGGCGCACCCCGGCAGAGACCGCCATAACGTTTTCAAGTTGTATCAGAAACGGCTGGTGCCCTTCGCGCCCGGCAAAGGGTATTCCGGTGGCGAACAGGGACTCATCCATATTGCGCCGGGTTGATACCCGCAGGCGCTTGTCATTCAGAAACGCCCCTTTGCCTTTTTCCGCCCAGAACAACTGATCCGATATGGGTTCGTAAATCACCCCGGCAAATATTTCACGATCCCGCTCCAGCCCAATGGAGATGGCGAAATGCGGCAATCCATGCAGGAAATTCAGCGTTCCGTCCAGCGGATCGATAATCCAGCGGTTGGAGTTATCCGTCCCTTCAACGATGCCGCTTTCTTCCATCAGAAAACCGTACTTCGGACGGGCATGCTGAAGTTCTTCAAAGAGGGTTTTTTCGGCCCGGTGATCGGCCTCGGAAACGTAATCGGCAGGTCCTTTTTTTGAGACTTGAAGTTTCTCGATTTCACTAAATGCCCGTCTGAGCCCGCGCCCGGCCTTTTGGGCGGCGCTGACCATGACGTTGATAAGTGCGGTGCGACGGGTCTGCATGACTTGGGGCTACCTCAGTCTTTGGCGCGTTCGACGTACGTGCCGTCCGCGGTATTAACGACAACCCGCGTTCCGGCGGCGATATGCGGTGGAACCAGGATGCGCACACCATTTTCAAGCACGCCCGGTTTATAGGAAGACGATGCCGTCTGTCCCTTGACCACGGCGTCGGCTTCGGTCACTTCAAGCACTACGGTATCGGGCAACTGCACCCCAATCAGGCTGCCTTCATAGCTTTCGATCTGGACCTGCATGCCATCCATCAAGTACGGCACCTGATCGTCACCGATCATCTCACGTTCGGCGGAAATCTGCTCATAGGTCTCGTTGTCCATGAAAGTGAACATGTCGCCGTCGGCGAACAGGAACTGATATTCTTTCTGGTCAAGGCGAACCTTTTCGACTTTTTCCGATGAACGGAAACGTTCGTTCAGTTTGGTGCCGTCGCGCAGTTCCTTCAGTTCAACCTGAAGATAGGCGCCGCCCTTGCCTGGTTGGGTGTGCTGGATTTTAACCGCTCGCCACAATCGGCCCTGATGCTCAATAACATTGCCCGGCCGGATGGCGTTTCCATCGATTTTCATTGGTTTGTCCGCTATTTGGGATATGGAAAGACTTACGGGCGCGGAACCTATCAGGTCACCCCGGCAGTATCAACGCCGGAAGCCCGCTATTTACTGAATATCTGATTGAAGCCGGAGACGGCTTTCGCCGGTCCCTGCGGGTGATTCCAGACCCCGGCGACAACAGCCAGGAAATCGGCCCCGGCTTCGACCAGGGGGCGGCAGTTGTCCAGGGTGATGCCGCCAATGGCGACGGCGGGAACCAGCATGGTTTCCTGCCAGATCTCCAGAATTTCAACATCCGCCGTGTACAGGGCGGCTTTGGTTGTTGTCGGGAAAAACGCGCCAAAGGCCACATAATCGGCCCCGCGCTCACCCGCCTCCATGGCCAGATGACGTGAATCATGGCAGGTGACGCCGACCAGACCATCCGGCCCCATGGCCTTGCGGGCGTCGTCATAGGAAGCGTCCTGCTGACCAATATGAACGCCATCGCAGCCCGTTTCGGCCGCCAGATCAGGGCGGTCATTCATGATCAGGGCCACATCATACTCGTTTGTGATGGGCCGCAGGGCGTCGGCTGCCGTGCGGATCGCATCGTCCTCAACATCCTTCAGGCGCAGTTGCAGGGCCCCGACCTCACCCTCGCCAAGGGCGCTGCGCAAACTTTCTGAAAACGTCGGGATGTCAAATTTTGGCGGCGTAATCAGATACAGGCGGCAGCGTGGGTCGCTCATGGTTGGTTTCCATCGGTCAGGTGTTGGCGAATGGCCCTATCCATATCCGCAACGTCAAGAAGATCAAGCGCTGTATCGGAGGTCGCAACAACGTCGGCATCCAGTTGCCGTGCAATATCGTTAATCTTGCTTAGCACCGAAGTATCAAGATTAACCGAAATTCGTTTAACGCCGCGCCTGAGCGCCCCGATGGCCGTCCCGGCCTGATCCCCGCAATCCAGAACGCTAGTAATCATGGCATCAGGCCAGGCCTGCAGGGTTTCCTCAATCAGCGCCGTAAACGCCTCCGGCCCCAACGTCGTCGCCAGCCCCGGCGCACTCTGAACGGTCGCAGGCAGCCCCAGCTCCACGGATGCCCTGCTGACGGCAAGGGCGTGGGAGAGGTCATGAATGATGAAAGTCAGCTCGCTCATGTTTCCCGGTCAAGTCTGTTTCGTGGTTGCACGATCACAATTGGCCTTATCATTTTATTCTATAATGGCGATCTACATTCAGTCCAATAGTTGATATTCTGTTGAGATAATTTCGGCGTACGATTAGGAAATTTCCGATGACCGACTATCTAGAATTCCCCGCAGGACTTCACTTGTTGACGCGATGGGAAGCGGGCGACACAAATGCTCGACAGGCACTGCGTGAACTTATTGACCACACAATTGCGGGCGACTACGACGCCAAATTTGCCGAACCTGCACCAACTGACGCGGTTCACAGCACGGCATCGGTTCACATGTTGGGCCTGGATATTCTAAACGACCTATATGGCGTTACCGCCGCAGAGTATTACAAGACGGACCCGAAACGCTATGTGCGGGTCAACCTGATGGCCAATTGCCTGATGGGTGCCACGAAACACTACATAACCTGGGCCCTTTATGCCTTTACCTGTGAGGCCACTGGTCAGTTGATGATGTACCCAGACAAGTCTCCACCTGGTTCAGACCCGGATTCACCGCTTGCCAACAAGGATAATTGGCGCTCAGTCATCACCACCCCGGACTTCACCGCGGGCACCCCCAAGATCATCAACGACATATTGCGGGAATACCAGAGTCTGACCGGCATGCCACCCTTGATACAATTGACGGCGCCCTACAGCCTGGCAGCCGATATTTACGGCCAGGAACCGTTGCTGGCCGAGGTTCTTCAGGACCCGGATCACGTGAATGAATTGCTTGATCATATTGCCGATCTGATCCTTGCCCCATGGATCGATCATTTCATCAGCGAGTTTCCAGACGGATGGGTCGAATTGTCAGATGCCTCTGGCTCACCGTTCTTTATCGGACCGGAAAACTGTAAAAACATGGCCATCCGGTCAATCCAGTACATGGTCAAAGGCAAACCTTGGGCTGATCGCGTTTTCGACTGCAATTACCGTGGTGACTATGTTACTCAGGCGCAAAAGAAAAGTCGTAGATCACGACGGCAAAAAACAGAGAGCGGAACTTCGAGTGGCATTGATCTCTTGCATTTAACGGACCTGAAGTACGATGTCTGCCGCCATTTCATGATGCGGCTTGACGCAGACAAGGTCCCGGTCTCTTTTTATGCAGATCAGTCAATAGCGCGTGGTATTCCATTAACCACAGGCATTGGCTCCCCTCGCATCGACAGCAACAGTATTGCCGATTTGGACATTGCTAAACTGGAAATTCAGGAAATTGCTCTGGATTTCGTATCTGCCATCAAGAAAGTGTGCAAAGAAATCGGCAATCCCGATGACTTGTTGGTCCGCCTGCCCTTACCCAGTCATGTGTACTTTGAGGACGTCAATGCCCGATCTCAATTCGGCTTGATCGAAATCATCCTTCAGACGGTGCACGACGAGGGGTCACTAAGCGACAATGCCTAGGTCATGTTCCTAAGTTGAATACGTGGCGGCAAAAGCGGACACCCTGTTCTCATTATTGCACAAAAAAACGGTCGGATGCGTTGGCACCCGACTGTTTTCACAACAGGTTGAACGCTGGTTTAGCCGGCGTTCATCATCGCGACTGCCGTGTCCGGCATGCGGTTGGAGAAGCCCCATTCGTTGTCGTACCACGATAATACGCGAACGAAGTTGCCGCCGACGACCTGCGATTGGGTCGAATCGAAGCTTGAGCTTGCCGGGTCGTGGTTGAAATCAATGGAGACCAGCGGCAGCTCGTTATAGGCGAGCACACCTTTTAGCTCGCCATTGGCTGCGGCCTTGATGGCGGCGTTGATCTCTTCAACCGAGGTATCGCGCCCGGAGGTGAAGGTCAGGTCGATCAACGAGACGTTCGGTGTTGGCACCCGCACCGAAGTTCCGTCCAGTTTGCCGGCGAGTTCCGGCAACACCAGTCCAACCGCCTTGGCCGCGCCCGTCGAGGTCGGGATCATGGACGTCGCACAGCCGCGCGCTCGTCGTGGATCGGAATGAAGCGTGTCGAGCGGGGGTTGATCGCCGGTGTAAGAGTGGATGGTGGTCATGAACCCTTTTTCAATGCCGACGGCCTGATTGAGCACATGAGCGACAGGGGCCAGGCAGTTGGTGGTGCACGACGCATTGGAGACGACCGTATCCGAGGCTTCCAGCAGCTGGTGGTTAACGCCATAGACGATGGTTTTGTCGACTTCCTTGCCAGGAGCGGAAATCAGGACCTTCTTGGCCCCGGCAGCAATGTGCTTGGACGCCGCTTCCATGCTCGTGAATATACCCGTGCATTCCATGGCGACATCAACATTGAGCTCGGCCCACGGCAGGTTTGCCGGGTCGCGCTCAGCCGTAACCTTGATCTTGCTGCCACCGACAACGATACAATCGCCTTCGACGGAGACGTCCATCGGCAGCCTGCCGTGAACGGAATCGCGCTGCAACAAAAGCGCGTTCATATCGACTGAGCCGAGATCATTGATGCCAACGACCTCAACATCTTTGCGACCACTTTCCAAGATGCCACGTAAAACCAACCGGCCAATTCGACCAAATCCATTGATCGCAAGACGTACAGTCATTTACTCCTCCGTCATTTGTTCCACTACGGGTTAAATCAAGTGAAATTTCATTGAAATTGGTGCCGACCATCGTGTGATTACCCGCCGCAGTCAATATTTATGTTCCGAATCCACGCCAAAGAAGGAAACAAAACCCAAAATTTTCGGACCAGTGTCTTACCAGACCAAAAACTTAAAATTATAAAAAGCTGTTTTTTGATAATGATTTATACGTGTTTTCTGACCATTTGGTTGACGTTTGGCCGCGTCTGCGCGTAGATTGCGGAAAACAAGATTAAGAGTGCTTTTGAGAGAAGGCGACGCCATTGGTTACAAGATCAACCATCCATAAGCCATCCAGGGTTGATCGCGCCCGCGAGCGTCTGGCCGAAGCGGTCGGGCGTCTGGAACGGGCGCTGCCACCACCGGGGCAATCGCTGACGGATGCCGCCGCCGCGTCAAAACAAATTTCAGAATTGACGTCCGACCTGCAAATCATGGAGGCCGAGAACCGCAGATTGCGTGACCGGAACAAACAGGTTTCCGAGCGGCTTGGGACGGCCATCCAGCGCTTCAAACATGTGATCGGAGAATAACCGTGGCTCAGGTCAGTGTTCATATCAACGGGCGCAAATACCAGATTTCGTGTGACGACGGACAGGAAGCCCATCTTGCGCGGCTGGGAAACTACGTCGATAACCGCGTCAAGGAACTGATTGCCGCGGTCGGACAGGTCGGCGACGCCCAGTTGCTGGTTATGGTCGGTCTGCTGATCGCCGATGAATTGTCGGACGCCTACGCGGAGCTTGATGTCGCCAAAATCGCCGATCACGGCGCTTCAGCCATGCTGACGGCGGAAGAACATCTGAGCGAAAAGATCGAAAGTCTTGCAGAACGTATCGAAAGCATTGCCGAAAGGTATGAACAGGCCTAGGTTCTAAATCAGGCGGAAGCTTCGAAATGCGTCAGGCCCATATATCCTGGGGCCAATAAATACCTTCCGGGAGCTGTCCCTGTCGGGCCCGTGGGCTCGGTATATGGCGCCCACCTGCATTGCAGGCCGCAGAAGATATTTCAGGCCAACGGTTTTGCAGCTCCGCCGACTTTCCCCCACCCGTCAATCAGGATGTACCACCACTTGTCCGATATCTCCTCCGGCATCTCCGTCGATGCACAAAAAAGCCAACTGCGCCATCAGGCCCGCAAAACCCGCTCAGAGATCGTGGCGGCGGCGTCACCGGGCTGTCTGGCGGCATTTAATGAAAATCTTCGCCTCGCCCTTGATGAGGCGCCGGACTGGCAGGTCATTTCCGGGTATCTGGCGATTGGCGATGAAATCGACCCGCTTCGCGTCATGGACCAGCAGCGCAAAGCCGGGAAAACCTGCGTGTTGCCGGTTGTCGTGGGCAAGGCGCAGCCATTGATTTTCAGAATTTGGGAACCGGGTTGCCAACTCGAGAGCGGACCTCTAAATACCCGCCACCCTCAAGAGGACATGCCGGTCGCCGACCCCGATGTCCTGCTGGTTCCCCTTCTGACCTTTGCTCGCGACGGCTACCGGCTGGGTTGGGGCGGCGGGTTTTATGACCGTACCCTGGCGGCGTACAGGGACAGGGGAAAATCCATTGTGTCGATCGGTGTCGCCTATGGTGGTCAGGAGAGGAATCAGGTGCCGCATGACGCCTACGACCAGCGTCTTGATTTTGTCGTTACCGAAAAGGGCGTTATAAGGATTGACCGGGGGATGGGCGCATGAAAATTCTGATTGTCGGTGATGTTGTCGGAAAATCCGGGCGTACCGCCATCGCGGATCATCTGCCCGAATTGCGCGAACGTCTGGATCTCGATTTTGTTATCGTCAATGGCGAAAACGCCGCCCACGGATTTGGCATCACCGACAAGATATGCGCCTCTTTCTATCAGTTGGGTGCCGATGCAATCACCACCGGCAACCATGTCTGGGACCAGCGTGAGATCATGAACTACATCGGTGGCGACCCCAAACTGCTGCGCCCGCTGAATTTTCCGGACGGCACCCCCGGTAACGGGTTTGGCGTGTTTGAAGCGCGCGGCGGCAAAAAGGTTCTGGTGATCCACGCCATGGGGCGGTTGTTCATGGACCCGCTTGATGATCCTTTTGCCGGGGTTGAAGCGGTACTGGAAAAATATAAACTGGCTGCCCATGTGCAGGCGGTTATCGTTGATTTTCATGGCGAGGCGAGCAGTGAGAAGCTGTCCATGGGGCATTTCCTGGATGGCCGGGTGAGCGCCGTTGTCGGCACGCATACGCATGTTCCGACAGCCGATTATCAGATCCTCGTAGGCGGGACGGCCTATCAGACGGACCTCGGCATGACCGGTGATTATGATTCCGTGATCGGTATGAAAAAACGCACGGCGACGGAGCGCTTTACAACCAAACTTCCCCAGGGCCGTCTGGAACCCGCCGACGGCGAAGCGACGCTTTGCGGATTGTTTGTGGAAACCGATGACCGGACGGGTCTCAGCAAAACCGTTGCTCCGGTTCGTGTTGGCGGGCGGCTGTCGCAGCAGATGCCGGAATAACCCGATTTACTGGCGAGGTGGCAAATTGTCGCCAGTCAACCCATTGTCAATCTTGCCGCAGCCAACGGTGTCTTTTCATGACGCCAAATTGTTGCCATATTGCAGTGTCATTAAGGATAGCAGACGGAACCCGTCATCTACGACATATGGAGCGTGGAATTCGGGGCGTCACAGAATATAGGGGTACTTGGGGAATGGCAGGCCATTCAAAATTCAAAAACATTATGCACCGCAAGGGCGCGCAGGACGCGAAGCGCGCCAAAGTCTTCGCTAAACACACGCGTGAAATTTCCGTCGCGGCACGTGCCGGTGGCGCCGACGTCGAGATGAATGCGCGGTTGCGCTCCGCCGTAGCGGCAGCCCGGGCGCAAAACATGCCCAACGATAACATCCAGCGCGCCATTGCCAAGGCAACCGGCGGCGCAGACGGGGTTGATTACGAAGAAATTCGGTACGAAGGGTATGGGCCGGGCGGCGTCGCGGTGATCGTCGAAACCCTGACCGACAATCGTAACCGCACGGCGTCTGAAGTTCGCTCCGCCTTTACCAAGCTTGGCGGGTCGCTAGGTGAGACGGGAAGCGTCGCTTTCATGTTTGAGCGGGTCGGGATGGTTGTTTATCCGGCCGATGTGGCCAATACGGATGACATGTTTGAAGCGGCGCTTGAGGCCGGGGCCAGCGATGTGGAAAGCACTGACGAGACCCACGAAATCATCTGCGCGCCTGATGATTTTTCGACCGTGCGCGACGGGCTTGAGGGAAAATTCGGCACCGCGCAGGAATCGTCCCTGAACTGGAAACCGCAAAACACGGTTCCGGTTGGCGAAGACGCCGCCGGAACGCTGTTCAAGCTGCTCGACGCTCTTGAAGACAGCGACGACGTGCAGCGGGTGGCGGCAAATTTTGATGTTTCCGATGAAGTTATGGAGCGCCTGAGCGCCTAGTGGATGCCATCCTACGGAGAGACACAGCATGCGCCTGATCGGGTTTGACCCGGGGTTACGCAATACCGGATGGGGGGTGATTGCGGTTGATGGCAATCGTTTGGTGCACGTAGGTGACGGCGTTGTACACACGGACGCGAAATTGTCTCTTGCCGAACGTCTGGTGCAGTTGCAGGTGGGACTGATCGATGTGTTGGCCCGGTTCGAACCCGATGAAGCGGCCGTTGAGGAAACTTTTGTGAATACAAATGCGGTATCGACACTGAAGCTGGGCCAGGCCCGCGGCATCGCCCTTCTGGTTCCGGCGTCACAGGGTATTCCCGTCAGTGAATATACACCGAATCTGGTCAAGAAAACGGTGGTCGGAAGCGGCCATGCAGCCAAGGAGCAGATACAGATGATGGTGCGGACCCTGTTGCCGGGGTGTGAGATCAAGTCCGCCGATGCCGCCGACGCACTGGCGATTGCCATTTGTCATGCCCATCACCGCGACAGCCGCGCCCGTCAGGCAATGATGGAGCGGGCCCGGTGATTGCCCGGCTGAAAGGTATTGTCGATGTACTTGGTGATGACTGGGCCATCATCGATGTTCATGGCGTCGGGTATCTGGTGTTTTGTTCGTCACGGACGCTTTCCCGTATGAATATCGGCGAAGCGGTCGCCTTGGAAATCGAGACCCATGTGCGCGAAGATCATATCCATCTTTACGGTTTCATTGGCTTGGGTGAGCGGGACTGGTTCAAACTGCTGACGACGGTGCAGGGTGTAGGAGCGAAAGTCGGTCTTGCCATCCTGGGCGTGCTTGGGGCTGATGAACTTGTCCAGGTGGTCGCCGCTCAGGACAAAACGGCAATCACGCGCGCGCCGGGCGTCGGGCCGAAGCTGGCGACCCGAATCCTAAGTGAATTGAAGGACAAAGTAGGCGCGATGGCGCTGGGACCGGCAGCCCATCATGGCGTCAGGGTCACAGCTTCAGAAGCTGAGTCTCCAGCGGCATCTAACTCCAATATTTCTGACGCCACGTCTGCATTGGTCAATCTGGGCTATACGCCTTCCGACGCCCTTGGCGCGGTCTCACGTGCCGCCAGTCAGGCAGAGGCTGAGACGGATGTTGAAAGTCTGATCCGCGCCGGGCTTCGTGAACTGGCTCCGTCAGATGTGCGTTAGCGAAATGGGGCGCCGGCATGGCAGCTGAAATGAATGATCAGGGCCGGGTTGTGGCGCCGGAGGAATCGGTCACGGATTTCCCCGATCCCGGTTTGCGTCCACGCCAGCTTGATGACTTTATCGGCCAAAAACAGGTTCGTGAAAACCTGAGTGTATTTATCACGGCGGCGCGCAAGCGCGATGAGGCCATGGATCACGTGCTGTTTCATGGTCCCCCGGGACTTGGCAAAACCACTCTGGCGCAAATCGTCGCTAATGAACTGGGCGTGGGGTTTCGCGCCACATCCGGGCCGGTTATTGCAAAAGCCGGTGACTTGGCGGCAATCCTCACCAATCTGCAGGCCCGCGATGTCCTGTTTATTGATGAGATTCACCGTCTCAGCCCGATCGTCGAGGAAATCCTTTATCCGGCCATGGAAGATCGCCAACTGGATTTGATTATTGGCGAGGGACCTGCGGCACGCTCGGTGCGCATTGATTTACCACCGTTTACCCTGGTTGGGGCGACAACCCGTTCAGGTCTTTTGACGACGCCGCTACGCGAACGCTTCGGAATTCCCATGCGGATGATATTTTATACACCCGAAGAACTGGTTTTGATCGTGTCGCGTGGCGCCCGCCTGCTGAACTTCGACCTGACCGACGACGGGGCCATGGAAATCGCCCGGAGAGCGCGAGGAACGCCACGCGTGGCCGGTCGCCTGCTGCGCCGGGTTCGGGATTTTGCCGCCCTGTCGGACGCCAGGGCTGTTGATGCGGCTGAAGCCGATGCTTCGCTGAACCGCCTTGAAGTTGACGGGCGCGGTCTGGACGCCATGGACCGCAGGTACCTGATTTGTATCGCCGACAATTACGCGGGCGGACCGGTTGGCGTCGATACGATGGCCGCCGCCCTGTCAGAACAACGCGACACGATAGAGGAAGTGATCGAACCCTTTCTCATTCAGCAGGGGTTCCTGATGCGTACACCGCGGGGGCGGGTCCTGGCGCCGCAGGCTTATACCCACCTGGGGCTGACGGCGCCAAAGAGTGTTGTCCAACTGAGTATGCTGAACGACGAAGGTGATCCGGATGAGTGATCTTGCAGAACGGGTCCTTGTCCATCAGCAGGCGATCCGGGTTTATTACGAAGATACCGACGCGGGTGGTATCGTATATTATGCCAACTACCTGAAATTCGCCGAGCGCGCGCGAACGGAACTGCTCCGCACATTTGGTATTGAAAATTCCGGTCTGATGAATGAACACGGTGTTGCCTTCGCGGTGAAGCGATGCACGGTCGATTATCATAAACCGGCTAAACTGGACGATGCCCTGGTGGTGGAAACGGAAGTTGTCCGGGTCGGCGGGGCGTCTCTTGACCTCCGCCAGCGGGTCAGACGCGGCGTGGATGATTTGGTGAGCATCGATATCAGGCTGGGATGCCTGGATCTTCATGGCGGGAGGCCAAAGGCGATGCCACCCGGGGTGCGTATCAGACTGAATGAGTATTTTGATGAAGCCCACAATGGCGAGTGCAAGGCTGAGGGATAAACGATGGAAAATCAACTGGTAGACGCGGTAACTCTGGCGGGGTCGGTCGGGCAACACGATTTTAGTGTTCTGGCGTTGTTTATGCGTGCGGACATAATCGTCAAGTTCGTGGTTATCGTTCTTTTGCTGGCTTCGATCTGGTGCTGGACCATTATCTTTCAAAAATGGTTTGGGATCAGGGGGCTGAACAAGCGTTCCACTGAATTTGAAAAGATGTTCTGGTCGGGAAAATCGCTGGACGACCTGTTTGACCGCATATCAAGTCAGCCCCGCGACCCCATGTCAGCGGTGTTTGTTGCCGCCATGCGCGAATGGCGGCGGTCGGGGTCGCCAACAAGTACGGGCGGCGCGATGATCAGTCTGGCCGAGCGCATCGACCGGGTGATGCAGATCACCGTGGTCCGTGAAATGGATCGGGCCGAACGTTACATGACCTTTCTCGCCACGACCGGGGCAACCGCGCCGTTCATCGGCCTGTTTGGCACGGTCTGGGGGATCATGAACAGTTTCCAGTCCATCGCCATTTCAAAAAACACCAGCCTTGCCGTTGTCGCGCCGGGTATCGCCGAAGCCCTGTTTGCCACGGCGTTGGGATTGCTGGCGGCGATCCCGGCGGTTGTCGCCTATAACAAACTGTCGCGCGATCTTGATCGTTATGCCGGGCGTCTTGATACATTCGCCGGTGAATTCGCGGCCATTCTCAGCCGTGAGATGGAAAGCGATATATGAGATGGCGGTTTATCTTAATTCGCGGGCTATAAAGTCACGCCACCACCGCACCCGTCCCATGAGCGACATCAACGTCACCCCGTTTGTCGATGTGATGCTGGTCCTTCTGGTGATCTTCATGGTTACCGCGCCGCTGTTGACTGTCGGGGTGAAGGTTGACCTGCCAAAAACCAAGGCTTCCGTTATAGAAGGCGGAGACGAGCCTCTGGCGATCAGTATTGACGCCGGGGGTAACATTTTTCTTCAGGAAAGCGCTATCGATCTTGATGCGCTGGTGCCGAGGTTACAGGCAATTACCGATAACAACCCGGATGTACGTATTTTCATCCGGGGCGATCAGGCAATCAACTATGGTCGCGTGATGAGTGTTATGGGGCGGATAAATGCCGCCGGCTACAAGCGTGTCGCCCTGGTTACCAAACGGGTTGACCGGAAAAAGGCGAAACAGAAGGGGACGCGTTAAAGGCGATGCGCTCCGGCTTTACCGTATCCGTCCTGTTTCACCTCGCAGTGTTTGCTGCGAGTTATTTCGGTATCCCCTATCTCAGTCCGGAACCGGCCCTGATTGAGGATGCGGTATTTGTCGAAGTTGTGGAAGAGGCTGAAAAATCCAATCCACCGCCCCCCCTGCCGGAACCCGTCCGGGAGGAAAAGCCGCCGGAACCCCCAGAACCACCCCAACTCGAACCCGCTCCTGAGCCGGAACCCGCTCCTGAACCGGAATCCACGCCGGAGCCTGCACCAGAGCCAGAACCGAAACCGGAGCCCAAGCCCAAGCCCAAGCCCAAGCCCAAGCCAGAACCGAAACCAGAACCGAAACCCGAACCAAAACCGGCGCCTGTAATCAAGGAAACGCCGAAACTGAAACTGGCGGAAGTATCTCCGCGCCATAAACCGAAGCCGCCGGACAGTTTTTCAAAAATTCTGAAAACCCTTGAGGATCTGAAAAAGCATCCACCCAAGCCCAAAGTCGATAAAACGGCAAAAAAGAAAGCGTCGCCGTCATTTGACGAACTGATGAAAAAGGCCATTTCGGCGCCTTCAAAAAAACACAATCCGGCGCAACCCTTGGCAATGAGCGAGATTGATCGCGTGCGACAGCAGATGAAAAAGTGCTGGAACGTGCCACCGGGCGGCAAGGGCGCTGAAAATATGATTATCGAAATTGCTCTTGTTGTGAACCCGGACGGGACAGTGCGTACAGCAGATATTGTTAACAGTGCGCGGATGCTGACTGATCAGGTGTTCCGCTCCAATGCCGAAGCGGCAAAAAGAGCGGTCTTGAACCCGAAGTGTAACCCGCTCAAGCTGCCCCGTGAAAAATATAGCCAGTGGCAACGCATGACGATGATTTTCAATACCAAGGATATGTATTAAAAGATGTGGGCATCGTTAAGGGAGAGTTTTATGACCGGGACCGTGTTCCGTATTTTAATGACAGCACTGGCCGTTTTCGTTCTGGTTCAACCGGTTCCGGCAGCCAAGGCGGAACTGCGTATTGATATTACGCAGGGAACCGTCAAACCCATGCCGATCGCCGTCACCGATCTGGTTGGGGTCAGTTCGGATGAAAAACGCTTTGGTCGCGATATCTCGCAGCTGATTTCCGCCGATTTGGAACGCTCCGGCCTGTTCAAGGCGATTGACCCGAAAGCTTTCATCCAGTCAGCGGCAGCCATGCAGACGCTGCCGAGGTTTGGCGACTGGCGGGTAATTAACGCCCAGGCCATGGTTCAGGGACGGGCCCAGATCGTGCCGGACGGGCGTCTGCGGATTGAATTTCGGTTATGGGATGTGTTCGCGGAAAATCAGATGATCGGGCTGGCTTATTTCACCATTCCCGATAACTGGCGTCGCGTCGCCCATATCGTTGCCGACGCCATTTACAAGCGTATTACCGGTGAAACCGGTTATTTTGATACCCGGATCGTTTATATTGCGGAAACCGGGATTGCAACCAAACGGATAAAACGCCTGGCGATCATGGATCAGGATGGCGCCAACCATCGGTTCCTGACGGATGGCGGGGCTCTGGTCCTCACACCGCGCTTTTCTCCGACCCTGCAGGAAATCACCTATCTGTCCTATTTTGGCAATTTGCCGAGAGTCTACATCTTCAACATTGATACCGGGCGCCAGGAAGTTCTCGGCGATTTTCCCGGGATGACCTTTGCCCCCCGATTTTCACCGGATGGCAAACAGGTGATCATGAGTATGTCGAAGGGGGGGAATTCGGATATTTACACGATGGACCTTCGCACCCGGAAGGCATCCCAACTGACCTTTCACTCTGGCATTGATACATCGCCCTGTTTTTCACCGGATGGGTCCAAGGTGGTTTTCAATTCGGACCGGGGCGGGTCACAGCAGCTCTATGTCATGGATGCAAACGGCAAGGGTGTGCGGCGGATCAGTTATGGAAAAGGGCGGTATGCCACACCCGTGTGGTCGCCGCGCGGCGATCTGATTGCTTTCACCAAGATACATCAAGGCCGGTTTTTCATCGGCGTCATGCGCCCCGATGGTACGGGCGAACGCCTGCTGGCGGAAGATTTCCTGGTCGAAGGCCCAACCTGGTCGCCGAACGGTCGAGTATTGATGTTTTATCGTCAAAGCAAGACCACTGTTGATGGCAGGGGCGGGCGTTCAAGATTGTTCAGTGTCGATCTGACAGGGCAGAATATGCGTGAAATCGTGACGCCCATGGATGCGTCCGACCCGGCCTGGTCCCCCTTGATCCCGTGAGATCACGGATATATCATTGTGTTTCAATGCGTTTCATGAAAAAAACACTTGGAATTGAGGCCTTTAATCTTTAATAAAATTAGTGTTGTGGCTGTTATAATGATATAGAGCCGTAGTGATTGGTGCTGCTTTAACAAGTGGCTTTAGTTGTTTCAATAATCCCGACGAGGGGGAGAAATAAATGCAGTTCAAGATTTTAAGCATTCTCGCAGCTGTTGCGCTTCTAGGTGCGTGTGAATCTGCTTCAGAAAATGCCGGTTCAACAAGTGGTGCCGGTGCTGCGGTCCAGCCCGCGGAAACATACACGACTCCTCTCGGGCCGAGCACCGCAGAAATGGCGAAGAACGTGCCGGGCAGTCAGGATGATCTGGAAGAACAGGTTGGCGCTCGCGCCTATTTCGGCTTCGATCAGTATTCCTTGGATAGTGCCGCCCGTACGATCCTCGACAAGCAGGCCGCCTGGATGCAGTCCAATCCCGCCGTCAACGTGACCATTGAAGGGCATTGTGACGAACGCGGAACACGCGATTACAACTTGGCGTTGGGGGATCGTCGCGCCAACGCGGTCAAGGACTATTTGGTTGCCCTTGGGGTGAACTCAAGCCGTATCAAGACCATTTCCTATGGCAAGGAACGTCCGCGGGCTCTCGGTTCTACCGAAGCGGCATGGGCCCAGAACCGCCGTTCGGAAACGATCGTCAGTGGCGCCGGCAGCTAATATTAGCGCCCAGACCATTTGACGGAATTGTATGGCGTCTTTCCACCGGAGTTGTCCGGGTGGACTGGCGCCATATTTTTGCCCAGAATTCGGGTTAGATTAAGCCTTCGTGTAATGCTCAGCGGAATCGGTCTCGCAGGAGGCCGGTGTATTGAGCGCATGAGAACAGGATATTTGAGGGATTCAGAACCATGAAACGCCGCTTTATCGGAATGTCGACGTCCATCGGTATGATGGCTTTTGCCGCCGCACTTGTGCTGCTGGCTGTGCTTCCCGTTTCCGCCCAGGATGCCAATTTGCAGGCGCTGGTTGACCGGCTTGACCGGCTTGAGCGTGATATCCGGACCTTGAACGCCCATCTGTCACGCGGTGGGGAAGGCGGGGTCAAGTTAAGCGCCGGGTCGGGAGAGGTGAATTCGGCAGGGTCGGCGGCGGCGCGTATTGGACTGCGCATGGATGGCCTCGAACAGGATCTTCGTTCGGTGACGGGCGTGATAGAAGAAGTCAATCATCGGGTTTTGCAAATTGGCGACCGCATGGATAAGCTGGTCAGCGACGTTGATTTCCGTCTCAGTTCATTGGAATCAGGCGGGACGCCGGGCACCCCGCCCCGCGCGATGGGGCAACTCGGTCAGGCCCCTGTTGTTCCTGCGGGCGTCGGCGTTCAGCCACTCGCACCGAGTGGCGGTTTGGGCGCTCCTGCGACGCTTGGCACGGTCTCGGCGTCGGCCATCAAGGATATCCAGAACAAGAAGCCCGTTGAGGCGGCCGCGGTCCCGCCAGCGGCCCCGGTTCAGGCCGCTCCGCCATCAGGTGTTGCGGACGGAGCGCTTCCCGCGGGAACGCCGAAAGAGCAGTATGCCTTTGCCTTTAACTTGCTTCAGCAGACCAATTACGATCAGGCGGAAATCGCGCTTAAACAGTTTATAAAAACAAACGCCAATGATCCGTTGGCCGGTAATGCCCGTTATTGGTTGGGCGAAACCTATTATGTGCGGGGTCAGTTGCAGGATGCGGCCCAGACCTTCTATGAAGGTTATCAGAAAAATCCAAAGGGCCCGAAAGCCGCAGATTCGTTGATGAAGCTCGGAATGTCGCTGGCCGGTTTGGGCAAGAAGGATGACGCCTGTGCCGCTTTCGCCAAGGTATTGTCGGACTTCGCCAAGACCTCCGCCAGTATCAGGAGCGCCGTGACCCGTGAAAACAAGCGGAACGGATGCACGTGATTGATGGACGGCGATGGTCTAGCGGAAAATTTTTCATGTCTGGTTGAAACGGCTGGGCCGTATGAGGCTGCGCCGGTTGTTTGTGCCGCCGTATCCGGTGGCGGCGACAGCATGGCGCTGGTCTTGTTACTGGATGGCTGGGCGCGGGCTAAAGGTGGCCGGGTCATCGCTTTGTGCGTCGATCATCAGTTGCGTGATGGCTCCGCCGATGAGGCCCGACGGGTTGGCGGCTGGCTGTCCCAACGAGATATCGAATGTCACATTCTGAACTGGGAAAATCCGAAAGGCGCCAGCGCCCTTCAGGAAAATGCCAGAATGGCGCGCTACCAACTGATGGAGCGGTGGTGCCGGGATAACGGAATTCTTCATCTGTTTCTCGCCCACAACGCCGAAGATCAGGCGGAAACCTTCCTCATGCGCCTCGATAAAGGCAGCGGGCCCGACGGCCTGTCGGCCATGAGCCCTGTATCCGAGCGCCGGTATTGTCGCTTTGTGCGGCCCTTACTCGCTATTTCAAGGCAGGAACTGCGCGCCGTTCTCGACGAACAAAACCAGGACTGGATCGAAGATCCATCCAATCAGAACCCCAGGTTTGAACGCATTCGCTGGCGCCGGACGATGACCGAACAAGGCCTGTCAGCCGACGGCTTTTGTCGGGCGGCTGAGCGCTATGGCCGGACCAGGGTTATCGTTGATCGGGAAACTGCTCGGCTGAGCGCCCGCTGTGTGTCGGTGCATCCGGCGGGGTTCATTAACCTGGATCGCGAAGTGTTCCTTGCCGCGCCTTCGGAATTGAGCGAACGTGTTCTGGCCCGTGCGTTGATGGCGGTTAGCGGAGCCATGTATCCGCCGCGCCGCCACAAGACGAAGCAGCTTTTGGATGTCGTTCTGTCATCGCAAAATATCCGGCGAACACTCGGCGGATGCTGCATTGACAGCACCGAAGGCCGGATTTTGATCAGCCGGGAACTGCGTTCGCTCCCCAACCCGGTACCGGTTAGCGTGGGAATGAACCTGATCTGGGACCGACGGTTTCGATTCTGCATTGGCGGGGCTGCACGCCACCGCCCATCACCGCTTTTTGTACAGGCGCTGGGGGAGCAGGGAGATCGGGATGTTCGTTCGTTAAGCCTGCATTCCACCACCAATAACATTCCGCGCACCGCACGTTTGAGCCTGCCTGCGCTGATGGATGGCGAGGGAGTTCTGAGCGTTCCCCACCTGAACTACCGGCGAGCGGGCGAAAACAGCCATTTTCCACCGTTTAACCCGCGAATCGGCGGAGTCGTATTCCAGTCATTGAATTCCCTGTCCGGATCAGGGTATTTTGTTGCTTATTAGAATAAACAGGCTATCTCATAGAATGTGACCCGCCGGATTGCGGGGATTTGGAATGAAGTCTTAAAGGTTAGCAAAGAAGGAAACGGTTTTGAATTTCAGCAGGAACCTTGCGCTCTGGGTGATCATCGCACTTTTGGTAGTAGCCCTGTTTAATCTATTTCAGGGCTCAGCGCAGCGCGGTGCCCAGCAGATGATGGCATTTTCGGATTTCATGAGTTCGGTCGATGCAGGTGACGTGCGTGATGTCACCATGCAGGGCAAGAACATCATCGGCCACTTCAAGGATGGACGCAGTTTCCAGACCTATGCGCCGGATGATCCGACGTTGGTGCCGTCCCTGAAACATCAGGGCGTGCTCATTTCCGCCGTGCCAGGTGATGAAAACTCTCCGACACTGTTTAGTATTCTGGTGTCATGGTTCCCGATGTTGCTGCTGATCGGGGTGTGGATATTCTTCATGCGCCAAATGCAGGGCGGCGGCGGCAAGGCCATGGGCTTTGGCAAATCCAAAGCCAAACTGCTGACCGAGAAAGCCGGCCGGATAACGTTTGAAGATGTCGCCGGAATCGATGAAGCCAAGCAGGAACTGGAAGAGATTGTTGAGTTTCTTAAAGACCCGCCCAAGTTTCAGCGACTGGGCGGCAAGATACCCAAGGGCTGTTTGCTGGTGGGACCTCCGGGAACTGGTAAAACACTTCTCGCCCGTGCCATCGCTGGCGAAGCGAACGTTCCGTTTTTCACCATTTCGGGGTCTGATTTTGTCGAAATGTTTGTTGGTGTTGGCGCATCGCGTGTGCGTGACATGTTCGAGCAGGGCAAAAAGAACGCACCGTGTATCATCTTTATTGACGAAATTGACGCCGTTGGCCGCCATCGTGGCGCCGGTCTTGGCGGTGGCAATGACGAGCGCGAACAGACATTGAACCAGTTGCTGGTCGAAATGGACGGTTTCGAATCAAACGAAGGCGTGATCCTGATCGCCGCAACCAACCGCCCGGATGTTCTTGACCCGGCCTTGCTGCGTCCCGGTCGCTTCGACCGTCAGATCACGGTGCCCAACCCGGATATTCTCGGTCGCGAAAAAATTCTTAAAGTTCATATGAAAAAAGTACCTCTGGCCCCAGACGTTGACGCCCGCGTGATCGCCCGTGGAACGCCCGGCTTTTCCGGTGCGGACCTCGCCAATCTGGTCAACGAAGCGGCTTTGATGGCGGCCCGCGCGGGCAAGCGTGTGGTTACCATGATCGATTTCGAGGAAGCCAAGGATAAGGTCATGATGGGCGCGGAACGCCGCTCCATGGTAATGACCGAAGAAGAGAAAAAGCTGACGGCCTATCATGAAGCCGGTCATGCGCTGGTCGGCCTGCATATGCCAAAAACCGACCCTCTTCACAAGGTGACGATCATTCCGCGTGGCCGCGCGCTGGGACTGACCATGAACCTGCCGGAACGTGATCAGCTCAGCCTGTCTGAAATCCAGATCAAATCGCGCCTCGCCATGATGTTTGGCGGACGGGCGGCGGAAGAAATCGTGTTCGGCAAGGAAAACGTCACCACCGGTGCCGGCAATGATATTCAGCAGGCTTCCGCGCTGGCTCGACGCATGGTTACTGAATTCGGGTTCTCCGACAAATTGGGACGCCTGCGTTACGCGGACAACGAAGAAGAAGTTTTCCTTGGGCATTCGGTAGCGCGGCACAAAAATGTGTCCGATGCGACGGCAGCCATGATTGACGAGGAAGTCCGCGGTCTGATTGACGAAGCAGAAACCAAAGCTTTTGATATCCTGAAGACCCATCGCGATGATCTGGAAGCCATTACCCAGGCCCTGCTTGAATATGAAACACTGTCGGGACAGGAAGTCAATGCGATCCTGAAAGGGGAGCCGGTTCAGCGCAAAGATGCCGATGACACGCCACCCGAAGGCGGGCACCGCTCATCCGTTCCCAGCGCAGGCGCTACCAAGAAGGGCAAGGATACGCCTCCCGAAATTGGCGGGGTTGAACCGCAGCCCGAATCCTGAACGCCAGGAGTTTTCCGTTGCTGGAAACATTTGCCGGGCTTGACCTCGCTGATCCTATTGTCATGGGGATCATTAACGTAACTCCCGACAGCTTTTCTGACGGTGGTGAGGTTTTCAGCCATGACAAGGCGATCAGGCGCGGCTGGGACATGATCGCCAGTGGTGCCGCCATTCTCGACGTCGGCGGAGAGTCCACCCGCCCCGGCGCAGACCCGGTTGGTATTGATGAAGAGATTCGGCGCGTGGTGCCGGTTATTGAGGCGCTCCGTGGCGGCGCAGCCGTAATTTCGATTGATACCCGCCACCCTGATGTCATGGTCGCCGCCGTTGAGGCCGGGGCGGGCGTGGTCAACGATGTGACCGCCCTGAGCCACGACGAACGCTCGGTTCGAACGGTCCGCGAGCTTGGTGTGCCGGTTATCCTCATGCATATGCAGGGGAACCCTGAAAACATGCAGGCCGCACCCAGTTACGAAAATGCGCCGCGGGAGATCAGGGATTATCTGATGGAGCGCATTTCGGTCTGTCTTGAAGCCGGTATCACGCGAGAACATATCGCTGTTGATCCCGGGATCGGGTTCGGGAAAACGCTTGAGCACAATCTGCAAATTCTTCATCGGATAGATATTCTGTCCGGCCTCGCGGGTCCCATCGTGTTGGGCGTTTCCCGCAAAAGCTTCATTGCCAGCGTATCGGGCGAAGATGCCCCCCGTAAACGGGTGTCAGGATCGCTGGCCGCCGCCGTATTGGCCCGCCAGCAGGGGGTGCAGATTTTCCGGGTCCACGATGTCGAGGAAACCGTACAGGCGCTGAGTATTGCGGACGCGATCCTGCGTCAGCACGCCTAAAAGTCTTTGTTAAGAAAGAGTGTGTAATAAAACGTGACCTCAATAGGCCCCGGATTGGCGTAGATTGGTGCGGGAATTTGAACGATTTGGTAATTAGATGACACGCAAACTGTTTGGTACGGACGGAATTCGCGGAACGGCGAACCGCGGCGACATGACGGCGGAGACCGCCCTTCGGGTCGGCATGGCGGCGGCGCTGCAATTTACAAAAGGCACGCATCGCCACCGCGTTGTCATCGGCAAGGATACCCGCCTGTCGGGGTATATGCTGGAACCGGCGCTGACATCCGGTTTTGTCTCCATGGGCATGGATGTGATTCTGGTCGGCCCTTTACCCACCCCCGCGGTCGCCATGCTGACCCGTTCTTTGCGGGCCGACCTTGGCGTCGTGCTGTCGGCCTCGCACAATCCCTATCAGGATAACGGGATCAAGCTGTTCGGGCCGGATGGTTACAAATTGTCCGATGATGTTGAGCGGCAAATTGAAACCCATGTCAAAAACGGCATTACCGAACACCTGGTCATGCCGGAAAAATTGGGTCGCGCCAAACGCCTTGACGACGCCCAGGGCCGCTATACGGAATATGTTAAACAGACATTCCCAAAAGGATTGCGGCTGGACGGCTTGAAAATTGTGGTCGATTGCGCCAACGGCGCCGCCTACAAGGTTGCGCCTGAAGTTCTTTGGGAACTGGGCGCCGACGTGGTTTCGATAGGTGTCGATCCCGACGGTTTTAATATTAATCGTGGTTGCGGATCAACGGATACCGATTACATGCGCACCCAGGTTATCGCCCATCAGGCGGATATCGGTCTGGCGCTTGACGGCGATGCGGATCGCATTCTGGTGTCCGACGAAAATGGAGAGTTGGTTGACGGCGATCAGATCATGGCGCTGATCGCCAGACATCTGGGGGATCGCGGTGAGTTGAAGGGCGGCGGTGTTGTGGCCACGGTCATGTCCAACCTTGGCCTTGAGAATTACCTGAAATCCATTGACCTGGATCTGATCAGGACGCAGGTCGGGGACCGCTATGTGGTCGAACGGATGCGCCGCGATGGCTACAATGTCGGCGGGGAACAGTCCGGTCATGTGGTCTTGGGCGACCATTCGACGACCGGCGACGGCCTGATTGCAGCCTTGCAGGTGCTGGCGGTAATCGTCTCCGAAGGGCGGGCCGCCAGCGATATCTGCCGCCTGTTTCAGCCACTGCCGCAATGCCTGAAGAATGTCCGCTTTAACAGAGGCCTGCCGCTTGATAACGCTGAGGTCAAAGACAGCATTCGCGAAGGCGAAGACCGGCTGGCAAATAAAGGCCGCCTGCTGATCCGGAAATCCGGCACGGAACCGTTGATCAGGGTCATGGCGGAAGGTGAGGACGAGGCTCTCGTGCATGCCGTCGTTAACGATATTGCCGCCGCCGTTGAACGGGTTGCGGGATAACAGCGAAATGACGCAAGGCAGGATATTGATCGTCGCCGGATCTGATTCAGGTGGTGGCGCAGGAATTCAGGCGGACATCAAGGCGGTGACCGCGCTTGGTGGCTTCGCCATGACGGCTATCAGCGCCCTGACGGCGCAGAACACCCAAGGCGTACACGCCATTCATGACGTGCCTGCGGACTTCGTTGGCGAACAGATGCGTGTCGTACTGGAGGATATCGGCGCCGACTGCATCAAGATCGGCATGATACACCGGCTCGAAATTATCGATGCCGTTGCCGATGCTCTTGATAGGTACGGAGTTGGTATTCCTCTTGTTGTCGATACGGTGATGGTCGCCAAGGGTGGCGCGAAGTTGCTTGTTGATGAAGCGGTTGACGGTCTAAAGACCCGGCTTGTTTCCAGGGCGACACTGATCACCCCCAATATCCCGGAAGCTGAAGTCCTCACCGGCATGAGGATCACGACGGATGAACTGGCGGCGGAAGCCGGGCGTCAACTGATGGCGCTGGGCTCGTCGGCGGTGTTGATGAAGGGCGGGCATCTGGACGGCCCCCGGGTGACCGATTTGCTGATTGAAGAAAGCGGGGAAACCGGGTTCGAGGGCCCACGCCTCATGACCCGTCACACCCATGGTACGGGCTGTACGCTGGCAAGTGCCTGCGCGACGGGGATCGCGCAGGGTCTGTCCCTGCATGATGCTGTGGCGCGCGCCCGAGATTATGTGTTTGAAGCGATCCGCACGGCCCCCGGACTGGGCCGCGGACATGGCCCCCTGAACCATGGACACACGGTTCGGCCGTTTAAACAGGTCTGATCAGGTTAGCGGCACCTTTTGCAAGCGGTCTTTCTATTTGCTGTATTATCCCATAGTTTGCCGAAAATGTGATTATTGCACCCTGGTATGAGGTCGTTGCCGTGCACGCTAACATGATGGGAGAGGTCTCCGTCTTCGGGGACGACGTTGCCCAAACAATTCTTCCCGAATTCAGAGCGCTGTATCAGTATTGGGCAGGCGTCAAAGGTGAACGCTGGGCACCACCTTGGACCGAATTTCACCTTTATCGAGTTCCTTTGAACATGGTTCCATGGTGCGTGGTTGTTGATGTCCATCATGACCCTTTAAACTTTATTTATCGATTTTGGGGAACCCAGATCAGAGACCTGACCAAAGTTGAATTGACGGGAAAATCGGTGGATGACATTCCAAACAAATCCTATGCGGAACGGGCGCGAAAGGAATATTCGGAAATCCTTGAGTACAGGACGGCGATGTTTTCAAACATGGCGCACACAGATACCAATGGAATGAAGTCCCGCTACCAGGCGCTGCGCGTCCCGTTTTCATCGGGTAGCGAAGTTGAAAGCATCCTGTCCGTTGGGGGGTATTCCAGATTGCCAGAAACGGAGATAAGCAATTTTACCGCCCAGGAGTCCCGGCGCTGGTAGTCAGTATCACTCTGTTGTCTGGAATCGAAGAAACTGCATTGAGAAAAATCACCATTTAATCGGATGGATGGAATTCACCCTGATTGCGTAATCATATCCATCTGCGCGAATCAGAGTCTCTTCACGGGTGCTCTTTGGTATAAACACTGTCCGGCGTTAAATTACCGGGAACCCCGCGCCGGGGCCGTTCCGGAGCGTGTCGGCAATGATATCCATTCCCTGTTTGATATCGCCAATGGAATTGCGGCCGCCGATGCAAATGCGGACGGCGTGTGGCGCGGGCGCGCGGCCAACGGTGAATGCTTCGGCCGACAATAAACGCACGCCGCGACGTTCACATTCTTTCTGAAAATCGTTGGCCCGCCAGGGTTGCGGTAGATCAAGCCATAGATGCAGGGCGTCCGGGGCGTGTCGCAGTGGAAATTCCTGCAGCGCCTCGAATGCTATGTGTGTGCGTTTTCTGGTTTCCGCCCGTTGCCATGAAATCAAGTCATCGCCGGTTCCGTCAAATATCCAGCGTGTCGCGATTTCCGCCATCAACGGCGCCGTCATCCAGTTGCTCATGCGCACGTTGGCCCGCAACGCCTGAATTCGGTTTTCCGGCGCCAACACAAATCCAATCCGCAGCCCGCCAGCCATGCATTTCGACAGGCTGCAAACGTAGAAACTACGCTCTGGAGCGAGCGCGCTGATACGTTCAGGCTGGCTATCGACCATTTGTCCCCAGATGTCATCTTCAATAATGTACAGGTCGTGGCGGCGGGCGACGTCGGCTATGGCCTTGCGTCGGGCGGGGGTCATTGTTGCTGTGGTCGGGTTTTGCAGGGTTGGCATCAGGTAGACGCAGCGCACGGCCATATGCCGACAGGCCTCTTCCAGGGCCTCCGGAAGCATGCCTTCCTGGTCCATCGCGACGCCATGTAATTGCAATCCCAGTTGTGATGCAAGGTGAATAACGCCGGGGTAGGTCAGGCTCTCGGATAAAACCACATCTCCCGTCCGCGCCGACGTCAACATGCTCAGCATGATTCCCTGCTGGGCGCCGTTGGTGAGGGCAATGCGGTCCGGCGAGGCCTTTAACCCGGATCTGGAAATCCATGTGGCCGCCGCCTCAAGGTGACGGAAAAGCGCGGTGTCGGGTTGATAGGCCAGCAGTTCACCCAGGTTCCGGTCGGTGGATAATTGTCTCAGTGTGCGCGACAGATATTCGCCTCCCCGTCCCACCGCCGGTGTCGCCAGCGAAAAATCAAGCCTGTTATCGCTTGACGACGACAAGGCAGAGACAAAGCCGCTGGTCGGCGTGGTGATGCCGTGGGTACCCAAAACATAGGTTCCGCGCCCGACCTCTCCACCAACCAGTCCCCGCCGGGTGGCTTCCTGATAGGCGCGGGTGATGGTTCCTAATGTAACACCCAGATCATAGGCCAGATTGCGTTGCGGCGGCAGCTTTTCACCAACCGGGAGAAGACCGTCAGAGATGGCCTCGCCAATCAGATCGGCAATCGCCAGGTATTTCGGCCCGGGCCGGGTAGAGATATCGGGTGTCCATATTGTCATGGTAACAATAAATACATTGAATGAGAATGCCGGTCAAATATAAAGGATCAATAGGATCAATTCATTGTTCTGGCGGGAGGACATTATCATGAGAAGTCAAAGATATTTTGATACATTTCCAGCGACAATAGCAGGCAGCTGCGCAAACTTTGTTCCTGCGAAAATTCTTGTGGGAATTTGGAATGCCCCCGTTATTTGCATCATTGTGCTGTGGAGTCAGATGATGGTATGGCAGCATCGCGCGGACATGCGCCGTCATTTAGGCCGTCTGGAACATACCCAGTTGCGGGACGTGGGCATAGCCCCCCTGGACGCCCGGCGAGAATTTTCAAAGCCGTTTTGGCGGGCCTGAGAAAATTGTCCGAAGGCCTGAACCGATGACGGTAACAATCACTCAGGACCGAACGCCGACACTGGCGGGTGCTTATCTGGCGGCCATCGTGGCTGTTGTCATCTGGGGAGCGAGTCCGGCGGCGACAAAATTTGCCGTGCTGTACTTTGATCCGTTCATTGCGGCTGTTTTGCGAACCGTTGTGGCGACGGCCGTTCTATCGCCTGTTTTGCTGATTGGCCGGTTTCCGTTGCCCCGAACATGTGGCGACTGGATATTGCTGGGACTGGCATCGTCGGGTGGGTTTGTCGGGTTCACGCTGTTCTTCAGCTACGGCGTTCAGCAGACGTCCGCCTCTCATGCGGCATTGATCAACGCGGGCATTCCAATCTTTACAGGCATATTCGGGGCCCTCGCGGAGCGGCGGCGGCCCGGATGGATGTGGTTTTTCGGGGTGGGGCTGGCCATTTTTGGCGAGGTCATGCTGATCAGCTTGCGTAATGGAGATGCCGGTCAGGCAACTTTGAAAGGCGATTTGCTGTGCGTCGCATCCTCGGCTTGTTCGGGAATATGTTATGTGGCGGGTGCCCGGTTGTCGGCCCGGTTGGGCGCGGTCGCTGTCACCTTCTGGGCTATTTTTTTTGCGGCCACCGTGCTGTTGCCGTTTTTTATAGGGGCGGGAAGCGGTTTCAACTGGAATGCGGTCGAAAGTCAGGGCTGGACGGCCATGGCCTACCTTGTAGTATTTTCCACCGTTACCGGGTACATCGTATGGTACTGGGCGCTGGCAAGGGGTGGCCCGGTCCGCATGGGAACGGTACAGTTCGCCATGCCGGTGGTTAGCCTGACGCTGGCGGCCTGGTTGTTTGGCGACAGACTGACAACGCCGCTGCTGGCCTCAACGGCGATCATCATTGCCGGTATTGCGGTTGCCCGCCGGGGCTGACGGTTAATTGAAAGGGAAGATTTCAAATATGATGACGATCTCGAAAGATGATCTGCAGGCGGCAAGCGAAACCGTTTATCGCCACATGACGCCGACGGCTGAGATCCGCTGGCCGTTATTGTCGGCGCGGTGCGGCGCCGACGTTTGGGTCAAGCATGAAAACCAGACACCAATAGGCGCCTTCAAGGTGCGGGGCGGGCTCAATTACATGACCAATCTGATGGCAGTGGAACCCGATTGTCCCGGCGTGATGTCAGCGACCAGAGGCAACCACGGCCAAAGCGTCGCCCTTGCCTGCTCAAAGGTTGGGTTGTCATCGACGATTCTCGTTCCCCACGGCAATAATCCGGAAAAAAATGCGGCCATGAAAGCCTTTGGTGCGGAATTGATCGAACATGGCGAGGACTTCGAAGAGGCCAAGCAATACGCCATCTCTCTGGCGGAAGAACGCAAGCTCCATATGATCAGTTCCTATCACCCCTGGCTGGTCGCCGGAGTCGGTACCTACGCCATGGAATTTTTCAACGCCGCACCCGATCTTGACACGGTTTACGTGCCGATCGGGCAGGGGTCCGGAATATCCGGCGTGATTTCGGCACGCGACGCCCTGGACCTGAAAACCGAAGTTGTCGGCGTGGTGGCGGAGAATGCCGCGTCCTACGCGCTGTCATTCGAGGCTGGCAAGGCGATCGCGACAAATTCGGCCGATACCCTTGCCGACGGCATGGCCTGCCGGGTCCCGGATGAGGCGGCGCTGGAGGTCATCCTGAAAGGTGCTGCGCGGATTGTCACCCTTAGCGAGGATGAAATCCTGCATGCCATGGGGGTCTATTTTGTCGACACCCACAACACATCGGAAGGTGCCGGCGCGGCGCCGCTGGCCGGGTTGCTGAAAGAGCGTGACCGCATGGCCGGGCGCAAGGTCGGGCTGATCCTGTCCGGCGGCAATGCGGACAAAGAATTGTTTACCCGTGCGTTGAGCGTGGTATGACTTTTGGTGTTGAAGTAGAAGAGGTGAGGGTATGACTGAAGAAATTTTTCGCGATGATTCCTACGCCAAATCCTGCGCGGCCACCGTTGTTTCTGTTGATGATGACGGGATCGAACTGGACCGCACGGTGTTTTATGCGACGGGTGGGGGGCAGCCCGGCGATACCGGCACGCTGCGCATGGAAGATGATCGTGAAATCACCATTACCGACACCCGGAAATCACGCGAAACCGGGCGACATGTCCACATTGTGGCGGAAGATGCTCCGGCGCTTGAGGTCGGTGACACAGTGCACGCGGAAATCGACTGGGGCCGTCGTCATCGTCTGATGCGAATGCACACGGCCTTGCATCTTCTCTGTTCGGTGGTCGAGGGCGGTGTCACCGGCGGACAGATTGGAGAGAGCAAAAGCCGCCTTGATTTTGACCTCCCCGATACGGCGCTGGATAAGGAGGCCATCACCGCCGAACTCAACCGTTTGGTCGAGAAAGACTGCCCCCTGTCTTCGACGTGGATCACCGACGCTGAAATGGAAGCCAATTCCGATCTGGTTCGGACCATGTCGGTTAAACCCCCGTCGGGAGCGGGCAAGGTCCGCCTGATGGAAATCGAAGATGTGGACCTGCAGCCGTGCGGCGGTACACACGTGGCCCGCACTGGCGAAATCGGACCCTTGCGGATCGGCAAAATTGAAAACAAGGGCAAACACAACAGGCGGATCAATATCCATCTGGTTGAAGATTGATCAGGATCAGAATTTATGAGCACTAACAGTTACAGGATCGCCGTAATCCCCGGCGACGGCATCGGCTGGGAAGTGATGCCGGAAGCCATCCGGGTTTTGGAAGCCGTCGCGCGCAAGCATGACCTGTCGTTTCAGTTCGATGAAAAAGACTGGAGCTGCGAACGCTTTCACAAGGTCGGCGCGATGATGCCGGACGACGGCCTGGCGGAGATCAGCGGACACGACTCGATATTGCTGGGGGCCGTCGGGTTTCCGGGCGTGCCAGACCATGTTTCGCTGTGGGGGTTGTTGATCCCGATCCGCCGGGAGTTTGAGCAGTACGTCAATATCCGCCCCGTGCGCCTGTTTGACGGCATGCCCTGTCCGCTGGTCGGGCGCGAACCGGGCGATATAGATTTCTGGATCGTGCGCGAAAACAACGAAGGCGAATATTCCGAAATCGGCGGACGCATGTATGGGGGGACGGATGCTGAATTCGTCGTCCAGCAAAGTATATTTTCCAGGCGCGGCGTTGATCGCATCATGCGCTACGCCTTTGAGCTGGCGCAAACGCGCAATCGAAAACATGTGACCTCGGCGACCAAATCCAATGGCATTATTCATTCCATGCCCTATTGGGATGAACGGTTTGAGATCATTGCCGCAGACTATCCAGATTGCACCACCGACAAGTTCCACATTGATATCCTGACGGCGCATTTTGTGCGCAACCCGGACTGGTTCGATGTGGTCGTTGGTTCCAACCTGTTCGGTGACATCTTGTCCGATCTGGGGCCCGCCATTACCGGCACCATCGGCATTGCACCGGGTGGCAACGTCAACCCGGAACGCAACCATCCGTCCTGTTTCGAGCCGGTTCATGGATCGGCGCCGGACATCGCCGGGAAGGGGATCGCCAATCCGATCGGGCAAATCTGGTCGGCGGCGATGATGCTGGAGCATCTTGGCGAGACGGCAGCGGCGACCGATATTGAACGCGCCATCGAAGACGTTATCCGTGACGGCAATGTGCTGACGCCGGATATGGGCGGTACGGCAAATACCAGCGAACTGGGTGCCGCCGTCGAAGGGGCGCTATGAGCACGCTGCCCGTCTATCAGATCGACGCCTTTAGCGATCAGATTTTTGGCGGCAATCCAGCGGCTGTCTGCCCGCTTGAAAATTGGCTTGATGAGGGCGTGATGCAGGCCATTGCAGCGGAAAACAATCTTTCCGAAACGGCCTTTTTTGCGCCCGTCGGCGATGCTGCTGACGGGCGCTTCGGTCTTCGCTGGTTCACACCGAAGGTTGAAGTCGACCTGTGCGGCCACGCGACCCTGGCGAGCTCGTTTTTGATCATGTCGCGCCTTCATCCCGAACTCGACAACATATCTTTTGAGACCAAGAGTGGGCGGCTCGACGTCTCCAGAGAGGGAGACCGGCTGGTCCTCGATTTCCCGGCGCGGGTGCCGTCATCAGCTGCCGTTCCCGCCGGGTTTGCCGATGCAATCGGCGCCGAACCGGTGGCCTTCCTGAAGTCCGTAAAAAATCTGGCCGTCTATAAAAGCGCCACGGATGTATTTGCAATTGATCCCGATTTCCCCTACGTCGCCAACCTTGACGGAGACGGCCTTATTGTCACCGCACCGGGGGATGATTGTGACTTTGTTTCACGTTATTTTGCACCCCACGCCGGGATCAATGAAGATCCGGTCACCGGATCGGCCCACTGCACCCTGACGCCGTACTGGGCCGAACGCTTGGGCAAAAACAATCTCCGTGCCCGTCAGGTGTCGGAACGCGGCGGCGAACTGCTGTGCGAACTGGCCGGGGACCGTGTGCGCATGGCGGGCTGCGCCGTTCTCTATATGGAAGGGGTGATCCATCTGCCATGACGGATGGCCTGAAAATCTATCTGGCGGAGACCGGAGCCGACATGGCGATCATCCGTGAGCTGTTTCGGGAATATCAGGCGTGGCTGGATGTGGATTTGTGCTTTCAGGGTTTTGAGGACGAACTTGCGTCGTTGCCCGGCGTCTATGCGCCGCCGCTTGGGCGGCTGTATCTGGCGAGAGACGAAGGTTCGGGCCGGATCGCCGGCTGTGTCGCCATCCGGCCCCGCGATCATGGCCGGTGTGAGATGAAGCGCCTGTACGTGCGCCAACCCTGGCGGGGAAGGGGGCTCGGACGCAAGTTGGCGGACCTGACGGTTGGCGACGCAAAAGTCGCCGGTTATAGCCATGTGTGTCTAGATACCCTGGGGCATTTGACGTCAGCGATCGCGTTATACAAATCCATGGGGTTTCAGGAAATTGACGCCTATTACGATAACCCCATGGATGACGTTCGCTATATGGAGATTGCGCTGTCCTGAACGGCCTGTACACCGCCCTGAATTGGCCAAAATTCCGATTAGTCATCGTTTAGGGTTTTTATGGTATGTTGCTTGGGTGACACCATGTTTTGGTGATACACTGAACGTTCCGCATTAAAAGGCTGGCTTTATGAACCAATTGAGTGCTTTCGCCGTTCTGATTCTGATCTCTCCTTTCCTGGCCGTGGGTGGCAAGGCCGCTGGTGTGGAAAAAAAGCGCAATTATGGCCTGCGCAAGGAAGGGACAGCGCATATTCAGTTGCGGTCCATGATGGCGCCGGTCAAAAAATCCGCAAACAGCAAACGCACGACAAACAGCCCGGTTACCGTGATCATGACGGTATCCGACAGTAAACGGGTCGGCAAAGTCTGCAATAAATCGCCACGTATCAACGATGCCCTGATGGGAGCCTGGTATAAAAAGCCGATTGTTCAGGAGTACCTTTACGTTCGCAAGGACCACAAAGGCAAAACCAACGTCAATTACAGGCGAACCAAGGCCCAAAAGGCGGAAGACCGGCGTTTGCTGAACGTCATCAATAAGGCGATCGGGTCCAGCGATGTCACGCAGATACTGGTTGTCGGCGGAGTCATGCACATGGGCGGCGGCGCGGTTACCAAACTGCCGTTTTCCAGCGTCAATGGCTGTGATGAGCTGGAATAGCCTGAAATAGCCCTCATTCGGGTCAAAACCAGCGGATTGACGCCGGATGGTCGCCGCGACGTTTTGCGTTTAATTGTTGCTATTTGTTAACCAATCATTAGTATCTGAAACTAGCGCAGTCTACCAGACTTGGTATAGGCCACGACATTTGGTGTGGGATGTGTGATTTGGCAACTGCTCTGGTCGAACGCTCGGAATGCGATCTGGCGTTTCGCGATTGGGGGGCAATATGAGGAAGCAACCGTGATCAGGCCGATTAGGAACATTATATTTACCGCCGTCGCCGTCGTTTCACTTGGCGGGTGTTCGTTGATGCAGGGGGATCTGTTTTCGGAATCGTTCTGGGCTGGCAGTCCGCTTCGGGTCAATGATGAAGCCGAACTTGGCGTGGCGGAGCTGGCCAAGGGCAATTATGTTACCGCGGAAGCGCATTTTCGCCGCGCCCTCAAATCCAATCCTCGCGATATCGACGCCCTTATCGGGGCCGGAATTCTCTATCAGAACACCGGCCAACTGACCAAGGCGCGGGAGATGTACGAAGCCGTCCTGGCTCTGCGTCCGGATGATTCGCATCAGTTTGTCGTCTGGAGCGACATCACCACCCGTCCCGCGGCGCAGATCGCCAGCGTAAATCTGTCGCTGCTTGAAAGCGGCGGCAACGTGAAAAACGCCAACAACCTGATGCCGGCGCCCGGCCTGCAAAACAGCCCCCGCCCGATGGGGGCCTCGATGCCGACGCCAACCGCGCCAGTCACGGGTGCGCCGAGCACTTCAGCCATGCTGGGACGGACGGCAACGATGCCCAGCGATGGCGGGGCGGCGGCAGGTTCCGTTATCGGCGGGTTTGGCGGTGCTGACGCCAACATCGTTTCGCGGTTTTCGACCCTGCGTGCGCTTCGGGACCAGGGGCTGATTACCCAACAGGAATTCAACCAGCGCCGCCAGACCAACATCGGTGCCTTGATGCCGCTTACCTCGCCGCCACCATCCGCCGGGCTTGATCGGCCGGTGCCGACAACCGAACAGATCGGCGGGCGGCTTCGGGCCATCGGCCGGGCATTGGAAATGAGGGCCATTTCGGTGTCGCAGCATGCGGCTGAACGCTCCATGATACTCGATGCCTTGATGCCTTCGGCCCCGGTGGTTGTCGCCAATCCGGGACCGCCGCCCAAGGGCCTGATGCAGGCGGCCGACGCTGTGCGGCGGCTGGAGCAGTTAAAGAACGGCGGTTACATCGGCTCGGACGAATACGCCCGCGAACGTCAGGCAATCGAACTGTCCATGCGCCCCACCGCCTCTCCGGCGATGTCGGTCACCGGCGGAACCCCCGCTGCCGCCCCCGCCGGGCAGGTAACCAAACTTGAAAAATCGCGAGCTGGCAAAAAGCGGGGACTCCAGCCCGCCGTTCATCTGGCGTCCTATCGCTCGAAAAAACAGGCCGAGCGGGGCTGGGCGCAGATTCGGCGAGCCCACAGCGGCCTGATCGGCGATCTTGATCACGGCGTGACCAAAGTCAATCTCGGCAAAAAGGGCACCTATTACCGGCTGAAAGCCGGACCATTCCCCAACGCCGGTGCGGCCAAGGACATGTGCCGCAAGCTCAAACGCCGCCGCCAGTTCTGCGAACCCAGCACGATGAACGCGGGCTGATCCGGTAATTTTTCGATGCGTTCGCCGCGCCATATGCTCCTTGCCGAAAACCTTGGTATACCGTCCCTATGGGTTACCATTACGGCTCTTTGGTATTATGCCCTTGAGCGGGTCCACGGCAAAGTCGCCAATCCCAAAAAGTTGCAAGACATAACATCAAGAAACCAGCAATTTCGATCCGGCGATCATAGTGTATGAACATTACATACCCGATGACCATCGCCCCGAGCCCGCCTACCAGGATTGGCCAGGGTCGCCTGTGCCGAGTTAAACCGAGGCCGAGGCCACACGTTGCGACAGCCGCAAAGGCGACGATAACGCCGGCCCACAGAGTTTCATCGACAGCGATCACTATTCCAAGCAACCCAAGAACACCGATGACTGTGATCGTCCCATAACAGGCGATGAGAGAAAGCGCCGTAGCGAGCCCGGCAAGCCACTGAAATTTTGGTTCCTTGAGTGACATGCCGCCTCCGCTGCTTCACGCGCATTGCTACTTGAGCTTCAGCGCCCCAAATCCTTCGAACAGTGCTGAACCATCGAGGCGATCTGGTCAACAACCTTATCAATTTCTTCTGCCGTGTTCCCACGCCCTAGACTGAATCGTATGGCTCTCATGCCAACTTCTAGCGGCACCTTCATGGCCGCGAGTTCAGGCGCAATCAGACAACACGATCCGCTTTCCTGCGGAAATCGGTCACGTCCCAGTAATTCTCACGTCGTAAATTATTTCAAGAAAAACGCGACATCGCCATAAAAAAACCACATTTTTGATATAGGCAGGGTATACGCCGGAGTTTGAGCGGCGGAATGTGCGTGCGCCCGCTCGCGGGCGCGATTGTCATTTTGAAGACGTTGTCTGTGGTCCGGCGCGGCATAATATTGCGCTGCGCACGATGTTTAAGTCCCACCCGACTACCCTCTGGCAATGTCTCTGTCCACTCCTTGGTCGCCCCCGGGCTTGACCCGGGGGTCCATGATCTGGTGGAGAGGTGGATCACTGGTGACAAAAAAATGGGGTCGAGGAAAATGTTCGCGATCCAGAAAATTACCCCCATCGTTTACCCCCATACCGCCGTCAAATATTGGGTTTTTACAGTGTTTATGGGGGTGTTTCTTGGGCCTTTGCGCAGAAAATCCGTAGAACTCTGCGATTGTTGTCGGCGGTATCGTACACACCCTTAAAACCATGGGGGTTTATGGGGGTAAATGGGGGTGTTCAGGTTTTCCCGGGATGATCCTGCGCAGCTTGATCGTTCGTCTGGACGACCCCGTCCGCGGCCAAGCCGTCAACCTCGCCCGCGTCCATTCCAAGCAGGTTTTCGAGGATGTCTCGGGTATGTTCACCAAGGCCGGGGGCCGGGTGTTTCGGCAGTTCCGGGTTGGAGGAAAGATGCGGGGCGGAGCGGGCGAAACCAAACGTTCCGACTTTCGGGTCTTCGATCTCCATGATCGCGCCGCGCGCCTTCACGTGCGGGTCCTTGGCGACGTCTTCGGCGTCATACACCGGGCCGCAGGGGACGCCTTTGGCGTTGAGGACGTCAACCGCTTCGTCACGGGTCAGGCTTTTCAGCCAGTTCTCGACGATGGGTTGAAGTTCGGTTGCATGGGCCGAGCGGGCGGTGCCGGTGTTTGAGCGTTCGTCGTCAATCAGGTCTTCGCGGTCCATGGCTTCGCAGATGCGTTTCCAGATGATATTGTCGGGGACATTAAGCGCGATATAGCCATCCTTGGTCTGAAACGCGCCGCGTGGCCACAGGTTTTTTGGCACCCCACGTTTAGGGATTTGCCCGGCGATGGAATACAGCGCCGTGGCGGCTTCGTTCAGGGCCAGCATGTTGTCGAACATGGCCGAATCGACGAACTGCCCTTCGCCGGTGCGTTCGCGCATGAACAGCGCCTGCATGATGCCATAGGCCGTGATTTGCCCGGAATAGATGTCGGCCATGCCGTAGATCGTCCAGCTTGGCGGTTTGTCTTCAAACCCGACCTGATGCATGATGCCGCTCATGGCTTCGGCGACAATATCGAACGCCGGACGGTCGCTGTAGGGGCCACGGTAGCCCTCCATGCGCCCGAACCCCGATATGGTCGCCCAGATCAGGCGGGGGTGAAGGGCGCGCATGTCGGCTTGCCCCAGGCCCATCTTGCTCATGGAGCCGGGGCGGAGGTTTTCCACCACGACATCGGATGTGGCGACAAGGTCGCGAAAAATATCCTGACCGCGCGGATCGCGCAGATTGAGCGCCAGGCTTTTCTTGTTGCGATTGTATCCCATGAACCCGGCGGCTTTTTTCTCGCCATCCTTTTCGGCAAAGGGCGGCATGGAACGGCGCGGGTCGCCGGAACCCGGGCGTTCGATCTTGATCACCTCTGCGCCCGCATCAGCCAGCAGCATGGTGCAGTAGGGGCCGGCCATATATTGCTCAAGCCCGGTGACGCGAATGCCGTCCAGAGGACGTTTGATTGTGGCGCTCATCGCACTATTCCCCAATCCACTCGACCAGCGTCGAAACGCCCATGCCGACACCAACGCACAGTGTGGCGATACCGTAGCGGGCCGGGTTTCCGGCTTTGGCGCGACGCTCCATTTCATGCATCAGGGTGACCAGAATGCGCGCCCCGGAACTTCCCGTTGGGTGACCCAAGGCAATAGCGCCGCCGTTGACGTTGGTTTTATCGGGGCTCAGGCCCAATCGTCGCATACAGCCGATGGATTGGGCGGCGAAAGCTTCGTTCAGCTCGATAAGATCAATGTCTTCAATCTTGAGGCCGGTGCGTTTCAGCAGCTTTTCCGTTGCCGGAACCGGACCGTATCCCATGACCCCAGGGTCCACACCCGCCGAGGCCGAGGCGATCCAGCGGAGTTTCGGTTTCAAACCCAATTTCTTGGCCTTGTCGGCGCTCATCATCAGCAAAGCTGCGGCGCCATCGTTGACACCGCTGGAGTTTCCGGCCGTCACCGTGCCGCCCTTGCGAAAGGCCGGACGCAGTTTGGCCATGTCTTCGGTCGAGGTATCGAGCACATAGGCGTCACCGTCTTTGCGATACCGGGGGTGCTCGTCGGTTGTCACAACAATTGGCTCGCCGCGGCGTTGCGGAATGGAGATCGGGATGATTTCCGAGGCGAAGTTGCCAGAGTTGATGGCGGTTACGGCGCGCCGGTGGCTTTCGACGGCAAAGGCATCCTGATCTTCACGCGTAATCTGCATTTCATCGGCAATGTTTTCCGCTGTCTCACCCAGGCTGATGATCGGGTACATCTCATCCATACGCGGATTGTTAAAGCGCCAGCCGACCGTTGTATCCCACATTTTCGGATGGCCCATGGCCGGGGTCCGCTCAGGTTTTCCCATGGTCCAGGGCGCGCGGCTCATGCATTCGACGCCACTGCCGATACAAATATCCCCTTCATCGGCGATGATGGTCTTGGCCGCCTGATTGACGGCTTCCAGGGCCGAAGCACAATTCCGGTTGACGGTAACCCCCGGAACCTCGACCGGGAATCCGGCCAAAAGAACCGACATGCGGGCAACGTCCCTGTTGTCTTCACCGGCCTGATTGCCGCATCCGGCAAAAACTTCATCGATCAGCTTGGGGTCAACGCCGGTCCTGTTCATCAGCCCCCGGTAGACATCGGCCAGCAAATCATCCGGGCGGACCGAAGACAATTCGCCGCCAAATTTTCCAATGGGGCTTCGTGCCCCGTCAATGATGACAACTTCTTTCATGTAATCCTCAATATGATGTTAGGGGGCTTTGGTGACGGGAACCGGCATCAGGTCACCGGCTGGGGCTGCGCCTTGTGCGGGTGTCTTGGTCACCCCTCTAGGTGATACGGTAATGGTGATGTTGGACCCGCTCAATGTCGAGCCCTGAATGGCAATGGCGAGGACACGGTCTTCACGCATATAGGTGAGAATGCTGGTCGGGGCCCGAACGGAGGTGACTTCCTGCCATTTATGTTCGGGAAGATTGTTACGGAAAAAATCAAATATAACGCCGGGGCTTGATGAGGTGTTTAGCGCAAGTTGTCCGAACCAGGGCTCCGATCCAAAGACCAGTGTCTTATCGACATTCATTTCGGCCCCTGCAGGTACGGGGATGTCGGGGAACTGACTGAAGGCGGAGGCGGATGGCGTTTGTGAATTGCTACCAGGTGCGTTTGATATGGCGACCATCGGCGTCGTCTGATTGCAGGCGGCTGTGCTGGAGAGCAGCACTACGATGGTCATCCCGCGCAGGAGTCGGGTTCCCCGACGACCGTTTTTGTACATATTCACTTCTCCCCGGATTTTTTTGATTTTTTTCTCTGGTCGGCATCAAATTCATGTTGATTTTGTATATCATCTTGATCCTGTGAGGCCAACCAGAGACCTTCGCGAATCCTAATGTTTCTAGGGTTTATTGCAAACCGTTGTTGAAATAAAAACCATATCTGGCTATAATCTGCCGTTCTGGCCGATTAGTGTTTGACAAGGCCACCGGGGGCGCTTACAACCCGCCTCCTCGCAGACGGCCTAGCTTGTTTGTTGACTTGCCCCGGGGTTAGAGATTTTGGGGTTATGCATGATTGTGATTTTGAATATTTGAAGGGATACGCGGGCGGCGTTTGAGGTGTTGTT